>Ga0302324_100009952_pt1 | contig 19775 bp, 13 predicted proteins | sample Palsa_T0_1_FD_201949 | JGI IMG/M metagenome (GOLD analysis project Ga0302324, IMG submission 201949) | Peat permafrost microbial communities from Stordalen Mire near Abisko, Sweden - Palsa_T0_1 | ecosystem: Environmental > Terrestrial > Soil > Palsa > Peat permafrost | place: Sweden: Abisko...
CGTCGCCTGCGCCCATTCTTGCCGAAATTGCTGTCCGCCACGAGGCATAGGATTTCGAACATCATGCTGGCGCCGACCAGGGCGGTGTTACCCGTCTGATCGTAAGGAGGCGCCACCTCCACGACATCGCCCCCGACGAGATTGAGGCCGCGTAATCCATACAAAAAGCGCTGCGCGTCGATGGTCGAGATGCCGCCGATTTCCGGCGTCCCCGTCCCCGGCGTGTAAACGGGATCGAGACCATCGACATCGAATGAGATGTAGGTGGGACCATCGCCCACGATCCGCCGCGCTTCTTCGATGATGTACTCCACGCCGCGTTTGGCGAACTCCTCCATGAATACCACCCGCATGCCGTGGCGCTCGGAAAACTCGATGCCGTCCATTTGATTCTGGCCGCCGCGAATTCCAATCTGAATGGTTCGCTTCGGGTCCAGCAGCCCGTCCTCGACCGCGAGGCGAAAGGGCGCGGCATGCGTGAACTTGGATCCGAACACTTCACCCCACGTGTCGGTGTGGGCATCGATGTGAATCATTCCGACCGGCCGTTCGGACGCGATCCCTTTGAAGATCGGATACGTGATGAAATGATCGCCGCCGGCGCTCACCGGCAGGATGCCGGCATCGTGCACGGCCCGATAGAACCGCGCGATGTCCTCGACCTGGGACTTCAAGTCGTAGCGGCTTGCAAAGCGCACGTCCCCGATATCGGCGATGCGGCAAAGATCGTAAGGATTCATGCGCAATCCTAAGTTGAAGGCGCGCATCAGACTCGAGGAATTTCGAATCTCACGCGGACCGTGGCGGGCGCCGGGGCGATTCGTCACGCCAAGATCGGTCGGAACGCCGATCAGACCGATGTCGACGTCATTCAGCGTGCCCGCCAGCGGCGCGCGCATGAATGTCGCGATTTCCGCATAGCGCGGCTCGCGCATGGGTTCATACTCTTTACCGTCGACCGTACCGATTTTCTTGTAGCTCATGATTCCACACCCATCTTCTGGCGGTCCGAGCCCACGTTTGCGGCAGGGGCTGGTCGCGTGATCAAACTGACGACGAAGAAAACGACGAGGCTCATTCCGAAACCCGCATAGATGGGTGCATCCGAATCGATGCCCTGCGTGATGAGAGCGATGATGACGGTCGGAGCACTGAGCGCTATCGAGGCAATCGCGCCGGCGGCCGTGCCGCGCCTCCACAGCATCGCACCGATCACGGGCACGAATAATGCGCCCACCAACATATCGTATGCAACCGTGATTGCGGCGATGACATCGTTCGTGCCGGACGCCACGATGGTCATGAGAAGGCCGAAGACGAATGTCACGATCCGGCTCTGCCTTACCGATCCTATGCTTCCGGCTCCGCGCAGGCGCAAATAGACATCCTCGAGCAGCACCGTTGATGCGGCCAGCAAACATGCGCTCGCGGTGGACATCATCGCCGCGAGCGACGCCGCCAGCACCAATCCGCGAAGTCCGGCCGGCAACACGACGTTGACGATGTTCGCGAATGCCGAATCCGCGTCGGCAAGATGCGGCAGGAATGCGTGGCCGGCGGTGCCGATCAGCGCACCGGCGACCGCGTAGATGAGGCAGTACAGGCCGACTGCAATGCCTCCATTGCGCGCCACCTTGGTGTTGCGTGCGGTGAATACCCGCTGCCAAACATCCTGGCCGATGATGATGCCGAAGAAGTACAACAGAAAGAACGAAAAGATCTTGGCACCGCCGATGTTGGCCAAGGAGAAGAACCCGGCCGGCAGGCGCTGGTGCATGGCGCCCGGTCCACCCGCGTGAAAAAGTGCCGCCGGCAGTAGAATGAAGAGAATTCCCACGGTCTTGATCACGAACTGCACGATGTCCGTGACGGTCAGTGACCACATGCCTCCGAACACCGAGTACGCAACCATCACGGCGCTGCTGAGGATGATCGCCTTGGTACGCGGGATGCCGACGATCACCTCCATCACCGCGCCTACCGCGATGGTCGCGGTCACGGCGACCATGAAGTCGTAAGCTACCATCACGACGCCGCCGGCAACGCGGGCGGAGGCGCTGTAGCGTCTCTCCAGGAGTTCAGGCACGGTATAGAGATTGAGATCGAGAATCCGCGGCACCAGAACGACGCTGAGCACGAGTATCCCCAGCCCGAACATGAATACGAACCACATGCCGGAGATGCCGTATTGATACCCCAGCTTTACGCCGCCCACGGTCGATGCACCGCCCAGGACGATAGCCGCCAAGGTTCCCGCGTAAAGCAATTGACCCACGGAGCGGCCCGCGACCAGAAACTGATCCTGGCTGGTGACCTTGGATTTTGCCCAAATACCGGCCGCGAGAATTCCCACCATGTAGGCCATCATCACGATTATGTCGAGGGTCACCATGTGTCGGCGACTATACCGGACGGCCGGATGCTCCGGTCGGAATCGCGGCGCGGCGCGAGGATGCGGGATTTCCCAGTGCCGGGTCGATGGGTCATAATCAGCCATGTCGCCGTTGCGGCTTTGGGGGACGGGAATGCCAGTCAGTGGAATCAATCACGTCAACATCCGCACGACCGACGTCGCGGCCTCGTCCCGATTCTATGTGGATGTACTCGACTTCGAATTCCGCGAGGGTCAGCTGGTGATGGGCCGGCAGCCGAACTGGCTTTACGACAGGAGCGGACGGCCCATAATCCATTTGCGGATCATGGAGGCTGAATCGGACTCGACGGGCCCGATAGATCACGTGGCACTCGACTGCCAAGGTTTATCCTCGGTCATCGAGCGACTGAAGGCGCGCAACATCGAATTCAACGTCGCGAGCGTGCAGTCCGGCGTCACACTGGTGTTCGTCAAGGATCCGCACGGCGTGATGCTCGAGTTGAACTTCAGGGATGAGGGTTGAGTCCGCGCGTTGCGCTCGCGCCCTCTTACTGAGCTTCGCTCCCTGGCGTCAGCTTCGAGAAATCCACCGGTTCAAACGGACGTTCGGCGGCCGCTTTGAGGCACTCGTCGAACATTGCGTAATAGCGCGTTACGGCCTGCCTTCCCAGAACGAATGGCGTGGCCTCGCCGGCTTTCCGCGCATGCGCCGCTGCAAGGCGCTCCGCCGAGCCGTCCACGAATATGTGGGTATTGATGATGCCGTCGGCCCCGGCGCCCTGGCTGAGCTTTGACAGGCGCTCGACCGATGCCGAAAACGCGCGCAGTCCTCCGGTTGTACTCGTGGCTTCGAGCGTGCGTGGGAAGGCGGTCCCGCCGAGCAGCGAAAGCAAATGGGGCTTGCCGCCTTCGGTTACCGGAATGAGCGCGGAAAGGGTTCCGGGCGTGTGCCCCGGGGTCACATAAAGCCTGACGGTCTTGCCGCCAAGCGTCAACGTGCTGCCGTCGTGAATGACCATGTCTCGTCGGGGTGGGGGCCGGTCCGCCCGATCGGCGCCAAACATCGGCGCGCGTTCGATGCTTCCCGGAGGTAGACGATCGATGAGATCCCAGTCCTCGGCGCTCATGGCGATGCGTGACCCGTAGGTCTCCTGCAAAAACTTGGCACCGCCGTAGTGATCCCAATGGCCGTGCGTAACCACGACGAAACGGATCGCGGCAGGATCGAGACCCAACTCCCTGAGCCCCGGCAATATATGCGACTGCACGTCCGCCGTGCTTTCGCCGGAGTCGAACAGGATCAGTCCTGCGCTGGTGCGCAGCACCCATACCCCGACGAATTGGTTTCCCACGTAGCCAAGATCATCGAACGCCCATGTGGGCGGTAGCCAATGATCGGCTCCCTCCAGCGCGACCGATGCAATCGTCATGGTGCCTTGGGGATCGCACAGGAAAAGCGAATGCGCGAATTCCGATCCCGCCAGCGCCCGTGCCTTGTCCACATGCGCCGCGGCCGCCGGCGGTTCGGGCGTCGCTGCGTGCGGCGAGTTTGCGACCAACAGGAAAGCGGCGGCCAGTGCGCTCGATTTAACCATGGCTGTTGGCATGTGGCTGCGGTCTCGTCAGTCGCGGTGAAGCGTCGCGTGCAGTGCCACGGCAAGCGCCCTTGTTGCCTTGTCGCGGTCGATGGCGATGCCGTCAACCAGCCATAGATACATGAATCGGCCGCCGAGCGCATACATCATCAACGCGGCCACCCGGAAATCGTCGTTGTCGGTGTCTTCGACGAAGCCGACTGATTTCCATAGATCGATGAACGCCTGCAGGTATTGGATCTGCGCCTTGGCGAACTGCCGGTCGACGACCTGCGCTTGCTGAATGGCCTCGTGAATTCTCAGATGCCGCTCGTAGAACCGGGCGTACTCTTCGAACCAAGCCTGCAGTGCATCGACGGTCGGTTCCTTCATCGCGCGGACGTGGTCGAGCATGAGTTGGTACTCCTCTCGGAGTTGCAGCTTGCGCACCACCGCCTCCAACACTTGAGCCTTGCCCTCGAAGTGAGCGTAGAAAGTCGGCCGGCTCGCGCCGGCGCGTCGCACGATATCATCGATGGTGGTCTCTACATATCCCTTTTGTTCGAATGCGGCGTGCCCGGCATCGACCAAGGTCTCCCGGGTCAGGGACTTCTGAACTTCGCGCAGCGACTTGGTGATCATCTTCCGTATCTAGATGGTCGGATGCCTGTTGTCCAGTGACTTTACATACTGTAATGTCAGCATACAACTAGTAAGACTTCGGGGAATTGGAACCGCTAGGCACGCCCCCATCCGTGGGCGTGTATTTCGCGGATGTAGTCGCGCCGCGCGGTCCTTCAGCCGGCATTGCGGCCGGAGATGGTGCCGGGCCCGGCTATTTCTACGATCTGCAAAACGTTCAGGTGCTCAAGGGACCCCAGGGCACCCTGTTCGGCCGCAACACCACCGGCGGCGCGGTACTCTTCGTACCGCAGAAGCCCACGGGAGAGTTCGGCGGCTATGTCGAGGCCTCCTACGGCAATTACGACATGCGGCGGGTCCAAGCGGCGCTCAACCTGCCCATCAACGACTTTGTTCGCTTTCGCATCGCCTTTGACGATCAAAGGCGAGATGGCTACATCAACAACGATTCAGGCATAGGGCCGGCGCGCCTCGACGACCTCAACTACACGGCAGTGCGGGCCAGCCTGGTGGTGGACGTGACGCCCAACCTCGAGAACTACACCATCGCGTCATACATGCGCTCGGCCGACAACGGCCCGATCCAGAAACTGGTTGCCTGCGACTCAACGCCCAGCGCATCGAATCTCTTGGGCCCATTCGCCTGCGCTCAATTGGCGCGCGAACAGCAACGAGGGGCCGGCTTTTACACGGCGGAGAGCGACTACCCGGACCCTGAATCCTTGCTCGAGCAGTGGCAAGCCATCAACACGACCACCTGGCACGCCACCGATACCCTGACGTTCAAGAATATCGCCAGCTATGCGCAGCTGCGTGACACGCTCAATTCAGCCCTGTTTGGCACTGACTGGCCCCTCGTACCGGGCGCGCCGCCGTTGGAGTTCGCGTTCATCCAATCGGCTCCGGGCGATTGGGGGACGGATCAGTCCACCTTCACCGAGGAGTTTCAAATTCAGGGTTCGGCCTTGGGTCAGCGCTTGACCTATCAAGGCGGCGTTTATGAGGAAGTCAGCAATCCTTACAGTTGGGCGGGCACTCAGCCCTCCTCCCTGCTCTCCTGCACGAATCCGCTGACGTTTCAGTGCACGGATCTTTTGGGCATAGCTTTCACGCAGGCAGTGGGCGCCCCGGTCAACGTCGGCGCGGTCAATTACAATGTGGAAGAAACGACCTACCGTGACTACGGTATTTACGAGCAGGCGACCTACAGCGTGACGGACCGGCTCAAGTTGACGGAAGGCCTGCGTTACACCTGGGATCGAGACCGCAATACCAGCCAGATGATCGCGTACAACTTTCCGGTCGTTCCGCCCTTCACGGCCGCGCCTACGCCCAAATGCGTGGATCTCGTCGCGCTTCCCTGCTATCAGACGAGTGCCGCAAGTTCGAGCGCGCCCACGTGGGTCACCGATCTCGACTACAACTTCACGGATGACGCCATGGTCTACGGCAAATACACGCGCGGCTATCGCGCGGGCGGCGTCTTCCCCAGCTCCCCGCAGGACTATCGGGTTTTTCAGGCGGAAAAGGTCGACACCTATGAGACCGGCTTCAAGACCACCTTCAGCGGGCCCGTGCATGGGACTTTCGACTTCGCGGCGTTCTACAACGACTTCCGAAATCAACAACTTCAGGTGGGCTTCTATGCCGCGCCCGGCGTCGCTCTTGGACCGACCACCGGTATCGTCAACGCAGGCCGGTCGCGCATCTACGGCGCGGAGGTCGAGGCCTCGATAACGCCGGTCACGGGCCTGACCTTTGGCCTCAACTACACCTATCTGAATGCCAAGATCCTGGACATCGCTCCGCTCGTGTCGACGGATCCCAATTACGTCTTATCCAGCCAGATTCCGGTCGGATCTACACTCGCGCTTACTCCCAGAAACAAAGCGGTACTGTCGGGTGTCTATACCCTGCCGCTCGATCCGCAGATAGGCAAGATATCATTCGGCGCGAACTTCGCGTACACCGCCAAGCAGCTTTCGAATTACGCCTACACCAGTCCGGCAGCCGTGGCCGCACTCGGCGGCAACTTCGGCATTCTGGGTTCGCGCGAATTGCTCGATCTTAATCTCAACTGGAATTCAATCGCGGGCTCCACGATCGATGCCGCGGCGTTCGCAACCAATGTGACGGACCGGCATTACTACACTTACATACCGGGCCTGGGCCTTCAGGCCGGCTTCGAGACGGCGTCGGTTGGGGCGCCGCGCATGTACGGTCTGCGCGTGCGCTACCGCTTCGGCCATTAGGCTGATTCATCCAAGGTGATGCTCACCGGGCAATGGTCGCTGCCCGGCACCTTGGCATGGATCTCCGCCTTTTTCACCGCCTTGCGCAGCTTCTCCGACACCAACACGTAGTCGATTCTCCACCCGACATTGCGCGCGCGCGAGTTGGCGAAATGGCTCCACCAGGAATAATGCCCGTTGCCTTGCGTGAACAAGCGAAAGGTGTCGACGAAGCCGGCATCCACGAAGGCCTGGAAGCCGGCGCGCTCTTCGTCGGTGAAGCCCTTCTTGCCGCGATTCGGTTTTGGATTCGCAAGATCCAGCTCAGTGTGCGCGACGTTCAAGTCGCCGCAGAAAATCACCGGCTTCTTCTTCTCCAGCTGCTTGCAGTACGCCAGAAAAGCCGGATCCCAATGTTTGAAGCGCAGCTGCACCCGGCTCAAGTCGTCCTTGGCGTTGGGCGTGTACACCGTCACGATGTAAAAGTGCGCGTATTCGGCGGTGATGACCCGGCCTTCTTCGGTGCTGTCGCGCTTCAGCTCATCGGCAAAGGCATAACGCTTGGCGAAATCAGCGGGAAAGCCGTTGATGGTGGCCAGCGGCTCCTTCTTCGAGAAGATCGCGGTGCCGGAGTAGCCCTTCTTCGCGGCGGAGTTCCAGTATTCCTTGTAGTTCGGCAGTTCTATTTCGATCTGGCCGCGCTCCGCCTTGGTCTCCTGCAGGCACAGGATGTCCGGATCGTGCGCTTGGATGAACGACGCGAACAATCCCTTCTTGTGGACGGCGCGAATGCCGTTGACGTTCCACGAGTAGATTTTGAGCATCGGCCTATATTACCGTTTTGCCGCGCTTACCGTCCTGCTCCCGCCGCGGCAGGAGGGGTCGCCTCCCAGCCTGCGCCGAGGGCTTTGTAAACCGCGACCAGCGAAGTCGCCGCATCGGTGCGGCTCTGCGACAGCAGCAACTCGGCGCTCAACGCGGTGCGCTCCGCATCCAGCACTTCGAGAAAATCGATGAGTCCGCCCTCGAAACGCTTGCGCGCCAGATCCGCCGCTTTGTCGCTGGCCGCCGCCGCGACCTGCAACGACTGACGGCGCGTCTGCGCCCGGCCATAGGTAATGAGCGCGCCCTCGGTATCTTCGAGCGCGTTCAATACCGCGCCTTGATACGTCGCCAGCGCCGCATCGGTCAACGCCTTGGATTCGCCGATGCGCGCCTGCACGCGGCCGAGATCGAAGGCTGCCCACGTGATGCTCGGCCCGAACGAAAAGAAGCGCGCCTCGTTCGAGCCGAAGTCGCCGAAGCTCGGTGCGGAGTAGCCGAGTTCTCCCATCATCGTCACCTTGGGAAAAAGATCGCCCATGGCGACGCCGACGCGCGCGGTAGCCGCGGCCAACCGCCGCTCGGCGATGCGCACATCAGGCCGGCGACGCAGCAATTGTTCCGGCGTGCCGATGGCATTGAGCGGCGGCATGGGCGGCGTTGCCATCACAGGAGCAAGACGCTCGCTCAAAGCTGCCGGTTGCCGGCCGGTGAGCACGCTCAGCCGGTAAATCGTTGTGGCAATGGTCGCCTCCAAAGTCGGAATCGAGGCCAGTGTGGTCTGCCATTGCGCTTCGGCGCGCGAGGTATCCAGCTCGTTGCCGCGCCCCGCCTCCAGGCGATTGCGTGTCAGCGTCAACGTGCTCTGCTGGTTCTCGGCGTTGCGTTTCGTGAGCGCCAGCTGATCCTGCAATCCCCGCAGCACGAAGTAGTCGCGTATCACCTCCGCAATGACGCTGACACGCGCATCCTGCAGCGTGGCCGCGCTCGCGCCCAAATCCCCGCGCGCCGCCTCGACATTGCGACGCACCCGGCCGAATAAATCCAGCTCCCACAGCCCATCGAATCCCACCTGGGCGTTATCGAATTCCCGCTCCTGGAACGGGGCGCCAAACGCTTGCTGCGCCGAATAAAGATCCTTCGAATAGCTGCCGGCGAAGGTCACCGTAGGGTATTGATCGAATCCTGCCAGCCGCCGCGCCGCGCGCGCCGCCCGCAGATTGGCGGCGGCCACCGCCAAATCCTGGTTGTGCAGCAGTGAGTCCTGCACCAGATCGTTGAGCATCGGGTCGGCAAAACCGGTCCAATATTGCTGAACGGTGTCGCCTTGCGCAAAGCCCTGCTCTCCGGCATTGACGAATCGCTGATCGACCCGGGTCTCGGGCCGATGATAATTGGGTCCGACCGCGCATCCCGCCACGACTGCACCGATGGCGGCGGCGCCGAGAAGCCTATGCACGCGGCAGCTCCTCCACGGCCGTCAGTGCTGGATAATCCTGCGGCTCGCCATGCCCGTGCCGCGCCAACCAGGTCTCGATGGTGACGAAGAACACCGGCGTCAGGAACAACCCGAACGACGTCACGCCGAGCATGCCGGCGAATACCGCGATGCCGATCGCCTGGCGCATCTCGCTGCCGGCGCCGCTCGCGATCACCAAGGGAATGACGCCCATGATAAAGGCAAATGAGGTCATGAGAATGGGACGCAGACGCAGCCGGCAGGCTTCCACCGCCGCCTGAACCGGGGTCAAGCCATGTTCGACTCGCTCGCGCGCGAACTCGACGATCAGGATGGCGTTCTTGCAGGCCAGGCCCACCAGGACGATGAAGCCGATCTGCGTCAGTACATTGTTGTCGGAGCCCTTGAGGAACACACCGACCATGGCCGACAGCAGACACATGGGCACGATCAGAATCACCGCCAGGGGCAGCGCCCAGCTCTCGTACTGTGCGGAAAGGATCAGGAACACCAGCAGCACGCAAATGGGGAACACCAGCAGCGCAGTGTTGCCCGCGGATTTCTGTTGATACGTCAGGTCAGTCCATTCATAGCCGAAACCGTTCGGCAGCGTGTCCTTCAGCACGCCCTCCATGGCCGCCGCCGCCTGACTCGAAGACACGCCGGGCGCTCCCGCACTATTGATGTCGGCCGCCAGGTAGACGTTGTAATGCGACACGCGATCCGGGCCCGCTTCGAAGCGGATGTCCGCCACGGCGCCGATCGGGACCTGATCACCGTTCAGATTGCGCATCTTGAGGTTGGCGATGTCCTCCGGTTGATTTCGAAATTGCGGTTCGGCCTGCGCGTACACCCGATAGGTTCGGCCGAAGCGGTTGAAGTCATTCACGTAGACGGACCCCAGGTATGCCTGCAAGGTGTCGAACACCTTCGACAGCGGCACGGCCTCGCGTTTCGCCTTGACGCGATCCACATCGGCGTACAGCTGCGGCACGCTGTTTTGAAAGGTGGTATAGGTCGCATAAGGGTTGAGCGCGTGCGTTTGGCGCGCCTTGCTGAGCACCTCCCCCGTCACCCGCGCCAGCTCATCATAGCCATGGGCGCCGCGATCCTGGATGAACAGCTTGAACCCGCCGGTGTTGCCGAGGCCCTGCACAGGCGGCGGCGGCACGGCGAAGATCGTCGCATCTTGAATGGTGCTGAACTTCTTGTTGAGCGCGCCGACGATCGCGCTCAACGACAAGTCCTTGGTTTTGCGCTTGTCGAAATCCGCCAACGGGAAGAACAGCACGGCGGTGTTGCTCAAATTGACGAACCCCTGAATCGACAGGCCGGTAAACCCGATGGCGTGCTCGACCCCGGGTGTCTGCGTCGCCATCTCGGACATCTGCCGTACGACCTTCTCGGTGCGGTCCAGCGAGGCGGCGTCGGGCAGCTGTACGATGCCGATTGCGTATTGCTTGTCCTGAGTCGGAATGAAGCCGCCCGGTACCACGCGGAACATGCCCCACGTGAGCACCAACAGGCAGGCGAACACGCCGAGCACGACCACGCGCATCGCCGTGATGCGCTTCACGCCATTGCCGTAGCCTTGCGAAGCGCTTTCGAAGCCGCGGTTGAACAGCCGGAAGAAGCCGCCCATGACTTTGTTGATGCCGCGCTGGAACGTATCCGGCTGCGCGTTGCGGGGCTTGAGCAACAGCGCCGCTAGCGCCGGCGACAAGGTGAGCGAATTGAAGGTCGAGATGATGGTGCTCGCCGCGATGGTGATGCCGAACTGCCGGTAGAACTGGCCCGTCAGTCCCGAAACGAACGCCACCGGCACGAACACGGCGCACAGCACCAACGCGATGGAGATGATGGGCCGGGTGACCTCGCCCATGGCGGCGTGCGCCGCCGCGTGCGGATTCAGGCCCTGTTCGATCTTCCGTTCGATGTTCTCCACCACCACGATGGCATCGTCGACCACGATGCCGGTGGCAAGCACCAGGCCGAACAGCGTCAATGAATTGATCGTGAAACCCGCCAACAGCAGGGCGCCCAGCGTACCGATGATCGCGACCGGTACAGCCACCAGTGGAATGACACTGGCACGCCAGGTTTGCAGGAACACCACCACGACCAGTACGACCAGCAGCACCGCCTCGAACAAGGTGTGCACGACGGCCTCGATGGAACTGCGCACGAATACCGTGGGGTCGTAATCGATTTCGTAACTCACGCCTTCCGGAAAATTCTTGGCGAGTTCCTTCATGCTGGCGCGAACCGAATCGGACAGCTGCAGCGCATTGGCACCCGGGAGTTGGAACACGGGGATCGCCACGGCGGGACCGCCATCGAGCATGCTGCGCAGCGCGTAAGTATCGGGGCCCAATTCCAGCCGGGCCACATCGCGCAGGTACGTGGTCTCGCCGTTCGCGCCGCTCTTGACCACGATATTCTCGAACTCTTGTTCGGTCTGCAGCCGCCCTTGAGCGTTGACGATGTACTGGAACTGAGTGCCGGGCAGTGCCGGCTGGCCCCCGATCTGGCCGGCAGCCACCTGCACGTTTTGTTCGCGCACCGCCGCCAGAACTTCATCGACGTCCATGTTGCGGGCGGCGATCTTGCCGGGATCCAGCCACAGACGCATGGAATAATCGCCGGAGCCGAACACTTCCACATCGCCCATGCCGGGGAGCCGCGCCAGCACGTCCCTGATCTGAATGACGGCGTAGTTGCGCAAATACAGGGAGTTGTAGCGCCCGTCGCCTGATTTCAGGAACACCACCATCGTGAGATCAGGTGACTTCTTCTGCGTCACCAAGCCGATTTGACTGACCACTTCGGGCAGGCGCGATGAGGCCTGCGCCACCCGGTTCTGAGTCTGCACCTGGGCGATGTCCAAGTTGGTACCCAGCTTGAAGGTCACCGTGATGGAGAACGAGCCATCCGGCGTGGCGGTGGAGTTGGTGTAAATCGCGTTTTCCACACCGTTGATCTGCTGCTCGAGCGGCGTGATCACGGTCTCGGCGATGGTTTTCGGCGAGGCTCCCGGGTACTGCCCGCTCACGACCACGGTGGGTGGAACGATCTCCGGGTATTCGCTGATCGGCAGATTGGGCATGGCCAAGAGGCCTGCCACCGTGATCAGGATCGCCAGCACGGTGGCGAAGATCGGCCGCTCGATGAAGAACGAAGAAATATTCATCGCGCGCCTCTAGGCAGCGGGAGCCGGCGCGGCCGGTGCGGGCGTATCGCCGCCCATCACCACTCGTTGCGGCGTCACCGTGATGCCCGGATGCACGCGCTGTGCGCCGTTCACCACGATGACATCGCCGGCCTTCAACCCCTCCCGCACGATACGCAGTCCGTCGACTATCCGGCCCAGGGTCACTTTGCGATACTCGATCTGGTTGTTGGCGCCCAGCACCAGTACGTACTTCTGGCTTTGATCGGTGTTGACCGCGCGGTCCTCGATGAGAATCGCCGAGTATTCGGCGCTGCCGAGCAGTTGTACGCGGGCAAACAACCCCGGCGTGAAGCGGCCGTCCTTGTTCTGCAGGACGGCGCGCGCGCGAATGGTGCCGGTCTGAGGGTTCAACTGGTTATCGACGAAGTCCACGGCTCCTGCGTGCGGAAATCCGTCCTCGTTCGCCAGGCCCACCATCACAGGATTGCCGGCATCGTGCCCATTCAGTCCTGCTCCGGAGTGCGCCATTTGCGTGTAGCGCAAGTAGCTCTGCTCGTCGGCGTCGAAGTACAAATAGATGGGATCGATCGACACCACCGTGGAGAGCAGCGTACCGCCGTTGCTGCCGCCGGTGACCAGATTGCCGCGGGTAACCTCCGCGCGGCTGACTCGTCCGGCGATTGGGCTGGTAACTCGGGTGAAGTTCAAATTCAGGGCCGCCGATTCCAGGCTCGCTGCCGAACCGCCGACGTTCGCTTCGGCCTGCGCCAAGGTGCTCTTGCGTTCGTCCAACTCTTCCTGCGACACCGCGCCGCTGTCCTTCAGGTGCTGCACGCGTGTCAACTCGATGCGCGCCAATTCGAGTACCGTCCTGTAGCGCTTGAGGTCGGCGCCGGCGCGATCGTACTCAGCCTGATAGGGCCGCGGGTCGATGACGAACAAGAGATCGCCCTGTTTGACGAGACTGCCCTCGGCGAAGGCCACCTTGTCTATATATCCGGAAACGCGCGGGCGGATCTCCACGGATTCCACCGCCTGCAGGCGGCCCGTGAATTCGTCCCAATCCTTGACCCGCTTCTCGAGCACCTGAGCGACGCTCACTTCCGGAGGGGGCGGAGCCTGATTGCCGGCGGATTTACTGCACCCACTGAAGAGCAAAACGGCCATCGCCGCCGCCCCTATGATCAGTTTTCCCAATTGCCGCTCCCATCAGATCGAAAATGCGCCGCACGCGGCGATTGACCATAATGATGTCGAATTGTTAATAATCAATACGCCCTTGCAAGACGATTGGGACGCCGCCATGCGGGAATATCGGGTTCCGGTATTGACAATCATTCGCATTCGCGTTCACAATACGTCCCATGATCGTTTGTGTCTGCAAAGCCGTCTCGGACCGTCATATACGCAACGCCGTGAAGAATGGTGCGAGCGGTATGCGCGATCTTACTCGTGAATTAGGGATAGGCACTTGCTGCGGAAAGTGCCTGCCTGAAGCCAGAAGGGCGCTGACCCATTGCCAGGCCTCTTGCGAGTCGTCCAACTCTGCCGCCCCCTCAGGATTGCTCGTCCCCGCCTTGGGCTGATTTAGGCCGATTTCGGGCATACAATCCGCCCTTGCCGTCGCGGCGGCAATTTTCTGAAATCTTCAAGGGGATAGTGTGCGCGGCGACACCAAGATACTGGACTATTTGAATCGGGCGCTGAAGAACGAGCTCACGTCGATCAATCAGTATTTCCTGCACGCGCGCATGCTGGACAACTGGGGAATGCGCCGGCTCGGGAAAATCGAGTACGACGAATCGATCGATGAGATGAAGCACGCCGACCGCCTGGTCAAGCGCATACTTTTCCTCGAAGGTCTGCCCAATCTGCAGGATCTGGGCAAATTGTTCATCGGCGAGGACGTGCGCGAGATACTACAGTGCGACCTGCGCCGCGAGATGGAAGCGCATCCAATGTACAAGGAAGCGATCACGTACTGCGAATCGGTGCAGGATTTCGTGACGCGCGAGTTGTTGGTGCACATTCAGAAAAGCGAGGAACAGCATATCGATTTCCTCGAGGAGCAGCTCGGCCTCATCGAAAAAATGGGCTTGCAGAACTATGTACAGAGCGCCGCCGGCGACATGGACGAAGGCGACTCCAAGTAAGGCATCGGCAAACTCGAGCGGTTTTGGTGACGTTGCGCGTTTCATGCGCACCGCTGCGGCCTTCTAGGGCACGCCCCGCTGCGCGGGCAAATGACGCTCGCCGGCAATTCCAAGGCGTCCGCGATCCACGAAATATTGAGCACCTGGGAGGCGGCGCGAATCGCCGCGCTGGCCTCCTGCGGGATGACTCCCTCGCCGCCGCCGCGGCGGCACGCCTCTGCCACCGCCTCGACAATGCCCTCTCCCGCAAAGCCTTGGGCATCGAGAGCCGGCAGCAGATCCACGCCCACCGACAACACGTGCAGTTCGTCCATGGCATCGCGCGTCAATAGCGAGTGGCAGCAGTAAAGGCGCGCTCGCTTGCCGTCCTGCATGACGGAGATCTGCGACTTCGGCTGCCGATGCGATGCTGCAGCCGGGGTCTGCAGCAGGCGAAATACCGCCCAGCGCGGGCAGGGATCCGAAACCAAACTCATATTGCCCCACGGCAGCGGAATGCCGTTGCCGCGGTACACCGCGCGCAGATACCCCGGCGCGTAGGCGTCGAAGAAATGCCAGTGCCGGTAAGGCGACACTGCCGTCATGCGCCGCATGACCAGCGCCGGCGTCACGCCAAGCTTGTGGCACGCCATGACGCTGTGCGCCTCGCGAATCAAGAACCTGCGGAACGGCACGCGTGGACACAACAGCGCTCCGGCGAAGAAGCTGCATTCGAAATCACGCCAGGCGTACAGCACATCCTGCGCTCCCATGCTCGCCGCCGAGCCGCCCCCGAGGCCCTCCGGCCCGGAGCCCTCCGCGCCGCCGGAAAATGTGCCGTGCGGCGAAATAGCGCCGTCGCCGTTATGCAGAATCTTGTGGCCGATGAAGAACGCCAAATCGTATTTGAGCCGCTCATGTTGGTTGCGCAGGCGCCGGTTGACGAGCACGGTTCCCGGCGCTTCGAAGCGTGACCTTACCAGGGCACCGCTCGGCTTGCGCCCGTCGCCGTCGAACCACTTCAGCTGCAGGCCATGGCGTTCGCAAATTGCCATCAACGCATCCAAGCTCAACGGCATCTCGCGATTGCCGCACTCCTCCGCGGCACGTTCGATGTCGGGGAAGTTGTTGTGCCGGGTTTCCTGCCAGACACGGATCAGCAGCTGCGCGAACTGCCGCCCCGTCGTTCCGGTTTGCGACAGCAATTCCGGCAGCGCGTTTTGCAGCAGCTCGTGCGAGAACAGGAATGCCGGCTCCAGCGGCATGGCCTCGAGACCGCCGCGCTCGCGCACTTTTGGCGCCGCCTCGACATCGGTGTTCTCATCCAGGAACCACCGCGCCTCCTTGCTGAAGATGCCGGCCAGCATGCCCAGCATCTCCGGCGAGGGCATGCGCTTGCCCGTCTCCACCATGCTCAGGTAAGAGACGGACGGGGCGGCGGCCGCGTCGATCTGCACGCAGCGCGCCGACAATTCGTCCAAGGTCAGCCCGTTGCGCTTGCGCAAATTGCGCAATTTAGCGCCTAAAAAATGCCCCTGTCGGATCAGTCCTGCCATTTTTGCCCCATCCTGAGTGAAATTCACACTGTGAAATTTCTAATGTGTAAATCCTCATCACAAACACTCTAAGCTTGCTCCATTGAAAGAATCAAGCCCATTTGACACAAGGAGAACGGCATTGAGCGATATCACGAGCAAGCGATGGCAGGGTGTGGAACGCCCCTATAGCCAGGCGGACATCGAGCGGCTGCGCGGTTCCGTGCGCATCGAATACACCCTGGCGCGCTTGGGCGCGGAGAAGTTTTGGCGCCAATTGCACACCGAGCCGGTGGTTACCGGTCTTGGCAGCATGACGGGCAATCAAGCCATTCAAACCGTGCAGGCGGGCCTCAAAGCCATCTATTGCTCGGGCTGGCAGGTGGCCGGCGATGCGAATTCCGCCGGCGAGGTGTACCCCGACCAAAGTCTTTATCCCGTTGATTCGGTGCCCAAGATGGTCGAGCGCATCAACAACGCACTGCTGCGCACCGATCAGATCCACCATATGGAAGGCAAGAAGGATATCGATTGGCTGGTGCCCATCATTGCCGACGCGGAAGCAGGATTCGGCGGCAACCTCAACGCCTTCGAACTGACCAAGGCGTTGATTCGCGCCGGTGCGGCCGGCGTGCATTTCGAGGATCAGTTGTCCTCGGCCAAGAAGTGCGGCCACCTGGGCGGCAAGGTGCTGGTGTCGACTCAAGAAGCCATCAACAAACTGGTTGCCGCGCGCCTGGCGGCCGACGTGATGGGCGTGCCCACGGTTCTCATTGCACGCACCGACGCCGAGGCGGCCGATCTGTTGCTGTCGGACATCGATCCGCGCGACAAGCCGTTCATCACCGGGCAACGCTCGGCCGAAGGATTCTTCTACGTGAAGGCCGGCATCGAACAAGCCATAGCGCGCGGTTTGGCCTATGCGCCGCACTGCGATCTCATCTGGTGCGAAACTTCGAAACCGGACATGAACGAAGCGAAGCGTTTTGCGGCGGCCATTCATGCCAAATTTCCCGGCAAGCTGCTCGCCTACAATTGCTCGCCCTCGTTCAATTGGGCCGCCAAGCTCAACGCGGCTGCGATGAAGAAGTGGCGCGAAGATCTGGCGGCCTTGGGGTATCGCTTTCAATTCATCACGCTCGCCGGTTGGCATGCGCTCAACCTGTCGATGTTCGAGCTGGCCTCCGCGTACAGCGCCGACGGCATGCTCGGCTACTCGCAATTGCAGCAGCGCGAGTTCGGCCAGGAAGGTTCCGGATATCGCGGGGTCAAGCACCAGGCCTTCGTCGGCACCGGCTACTTCGATGCCGTACAAACCGCCATCAGCGCCAAGAGCTCCACGGTTGCCATGGCGGGCAGCACCGAGACCGAGCAATTCTCGCCGGCGGCCGCGCCGCAGCGCGTGGTGGCATAAGGCGCCCGCGGCCAGGGCAACCGATGAGCGCCGACCTTGCCGCCGTGCCGACTCCTCCTGGTTCCGGGACAACCGGTGCGGCGGCGAAGGATTGCGCGGCGGCGATCGCCGAGCACTTCCGCCTCTACAACGAGGAGTTCAGGCAGGTCACACGCCGCGCCGCCGCGCATTTCCTCAACGAAAGCTGGCACGCCGCTCAGCGCGACGCGGTGGAGCGCATCGAACTGTACGAGAAGTGGGTGGCGCGCAGCGTCGCTGCCGTCTCGCAGCTGCTGCTGGCGGCTCGCGCCGACGTCTCACGCTGGGTCGGGATCAAACAAGCCTATGAATTGCTGGTCGCGCGCCGCCCCGACGGCGACTTCTACCACACGTTTTTCAACTCCGTCACGCGCGATTTGTTCGGTACGGTGGGGGTCAATCGGCAGGTCGAATTTTGCGAAACCAGCGTCGGCCGGGCCAGCGGCGCGGTGCCGATCCGCGTTTATCGGGTCGGCTCATCCTTGCCGGCGGCGGTCCGGGAGATCATCAGCGACCTGCCGTTCGGCGGCGCGATGGGCAACATGGACACGGCGGTGCATCGTATCAGCGCCGAAATCGGCCGGTTCTTTCAGTTGGGAAGGCAAAGCAGCGCACCGGAGTCAATCGAGCTGATTGAACCTGTCTTCTATCGCGGCATGCAGGCCTTCGTCGTCGGGCGCCTCATCGGCGATGGCAGCATTACTCCCTTGGTGTTGGCCTTCACCAACTGTTCTCTGCAGGTGCAGGTTGACGCCGTGATGCTGTCGCGCGCCGAGGTCGGTTCGCTGTTCGGCTATGCGCGTTCCTATTTTCAGGTCGACCTGCCCGTGGTCAGCGCGGCCGTAACGTTGCTGCGCTCGTTCATGCCGCGCAAGTCCGTCGACGAACTCTACACCGTGCTCGGCCGCGCCAAGCAAGGCAAGACCGAACGCTATTTCGCCCTGCAACGGCACTTGGATAAATCCATCGACAGCTTTGTGCACGCACCCGGGGAGCGTGGACTGGTCATGATCGTGTTCACCCTGCCCTCGCACGACCTCGTATTCAAGGTGATTCGCGATCGTTTCGGCGCGCCCAAGACCACGACGCGCGCCGAGGTGATCGAGCGGTACCAGTTCGTATTTCGCCACGATCGCGCCGGGCGTCTGGTCGATGCGCAGGAATTCAAGCGCCTGCGCCTGCCGCTCGCGCGCTTCATGCCGGCGTTGGCCGACGAGCTGTTGCGCGATGCCAGCGAAAGCTGCCGCATCGAGGGCGAGGACTTGATCGTCGAGCACTGCTACATCGAGCGGCGCCTGCGCCCCTTGAATCTGTTCCTGCGCGAAGCCGAGCCTGCCGCCGCCGAAGCCGCAATTCTCGATTATGGCAACGCGCTTCGCGACCTGGCCGCAAGCAACGTCTTTCCGGGCGACCTGCTGCTGAAGAACTTCGGCGTGACAAGCCACGGGCGCGTGATCTTCTACGATTACGACGAGATCTGCCTCGTTTCGGAGTGCGTATTTCGCGACCTTCCGCAACCGCGCACGGACGAAGAGGAATTCAGCGCGGAACCCTGGTTTCACTGCGGCCCGCGCGACGTGTTCCCGGAGCAATGGCTGCCCTTCCTCGCCATACCGGCCGCGTTGACCGGCGTCTTTTTGGAGCGGCATGGATGCTTGCTGACCGCGTCATGGTGGCGCGCTCAGGCCGCGCTTGCGCCGGCGGCAGCGTCGGCCTACGCATCGCTGTTCCCCCGGGCCTCATCGGCATTGCCCGCCGCCTAGTTGCATCCTGTCGAGGCCTCTTGCAAGCTCTCGAGCCTCTCGCAAGTTCTCGAGCCCTCTCGCGCCGTATAATCGCCGGCATGCCGCGCCGCACTCCCGCCTTTGTCTCGCATCGATCCGCCGTGTTCCTCTCCACTGTTTTCGCGGCACTGCTGTTTCTCGGCGCTCCCATCCAGGCCGCGGCCCATGCCGATCTGTCCATCGATCTCGAAAACAACGTCTGGAAAGGCGATCTCGATGCTTTGGCGGCACACCGTGCGATCCGCGTCCTGGTGCCCTACAGCAAGACCTTGTATTTCGTGGATTTCGGCGGCACCCAGCGCGGCCTGTGCTACGACTTCATGCGCGCCTTCGAGGATTCTCTCAACAAGAAACTTGCGCGCGGCAACCTGCGCATCCATGCCGTGTTCGTGCCCGTTTCGCGGGATCAACTCATCCCGATGCTGTTGGCAGGCCGAGGCGATGTCGTGGCCGCCAACCTCACCGTCACGCCTGCGCGATCCAAACTCGTAGATTTCGTGACGCCGGTCGCCGAGGGTGTGCAGGAGGTCATCGTCACCGGACCCGGGGCGCCCGCCCTGCGCAGCCTGGACGATCTCTCCGGTCGAGAAGTCTACGTACAGCCCACGAGCAGCTACT
>Ga0302324_100009953_pt1 | contig 19775 bp, 17 predicted proteins | sample Palsa_T0_1_FD_201949 | JGI IMG/M metagenome (GOLD analysis project Ga0302324, IMG submission 201949) | Peat permafrost microbial communities from Stordalen Mire near Abisko, Sweden - Palsa_T0_1 | ecosystem: Environmental > Terrestrial > Soil > Palsa > Peat permafrost | place: Sweden: Abisko...
AAAGAGGTTAGTTGGACGAGTGTCCGTAGCGCGTGAAGATGTCCGCGTTTTGTAGCACATCAAATGTCCGCTTCTTTTGCTGTTGTTGGGCCTGTGGGGCTTGTGGGCAACGCACTTGCGTTGTCCACAAATCCACAGGCTTCTCGGCCGCTGAGCGGATTCAAGCGACTTGAGAGACGGCATCGTCGGTGCGTCCTTTCGGGTCGAAGCGGGCCAGACAGCGCGGCCCGTCGAAGATGGCGAGCCGGCCGTCGGGATATTGGTGCACGCGCACGGTGGCCCGGACATAGTGATGGCGATGGCGCTGGGGCGGGATCTGGAGGCTGCGCCGGTGCCAGGACACGCAGTTGTCGGCGCCGACCACGCGATCCTCCTGGACGCAGAGGACGTCCTCGATCGGGCGGCCGACATAGGGCACGAACGCCGTGCCCGGCTCGGCCGCAGCCACCGCGAAGCGGGCGTTGTAGTCGGGCACGAAGCGGTCGCGGAGGAACCGATTGGCGGCCGCCATTGTCTTGATCCGGGCCAGGCGCAGTTCCTGCGGCAGCCGCTTCTGCAGCGTGCCGAACACCCGTTCCATGCGGCCGCGGCCCTGCGGCGAATAGGACGGGATATGGGTGATGCCGAGCTGGGACAGCGCGCGGCCGACCTGGGTGAGCTGGGTCTTGTCGACCTTGCCGGCGCCCTTGGGCGTGATGAAGTAATGCCCGCCCCGATCGGTGTAGAACGCCCCGAACAGGCCGTGCCGCTCGATCGTCTCGGCCAGGCCGAGAAAGCTCGACATGGTGCCCTCCTGTTCGACCAGGAACGCCGAACAGATCGCGCCGGTGGCGTCGTCGAGGGTGACGATGAGATCGAGATCGCGCCCCAGCGCCGCGATCCAGCGATGGGTCGAGCCGTCCTGGAACAGCAGCATTCCCGGCAGCGGCCGGCGTACCCTCTTCTTGCGATGGGCGCTCCGGCGCTTGGCTTTCGCTGCCAGCCCGGCCGCCTGCAGCGATAGCTTGGTCACCGTGTAGCAGAGCTTGTAATCGTGCCGCTCCACCAGCTGCTCGTGGAAGTGCTTCACCGTGAAGTCGCTGTAGCGCTCCCGATAAAGGTCGTGCATCCGCTCGAGCTCACGCTCCGGCGTACGGCGCGGCGAAACCTTGCCGATCCGACGATCGCGCAATCCCTCGACGCCGTCCTCCTCGTAGCGAACGCACATCCGCCGGAAGTTGCGACCGGACATGCCCAAAAGCTCCCCGGCCTCCTCGCCGGTCAGTCGATGACGTTGGTACTGCTCGAACGCCTCTTCAAAGCGGGCCACAAAAACCTCCCATAGCATCGTCATCCGCTGCATCGCCGCCTCCAGAACAAGCGGCGAACATGGCGGACAACTCACGCGCTACAAAAGGCGGACAAATGATCCGCTACCGACATCCGTCGCCGACCAGGATGCCGAGGCCTCCTGCGTTGAGATAGGCTTGATGCTCGCCGGAGATGCCATTGACGACGCCGGCAAGACCAAACGTGTCGTTTGGCCTGCCCCATCGCTGGCCGGTGAGCGAGAGGCCGCCGGCAACGGTCCTGTCGATGTCGGTGAATTCGTAGGGTTCCATATCGCCGTCAGCCCAGCCGGTGCGCGCGAACACGCCCAGATCCGATGAGACCTGTTGTTCGACGCTCAGGCCGACACCGCCTCGGCTGGCGTAGTGGCGCACCAACGACGTGTCGGGTATGCTTCCGGTCGACGCTGCGAGTTCGAGAGCGTCGTCGTAACGGCCCATGCGTCCGCGGCTCAAGAAGCCGGTCGCAATAACCTTCCCGGGCTCTCCCCATAGCTCGTGGCGAAGCTCGAGTTCACCGACCCACTGAAACTGCCTGAGCGTCGGGTCCAATTCCGGGCTGTTGGGAACGACCGAGAGATCGCAGAGGCACCCGCGCAATGTCCAGGGGCCTTGATACCATTCCGCCGTTGCCCCGTAGGTATAGCCCCATGAATCCGCGGCGTAGTCGAACGTGCCGGTGTCGATGAGCGCCCAATTGAAAAAGTCGCTGCGCGGTTCATGCGCATATTTGTTGCCATCGAACCAATCCCACACCGCGAATTTTCCGACTGTGACGACCACTCGGTTGGAAGATCGCGACCCCGCGAATGTGTTGAGGTCCGCCTCCACCTTTTCTGTCTCGCCGTCAAGGTCGATGGTCTGGCGGATGAAGATGCGGGGCACCCGCAGATAGGGGTCGTCGGCGCCGACCTTGTAGGCGTTTCCATTGGGGAAGCCGGCTATGCCGTGGGTGTTGCTGAGCCCGAAGCCCTGGTTGGTCTCGGGCGTGATCCAGACATCGGCGCCCGGCCAAAGCTTGAGCCCGGCATAGAGCGTGGCGTCCCAGGTCTCGCGGCCGGCGTTCGGGTCGAGGCTGTTGGCCCCCCGATAAGGCGCGCGAAACGGCGGTGCGTACTGGCTGGCAAAAGTGGTTTGGGTGTGAATGGCCCAATTGTCGCCCTCCGGGGCCGCCGGCGCCGTCAAAAAGCTATTCGCGTTCGAACCGCTGTCGCCCAGCTTGTAGTTCAGCCCGACGCGGACCTCTTGCACGGAAAGGTTCGAGTCGAACCGCTGTCCGGCCAGGGGAAACGTCACGCTGGCGGTGCCGAAATCGGAATAGAGATATTCCAGCCGCGTGGTCCAATGCGGCACCAGCGGCGCCTCGACCCCCGCCCCCACCGTCCACCCGCTCCGTGCGGGGAATTTGCTTTCGACGGTGCCCCCGGTCGCTCCGGCGGGGTTGTCGCCGAGCTGGGTGCGGGTCAAATTATCCTGCGTCCAGGCATAGCCGGCGGTCGCGTAATAGAGCCAGCGGTCGAAGGCATAGCCGATCCGGGCGCGCACCGAACCCGACATGTCCACCTGGTCGCTGTAGGTCGCCGTGCCGATCGACGGCGTCGCCAAGCCGCCGGTGCCGGACATATAGCCGGGAAATGATATGTCGGCCTCGATTCCGACCAGGAGGCCCGACTTGAAGAGGGTGTTGTAGCCGGCCTGGAAGCCACCGAAATTGCTGCCTTCGCCCATGAAGAAATCGTAGGGGCGGAACAGATCGAGCGTGCCGGTCAGATTGGGACCCTTGCCGGGCTGCGTCGCCGTGAAGTCGGACCCCGCCGACGCAAAGCCGATATGGCCGCCGAAATAGAAGCCGGACCAGTCGTCCGCGATCGGTGCTTTCGCCAACACGGGCGATGGCGACTGACCCGGCAGGTCGGCCGCCCGCGCGGAGATCGTGGACAGGGCAGCCGGCGCAACGCCCAGGCAAAAGAGGGCAGCGCGTGCAAGACCGGCGCGAACGCGGAGCGTAGCCGATGAGGTGCGGGTGGAGGCGCGGTCAACCGGCATCGGAGCCCAGAACGCCTGCCTCGATGTCGGACGCGAAGCCTCCGGGATTGTGGGCGGTCGAGGCGACCACCGCCGGGCCGGCGAACGCCAAGTACGCACCCATTCCGCGGCGCCGGCCGGTCAACACCTCGCGGCCGGTCGAAACGGTACGTTCGGTCAGCGACGCTTTTCGGACGAGCGGTTTGGTCACGGCCAAGCCCCCTGCCTGTTTCCATCATCGGCGTCACAATGTAGCCTAAGCTACATTAATTGGCGTACAGATTATTTGTCAATAAGACTCATATAATGTTTCCCGCGTGTCATCTCGATGAGACGCGTGCAAAGTCTTGCCCCGCGCTGGGGGCTCGAATGCGATCGAGCCGAAGGGCTGTCCGACGGACAGCGCAATGTCGCGGAGACGGAGGGAGCGGCGGAATACATTTGCTCGCAGACGAGGTGGTTCGGCCGCAAATTTCTTCATTGGGGCGGAATTTCGTCGCCGCCTGTTTTTTGCCGCATTCGACGCATCCGCCGCCTAATTTTTAGCGCGCCGCGACGGGTCGCAATGGTTCCTTAACCGGGCCCGCCTCACGATGCGGTCGAGGGGTTCGGGCTGTTCTCGACAATTAATTCGACTGTGCCAGGCGGGCTCGCACCTCGCCTGCGAACGGCTGTCGTCCGCAGCAGCCTCTCGCCCAAGTAGCGTGGAGTAAATCTAGCGTGGAGTAAGAAAAAATGAAAACCAAACTCGCCAGAGTCCTGGGCTTGGCCGTGCTCGTGGCCTCGTTCACATGCGGCGGCTCTCTCGTTTATGCCGATGCCCTCGAGGCAACGTCTTCCGCGATGCAGACCCTCGCCCCCGATGCCGATGCAAACGGCACCGAGAGCGTCGGCGCACTGCCTTGCGCATCTTACGATGAGGGTGCCGAGACCTGCACCGTCAAAGCACCGCTCGCGGAGGTCGATCAGCCGTCGTCCCCCGCCAGCACGATCGAGCCGGCTGCTACCGCGGCCTCTTTGACCGAAGCGTCCCCGGCACCGGCGATCCAATCCGCCGACGCCGTTGTCGTCGAAGTGATCGAGACCGTGACCATCGCGGTTCCCGGCCAAGGCGCGGGGGACAACGAGGAAGCGGCGGTTACGGGATCGATAACGGAACTGCCGGCGACGGAACCGGTCCTGGCGGTTGATGCCGAGGCCGCGACCGACGCGGCGGCGGCGCCGGCCATCGAAGCCGACGCCATCGTGTTCGAAATTGCCCAAACCGTGACTGTTGCCGTTCCCGGTCAAGACGCAGGGGACACCGAGGAATCGGCGCATACGGGATCGATATCGGAGCCATCGGCGACGGAATCAATCCCGGTGATCAGCGCCGAAGCCGCGACCGATGCGTCTCCGGCGCCGGCGATTGAACCGGTCGACGCCATCACGGTCGACGTCACCCAAACCGCGGCCGTTGCGGTTCCCGGTCAAGCTGCACAAGACAGCGAGGGGCCGGCGTATACGGGAACGATACCGGATGTCACGGAGCCGGTTTCGACGCCCGATGCGAACGACATCGAAGAGTTGGAGTGATATCCAATACCAGTGCGGCGGGAATGATCGTTCCCGCCGCATCGGCCTTTTGCTCCCTCTCCCGCTTGCGGGGGAGGGAAGCAAGACCGGATCGTCCCGGCCAGCAAATCACGCCATCACCATCTGCACTGTCGTCGGTCCGTCGCCCTTTAGCGTGGTGCGGCGCATGCCTTCCACCTCGGCGGTCCGATCGGGACGAACCGCATGGCCGCCTCCGCGTTTTGGCGATCATAGCACCTACGCGGCCCGCTGGGCGAAATGGCTCATTTCCCGCTTGACGAACGCGCGATAAAGCCCGTCGCGTTGCATGAGGTGGTCCGGCGAACCGTCCTCCACCAGCCGTCCCGCCTGCAAGACGACGATGCGATCGAAATTTCTCAGGGTCGACAGCCGATGGGCGATGGCGATCACCGTGCGTCCCCGCATCAGGCTCGCCAGCGCGATCTGGATCTCCTCTTCGGATTCGCTGTCGAGAGCCGACGTCGCCTCGTCGAGCAGGAGAAGAGGCGCACGTTTCAGAAACGCCCGGGCGATGGCGATGCGCTGACGCTGTCCGCCCGACAGCTTCATGCCGCGCTCGCCGACGATGGTCTTGAATCCGTCAGGCAGCGCCTCGATGAAATCGTAACACCTGGCGGCGACCGCGGCTTCGAACACTTCGTCGTCGGAAGCATCCGGCCGGCCGTAACGAATGTTCTCCATCGCGGAACGATGAAACAGGGAAAGGTCCTGCGGTACCACCGCAATGGTTTCCCGCAGGCTGTGTTGCGTCACCCGCGAGATGTCCTGGCCGTCGATCAGGATGCGGCCGCCCTGCACGTCGTAGTGCCGCTGCAGCAGTGCGAAGAGCGTCGACTTGCCGGCGCCCGACGGGCCGACCAGGCCGGTGCGCTGTCCGGGTTCCAGGTCGAGGCTCAGGTTCTCGAAGACGCGATGGCCGTTCGGGAAGCAAAACGAGACGTTTTCGAAAGCGATGGATGCGCCGCGCTTGACCAGCGATACGGCCTGCGGGTGGTCGCACAATTGATGCGGGACCAGCAGTGTCGAAAGCGCCTCCGAAAGTCGGGCCACGTGCTGGGTCACGTCGACTAGCGCCACCGCGAGGTCTCGGGTCGCATGGAGCACCGATATTCCCAGCGTGCATACGAGTACGACATCGCCGGTGGTGGCTTCGCCGCGCTGCCAAAGAAGAATCGCCCACCCCAGCAACCCTGCGGTCAAGATAACGATGACCGAGGCGTGCAGGATGCGCAGCCTTTCGAGATAGAGGAGGCTGGACCGCCGTGCGGTCATCTCCTGATCGACGATGGTATCGAAGCGGTGTTGCTCCCGGCCAAATCCGCAGAATGCCGACACGATCGGCATGTTGCTCAGCACGTCGACCATTTCGCCGTCGACCGAGGCGGTCTTGTCGGCGAAATCGTGATGCAACGGCCGTCCCGCCGCCGCCATGCGGAACATCACCACGATCATGACGCCGGCCACCACCGCCAACGTCGCCGATAGCGGCACGCTGACGGCCCCGACGAACGCGATCGCCGCCAGCGTCGCGGCACATGGCGGCAATATGTTCCAGACGAACATATTCTCCGCCGTAAAGACGGCATTGGATGTCGCGGTGACGCGGCTCGCGAGCGTGCCGGGCAACCGGTCCGCGAAATAGCTCGGCGCATGGCCGGTCACGTGGGAGAACAGATCGCGCCGCAGGTCGCCGGTGACGCCGACGAAGGAGAAATTGGCGATCAGGCTTGCGATGCGCCACAGCAGATTATCCGCCGCGATCAAGGCCACGAGCATGACGAATGCGATCCAAACATTTTGCATTCCACCTATGCCTTGCGACAGCGCGTCGACCAGAAACTTGACGCCGTATTGCGCGCTCACCGAGCAAACGACGGCTGCCAGCACACACGCCAAAATCGCGGCATGCCCGATCCAGCGTCTCCGGATGAACCGAAGCAGGAAATCCAATGGACGGTCGGAATATCGACTAAGATCAGCCATTCGTTCCGAATCTCCTCCCGTTCGCGGCCCTCGGGCGCGCTTCCGCCCCATCGAAATGGGGCGATCGATTTCACCTGGGTCGAATGTCGCAGGCAGGACGCTGAACTACCCCGTGGAAGCGCGGTGCATGGATTTCGACGTTCCATGGGCGAAATGGTTCCCCGGCCCGCACAAAATTGCTTCCGTTCGAAACAGTTGACGACGGCGGCCGACGGACCGGCGCCTCGATCGATTGCCCGTCACGCTTTCACCGCGGGCCGCGTTTCCTTCACCCATGCCCAGGCTGCGGCAAAACCCGCCGCCGCGATCGCTGCCAGGCCCGAGAATGCGACGGCGTTGCCGAAATGATCGCTCAGGTAACCCGCGAGCGTCGTGCTCATGGAGGCGCCGAGGCCCGTCGCGGTGCCGACGACGCCCTGACCGAGATTGAAATGTCCGGTGCCCCGGGTCACGTCGGCGATGATGAGCGTCACCGTCACGGCGAGCACCGCCGCGGTGATGCCGTCGAGCATCTGCACCACGACCAGCAAATAGGGGTCCGATACCAGAGCGAAAAGAAGCCCGCGGACCGGCAGCACGCCGAAAGCGACCAGGAGCAGCGGGCGGCGTCCCCACACCCCCGCCTGGCGTCCGACCCAGGGAGCAAACAGCGCGACGATGATCTGAGGTGCGACGATGCAACATGCGATCAGGACGGTCGCCCACTGGTTCGAGCGGGCCGTCAAGACGCTTGCGACCAGCGGCAGCATGGCGGCATTGGCGAGATGGAACAGCATGACACAGCCGGCCAGGAACAAGAGCGGGCGATTGCCGAAGAGATGCCGGATATCGGTCGGCGGCCGCTCGGCTGGAGGTCGGGTCAGTCCACCATGGGCCGAATCGGGGTCGATTTCCCGCGAAGAAATGGTCCAAAGCGCCAGCAATGCCGGGCCGACCAACACGGCCGTGACCAAGAAGACGGATCCCGCCGAGAGAAAATATCCGCATGCCCCCATCGCGGCGGCGGCAAGACCGTTGCCGATCGAGGCGAAGCGGGCATTGCGGCCGAGCCGCTCACCGATGACGGCGTGTCCGACCAATCCGAGGCTGATCGCCGCCATGGCCGGTCCGAGCACGCTACTGGCGGCAGAGTGCAGAACAGCGGCGGCAGCGATCACGGGAAACACCGGCATCGCCACGAATGCAACCGCGCTCGCCCCGATGACCGCGAGCGCGATGCCCGACAGCAGCCGTTCCGATCGGACGGCATCGACCACCATCCCGCCGGGCATCTGGCCGATCAGTGCCGCGAGACTGCCCACCGTGAGAACGAGGCCGATGTCGACCTGCGTCCACTTCTGGGTGGTGAGGTAGACCGAGATGAACGGGCCGAAGCCGGTCTGCACATTGGCGACGAACAGGACGAACCAGTCCAGTCCGCGCAGGCTGCGGCGGCTCGGGCCGGGAGGCGGCATACGCTCCGGGCTTGTCCCGGCAGGTCCGTCCGAATGCGACGCGGATTCATCGGCCGGCGGCTGCGGCGCCGGTTCGCGGTCCGGACTGCCGGCGGGGCGCCGTGATGGTTTGACGGACAGAGGCGGGGGCTCCCGGTGGAATGATTTTTTATGGCAGCGGGGGCGACTCGAGGTCGCTGGCCGCCTCCAGGACTCCGACCGGCTTGTCAGCCTTGTATTCCGGCGCTTCCCGCACCTGATCGCGGGTCCATTCGAGCGTCACCCGGTCGACCTTACCGTTGGCCGGGAAACGCAGGGAATTCCACGCGATCGCGATCTTGCGGCTGCCGACACCGAGGAAGCCGCCGAAGTCGACGACGGCAGCCCTGACCTGCCCGTTCCGGTCCACGATGATGTCGACGATCCGCCCCATGTTCTCGTCGGCCGCGCTTCGAACCTCCTTGCCGAGAACGCCCTGCACGTCGCGGTGATCGAGAATTGTCACGGTCGGCTCGGCTGGAGCGGCAGTTGGAGCCTTGCCGGCATCATTGTCCGGCAACGCCTCATTTTGCGGTTGCGGCGCAGGATCACTCTCGGCGGCTGAGCGAACGGTCGCCGATATGGCGATCAGCGCCATCAGCAACGTGGCCGCCGCCCCGGCACGGTAGCGGCCGCGCGTGCGGCCCCAACTCATGAACCTGCTCATCAGAGTGGCTGGAGGTGGTGGATTGGTCATGTTTTCACCTGGGCGCGGGAATCCCATCCCAAGCGCTCATCCGCTGGAAGTACTCACAGCCTCAACGGCGAGCCGCTTCGATCGTTCCGCGCTACAGCGCAAGAATCATCAGATTGTTTACCGGCGGCGTCCGCATTGCATCGCCCGGGCCGGAATCATGTCGCGTCTCGCTTCCAGACCGGCGCTGGTCGAGCCTCACCGACTTACCCGCCGTGTCCGGCTCGATCTGGTCGCAACTTCCAGCGAACGCGGTCAGCCCCCGCGGCGGCTCCGGTTGCGTTGCGCCGAAACGAGTTCGAGAACGGCCGCGGCAACGGCCGTCGGGGCCTCCTGCGGTATGTCGTGCCCAACCCCGCCGACGATCCGTTGCAGCGCGTGGATGGAGAAGAAGCGCCGCTGCGCGGAGAGGTTGGGCGGCGGCGCCACCCCATCGGTGCTTCCGTACAGCGCAATCGTCGGCACCGTGATCGCCGGAAGCGCGGCCAGACGCTCTTCGACCGCTTCGAACGCGGGATCGCCGGGGGCGTAGCCGAATCGGTGGCGGTAGGAATGGATGACGACATCGACGAAGTCCGGATTATCGAACGAGACGGCGGTGCGCGCGTAGGTCGCGTCGTCGAACTTCCAGGTCGGCGACCACAGCTGCCACAACAGCTTGCCGAGTTCCCGCCGATACGCCGTAAGCCCGGCCCGGCCGCGCTCGGTATGGAAATAATATTGGTACCAGGCGCGATGCTCCTGCTGCGGCAGCCGAGGCTCGACCGACCTCGCAATATCCTGGATGGTGTAGCCATTGGCCGTGACCAGCCCCTGCACCCGCTCCGGCCACAACGCCGCAACCACACAGGCGGCGCGGCCGCCCCAATCGAAACCGGCCAACACCGCGGTCGGCAACGCGAGCGCATCCATCAAGTCCAGCAGATCCTGGCCGATGGCGCCCTGCTGGCCGGAGCGCATCGTGTCCGGCGACAGGAAGCGCGTCGGACCGAAGCCGCGCAAATACGGGACGATGGTCCGGCATCCCGCATCGACGAGGGGCGGGACCACTCCGTCATAGGCGCGCGGGTCGTAGGGGAATCCGTGCATGAGGAGCACCGGTGTCCCCGTCTCCGGCCCGCTTTCCTCGTAGGCGATCTCCAGGGTCTTGGTGCGGATGCGCTTTATCGGTGCGGGTGCCGGCATCGTGTCTCCACGTTCGGGTGTCGCTTGCTGCGCCTGCGCCACCGCCAGAGGCCAAGCCGCAAAGCTGCCGAGGTTGATGACGAAATCCCTGCGCTTCATGACCGATCTCCCAGTGGTCCGACGGTTCCCGAATGGCGGGACAGGTCGGCCCACTCGTTCAGTGTCGCGGCTGCTGTCTGATGGAGAGGCGCGATGGAGGGGACTTAGGCAACGCCCATTGGCAGCTCGCTGGCGAGGCTACACCACTTGGCCGCTCGCGTCTAAGCGCAGGCTTGTCGCGGCGCCATGCCGGGCACCTCGTCCTTTGCGATGGAGGAGCAGCGATATCCGCGCTAGACTGGCCGGTATAGCCGGATCATCCGCGTCCGCTGCCAAGAATATTCAATCGGGAGGAACATCATGAGGAATCTCGCCAAGCCATCCTGCAGCATCGCCGTGCTCGCTGCCGTCGCCGCGGCGCTCACCGCCGTGCCGGCGCGGGCCATGGACATCACCAAGGAATGGGCGACGGTGAAGCCGCCGCCGGTGCCGGAGCTCAAGCCGGCGACGGTCGATCCCAAGACGACGGCGCTCCTGATCCTCGATCTCATGAAGACCAATTGCGGCGTCCGCCCGCGTTGCGCCTCCACGGTGGCCCCCGTCAAGAAGCTGCTGGACGAGGCCCGCGCCCACGACATGATGGTGTTCTATACGGTGGTCGGCACCACGCCGACCCCGGAGGGCATCGTCGACCCGGGCCTTGCGCCGCGCGCCGGCGAGTGGGTGCCCCGCGGCGGCGCCGACAAGTTCATCGGCTCCGACCTCGAGCAGCGGCTCAAGGACAAGGGCATCAAGACCGTGATCGTGACCGGCACCTCCGCCCAGGGCGCGGTGGTCGGCACCAGCAACGGCGCGGTGCAGCGCGGCTACAAGGCCGTCGTGCCGGTCGACGGAATGTCGGCGGAAGACCCCTACAACGAACAATACGCGGCCTGGCACCTCTCCAAGGGCGGCCCTGCCGTGCTGACCCAGAGCGTGACCCTCACCCGCAGCGACCTGATCAAGTTCGGGAACTGAGGACTGGTCCGCCAGAAATCGATTCAGTATTGCTCCCCTCTCCCGCTCGCGGGGGAGGGAGCAAAAACCGTGCTCCGGCTCGCCGGCCGGGGCTTTCATTTGCGCGGCCTTCCGGGCTAGACGCGGCAGCCGAATGCACGCGCCGGCCGAGAGCTGACCCATGAACCGCGAACCACCCCGTGACAGCCCCGAATCCGGGGCGGGCGATTCCGCGGCGCCCGTCAAGGCCGCGGGCATCGCAGGCGTGTTCGAGGCGGGCGTCGCCCACCACCAGGCGGGACGATTGGCCGAGGCCGAGGCGTGTTACCAGCAGGTGCTGGCGGCCCAGCCCGGCCATGCCGACGCCCTGCACCTCTTGGGCGCCCTCGCCCAGCAGGTCGGCCGCCATGACCTCGCCGTCGATCTGATCCGCCAGGCGATAAGGCGCAACCCAGGCAACCCGGTCTACTACTGCAATTTCGGCTTCGCATTGCGCGACCAGGGCATGCTCGAGGAGGCGGTCGCCGCCTGCCGCGAAGCGATCCGCCTCGCCCCGGACTTTGCCGAGGCCCACACCAATCTCGGCCTTGCGCTGATGGGCCAGGGCAAGCTGGACGAGGCGGTCGCCGAATATGGCGAGGCGATCCGCCTCAAACCGGGGCTGGCCGAGCCCTACTCCAATCTCGGCGGCGTGCTCGGCCGGCAGGGCAGGCTCGAGGAGGCCGTCGCCGCCTGTCGCGAGGCGATCCGCATCAGGCCGGATTTTGCCGAGGCCTGTTCCAATCTCGGCGCCGCGCTCTATCAGCAGGGCGACCTCGACGAAGCGGAGCGGGCCTGCCGCGAGGCCATCCGCCTCAAGCCGGATCATGCCGAGGCCCATTCCAATCTCGGCAGCGTGCTGCGGGACCAGGGCAAGCTCGACGAGGCCATCGCGGCATGCCGCACCGCGATCGATATCCGGCATTTCTCCGCCGAGGCCCACTACAACCTCGGCAATGCGCTTTATGACCTCGGCAGGCTCGACGAGACGGTCGCGGCCTATCGCCAGGCCATCCTGTTCAAGCCGGACTTCATCCAGGCAAGCACCGGCCTCCTGACCTGCCTCAATTATGACGCGCGCGTTTCCAACGCGATGCTGTTCGACGCCCACCGCGCCTGGAACGAACGTCATGCGCAGGCGATGCCGCGGCCGGCTGCCTACGCCAATGGCCGCGGGGCGGGGCGGCGGCTGAAGGTCGGCTATGTGTCCGCGGATTTCCGGCAGCATTCGGTGGCGTATTTCCTGGAACCGCTGCTCCGCCATCATGACCACGACGCGGTCGAGGTGTTCTGCTACGCGCAGGTCGTCCGGCCGGACGCGGTGACCGCGCGCTTCAAGGCCCTCGCCGACCACTGGGTGGAGACGGCCGGAATGTCCGATGAGCGGCTGGCCGAGCGCATCCAGCTCGACGGCATCGACATCCTCGTCGATGTCGGCGGCCACACCGCGAAGAACCGGCTTCTGGTGTTTGCGCGCAAGCCGGCGCCGGTGCAGGTGACGTGGCTCGGCTATCCCAACACCACCGGCCTCGACACCATCGATTACCGTTTGGTCGATGCGGTGACCGATCCCGAGGGCGAGGCCGACGCCTTCGCCAGCGAGACCCTGGTGCGGCTACCCGGCGGCTTTCTCTGCTATGGCGCGCCGAAGGATGCCCCGGCGCCGGGCCCCCCGCCCTGCCTCGCCGACGGCACAGGAACCGGCACAAGTGCCGGCACCGTCACCTTCGGCTCGTTCAACAACCCGGCCAAGCTGTCCTCGGCCACCCTCGATGCGTGGGCGGGATTGCTCGCCCGCCTCCCCGCGGCGCGCCTGCTGCTCAAGGGCAAGCCGTTCTCCTACCCCGTCACCCGCGCGTGGTATCTGGAGCGGCTGCGCCGGCGCGGGGTGGCTGCGGAACGGGTCGAGCTGGTGCCATGGGCCGCCGACGGCGCCGCCCATCTCGCGCTTTACGACCGCGTCGACATCGCGCTCGATCCGTTTCCCTATAACGGCACCACCACCACTTGCGAGGCGCTGTGGATGGGCGTGCCTGTCGTGATGCTACGGGGCGGACGTCATGCCGGCCGGGTCGGGGCCAGCCTGCTGAGCCAGGCGGGCCTCGCGGACTTGATCGCCGGCTCCGTCGAAGACTATGTGGACACCGCCGCCGCGCTCGCCGCCGATCCCGCGCGCCTCGCCGGCCTGCGGCGATCATTGCGGCCGCGGATGGCGGCGTCGCCGCTGTGCGACGCCGCGGCGTTTGCCCGTAACGTCGAGACCGCCTACCGCACCATGTGGCAGCGCTGGTGCGCGACGCCGGCATCTGCGGGCAAGATCGCACGGGCGTACCGCGCCCTGTGGCAGCGCGGGCGCGAGGCGCCCAAAACAAGCGATTCCAAAACAAGCGATTCCAAGACGCCTGATCCCAAATCGCCCGATCCCAATCCTCCCGGCGGCCCCATCGCCGGCCGCGCGCGCTTTCTTCTGAGCAAGAGCTGGGGATGCGGCTTCTGGTCCGACGTCACGCACGTCCTCGGCTGCCTGCTGCTGGCCGAAGTCACCGGCAGGACGCCGGTGATCCATTGGGGAGAGAACAGCCTGTTCGGCGGCGCCACCGGCGGTGAGGCGTTCAGGCGCTATTTCAAGCCGGTGAACGCCGTCACCATCGACCAACTCGTCGCCATCCCGGACGCCGATTGTTTCCCACCGAAATGGAACGCGGGCAACCTCACGGCCGAGAGCGTCGCGAAGTGGGACGGCGAATATTCCCGCATGGCGGCATTCGATTTTCTGCGCCGGCCGGAAACCATCGCGGTGTGCGACTACTATATCGGCGTCGTCGACGTGATGCCGTGGATTGCGGCGTCGCATCCCCTGCACGGCAAATCGATCGACGAAATCTACCGCACCCTCATCGACAGATATCTGCGCCCGGCCGCGGTCGTGCTGCCGCGCGTCCAGGCATTTTCCCGCCAGCATCTGCAGGGCGCTCCGTTCGTCGCCGTCCACATTCGCGGTACCGACAAGAGCCGCGAAGACGCCGGTTCGGAAGCGGCCAATCACGTCTGCCTCACGGCGCTGGCCGAGGTCGACCGCTCCTGGCGTATCCTGCTCCTGACCGACGACGACCATTGGTTCGCCCGCGTCAAAGCCGCGTTCGGCGACCGGGTCGTCACCACCGGCTCGCAGCGGGGCGCGACGGCGACCGGCCTGCACTATGGTCCCGCGGCCGACGGCGCGCGGCTCGGAATGGAGGTCCTGACCGACACCTATCTCGCGTTGCGCGCCGACAAGTTCATCGGCAACGGCCGCTCCAACGTGGCGGCGATCATCGCCCATCTGCGGGAATGGCGGCCTGGCGACTGCATCCTGGTCCGCCCCTCCCTGCTCACGACCTCGGCGGCGATCCTGCTGCCGGCGCCGAACCGGTTTGCGACGATCGAGGCGTGACTGGGCGGCGGCCCTCCTGACGTGGTAAAGGAGATGATCCGCGTCCTGCCTGACCGGGCACGTCCGAGTGTGACCTCGGTCACAATGTGGATCGCCGCCGTAGCCTAGACTGCCGAGCGATCCGCAGGTAAGGCGCTGCGGTCAAACAGGGAAAATTGTCATGACCAGGATTTCTTTGGCGCTCGTCCTCGCGCTTGCCGCCGGTTCCTACTCCACGCCGGGTCTCGCCCAGTTGCCGCTCTTCGTACCGGGCCCCGCCCAGAATGCTCTCCCGTCCTTCTCCACCCCGGGACCCGCTCAGAATGCCGGCGTGAAGCGCCCGAAGCCGGTGCACAAGAGCACCCAGGCCCCGGTCCCCAAGGTCACCTCTAAGGTGACCTCCAAAGTTGCTCCCAAGGTGACCCCTAAGATTGCAAAGGATCGCGCGAAGGCCGTTCCAACCGATCCGGCAGCCGAGCCCGAAAAAGAGCCGGTCGGGACGCCTGTGGGCCTCTACGATTTCACCGGCTGAGAAACACCGGTCAATCCGGCTCGAGCCCATGAACAGCAGGGCCATGGGTTTGTCCGAACGACCTCGGCGATGCATCCGAGATGCCGGTCGGAACTCGCGATCGAATATCTCGCAGAGATCATCGCCTTCGACAGGCCTTGATGCGGCGGATGGCGAGCCGGCTGCCCTCGGCGCCATCCGTAATTCGCCGTTCATCGGCTCGTAATGTTCGCCCCGATAGGCTTCGCTCAACTCATCGGACAAATCCCGGTGGAGATACGAGATGCGACTGATCGCTTTCCTCCTCGCGATGTTTGCCGTCACGGCTTCGGCCGCGGCGCAGGGCTGGAAGGAATACACCTATCCCAGCGATTCCTTCATCGTCTCGTTTCCTGCCGGCCCCCAGGTCGAAACCTCGACCTACCAGGCTGCCGACGGCCGCTCGGTCGAAGCGCGCGTTTATTCCGTCACCCAGGACGACGCGATCTTCAAGATGACCGTGGTCGACCTCTCGGATCCCGCGATGGAAGAGAGCGCCGTGATCGATCATGCGATCAAGACGCTGTCCCAGGGAGGCGAGATAAAGGTCAATATTCCCGCCCGGATCAATCGGGTTTACGGGCGGCAGCTCAGCATCGTGAGGCCGGACGGCAGCCGTTCCTCGGCCGCGGTGTTCTATCACAAGGGGCGGCTCTATCAGATCGAGGGAAAGGCGCTTTCGGGAAACGAGGCGGCGTCCTACGCCATCCGCTTCCAGCAGTCGCTCGTCTTCACCGGTGGTGAATCGAACCGGCCGGACGTCGTTCGCGAGGCGCGGCGGAATTGCCGGGGCGCGGCCGGAGGCGCCGGCGCTCCGGGCGCCACGGCCGCCTCCGATGACCCTGGACAATCGCGAGGAGAAGGGCGCTGCCGCCGCGGCGCACGCTGAGGCGGCGATGCCGCCCTTTCGTTTGCGCAACGCATGCTGGTCTCTCCCTACGTCCATCCCAGCTTCGTGACGATCGCGCGCCCCATGATCCAGTCCTTGTCGTCTTCCGACAGGAAATCCAGCTGCTCGAAATGCATGATGCGCTGGCGGTAGGTGGCCTTGTCGTATGAATTGGTGATGTCGGTGCCCCAATGGCAGCGGCGCGGGCCGAAGGCGTCGTAGCAGCGCTTGAGGTGGACATTCATGTCGCGGAACGGATACGGCTCGGACGAATAGAGCGGCGACGACGACAGCTTGATGGACACGTTCGGATACCTGGCGAGCGCGACGGTCTCGGTGAGCGCCTCCGCGATCTTGCCGGCCTTGGCGATTTCCGGCGACAGCGCCATGTGATCGATGACGAGGCCGAGCTGCGGGTGGCGCTCGGCGATCTTCTCGAAGGCCGGCATGTTGCCGGGGGCGAGAAACATGACGGGAATCCCGGCCTTCTCGGCCGCCGGCCAGAACCAGTCGGCGGTGCCGTCGGTGAGCCACCCGGCCGCGCCGGCGAGGCGCGTGAAGGTCAGGCGGACGCCGAGCATGCCGGGCTGCTCCCTCCATTTCGGCAGCAGCGCGGCCTGCTTGGGATCGGCGAGCGTGACACGTCCCATCACGTGGAAGCGGTCGGGGTAACGCCGGGCCGCCTCCAGGCCATAATCGTTGCGGTCGCCCGGCCACGACGGCGGCACCACGACGACGCGGTCGACGCCGGCTTCGGTCATCAACGGAACCAGCTTCTCGATGGTGAAGGGCTCGGGCAGTTGCGGCGTCATGCCGGGCACCCATTTCCAGTCCGGCGTTTCCGCCTTCCACAAATGGACCTGGGCGTCGACGATCAGCCGCTTGCGCGCGGGCTGGGCGGCGGGCGCCTGCGCCGATCCCGGCTGCGGGCCTTGCGCCGCCAGCGCCGCTCCGGCGCCGAGCGTGGTGTTGATGAAGCCGCGACGTGACAACATGGACGGACCCTCCCAGCGCAACGGTTTATCTTTGGCGCGGCGACCTGCGGGAACCATCGGTTCGGGTCGCACCGCGGGATCAGGCTACACCACCGGCCCATGCAGAAAAAGGAGGGCAGATGGGCTGCGGAGGCGCGGCGCTCACGGCCGCAGGTTGCCGCTCTCGCGATCTTGCGCACCGTGGACGATATAGAAGATGTGGACCTCGTCTCGGGCTTCGTGCACCTCATAGACGATGATGTAGGGAGGGTTCGACGAGTTCGCGGGTTCCCTCCTCAAGGCCGGAACGACCCATGCGGGCGAGGCTGGGCGTTTCGAGTTTGCCGATTCGCCCGCGAATTCGCCGGATCATGTCGGTGGCTGCGCGTGGGTTACTTTGGGCGATCCAACCAAAGATATGATCGAGATCGGCGTCGGCCTTCTCGCGGACGATGATCTTCATAGCCCGAAGCGGCGCAATCTCTCGTCGAATTCCGTGGGAGTAAGTGTCTTCGGATTGGTTTCGGCGCGCCGACGCCGCAACTCGGCGATTTGCTCGTCGCTCAAACGGTAGTCGCTGTTGTCCTGAGCCTCGACGCTCAGGAGAAATTCGGCGACGTCTTCCTGCCGCTCCGGCGGCCAAGTCAGCACGCGATCGAGAACCGCTTTGACTTGATCTTTAGTCATAAGAATTCATAGCACATTCGCGCTGCAAAAGCACCTGCGCGGGACCGGCCACGGCCGGCCGGAAGTCCGTCGCGGACCTCTTGGGAGGGTTGGCTCGAGCGCATCCCGACGAACCCCCGCCTTGACCCCCCACCGCTACCGGGTAGAACGGTGCCATGATCGTCCTCATCGACAACTACGACAGCTTCACCTTCAACCTCGTCCACTATCTCGGCGGGCTGGGGGCCGACGTCGTCGTGCACCGCAACGACAAGATCGCAAGCGCCGCCGTGGTCGCCGCCGATCCCGACGCGATCGTGCTGTCGCCGGGGCCGTGCACGCCCGACGATGCCGGCATCTGCCTCGAGCTGATCGAGCAGGCGGCGCCCACCATTCCCGTGTTCGGCGTCTGCCTCGGCCACCAGGCGATCGGCCAGGCGTTCGGCGGCCAGGTGGTCCGCGCCCCCCTGCCCGTGCACGGCAAGCTCTCCGAGGTGAGCCACGAGGGCCGGGGCGTGTTCCGCGGCATCAACGGCCCGTTCAAGGCGACGCGCTATCATTCCCTCGTGGTAGACCGCGCCTCGATGCCGGGGGATCTCGCGGTCACGGCACAGACCGGGGACCGCCTGGTGATGGCGCTGCAGCATCGCACCCTGCCCGTGCATGGGGTGCAGTTCCACCCCGAAAGCATTGCGTCCGAGCACGGTCATCTGATCCTCAAGAACTTCCTCGACCTCGCCGTGGACTGGAACGCCGCCACCGGCCGCCGCAAGCCGGGCTCGATAGCTTCGAGCCGGACGCATTGAGGGCAGCATGGTCGAGATCAAGGCGCTCATCGGGCAGGTGGCGGCCGGGGCGGCGTTGAGCCGCGAAGCGGCGTTCGACGCGTTCGAAAGCATGATGTCCGGCGAGGTGACGCCGTCCCAGATCGGCGGCCTCTTGATGGCGTTGCGGGTGCGCGGCGAGACCGTCGAGGAGATCACCGGCGCGGTCACGGCGATGCGCGGCAAGATGCTGGGCGTCGCGGCGCCAGCGGACGCCATCGACGTGGTCGGCACCGGCGGCGACGCGTCTGGTTCCTACAACATCTCCACCTGCGCCGCCTTCATCGCCGCCGGCGCAGGAGTGCCGGTGGCAAAGCACGGCAACCGCGCGCTGTCGTCGCGCTCGGGTGCAGCGGATGTGCTCATGGCGCTCGGCGTCAAGATCGACATCGGACCCGCGGCGATCAGCGCCTGCATCCGGGAAGCCGGCATCGGCTTCATGTTCGCGCCGGCGCATCATCCGGCGATGAAGCATGTCGGCCCGACCCGGGTCGAGCTCGGCACCCGCACCATATTCAACCTGCTCGGGCCCTTGTCGAACCCGGCCGGCGTCAAGCGGCAGATGGTCGGCGTGTTTTCGAGGCAATGGGTCGAGCCGCTCGCCCATGTGCTGAAAAATCTCGGCTCCGAGCGCGCCTACGTCGTGCACGGCTCCGACGGGCTCGACGAGATCACCACCGCCGGCACCACCGCGGTGGCGGCGCTGGAGGACGGCGTGGTGCGCTGCTTCGAGATCGCGCCGGAGGATGTCGGCCTGCCCCGCACCAGGCCGGAAGCCCTGCGCGGCGGCGACGCCGTGGCCAATGCGGAAGCGCTCAAGGCGGTGCTCGAAGGCTTCAAGGGCCCCTACCGCGATGTCGCCGTGCTCAACGCCGCCGCTGCCCTGGTGGTCGCGGGGAAGGCGAAAGATCTCGCCCATGGGGTCGCGCTGGCGCAGCATTCGATCGACAGCGGCGAGGCCGAAGGCAGCCTCGACCGCCTGATCGCGGTGTCGAACGCGTGAGAACCCGATGCCCGTAGCCCGAATGGGAGCGAAGCGGACATGCGGGACGGCGGTCCCGGATTTCGCTGCGCTCCATCCGGGCTGCATCGATGCGGCTTGG
>Ga0302324_100009954_pt1 | contig 19775 bp, 18 predicted proteins | sample Palsa_T0_1_FD_201949 | JGI IMG/M metagenome (GOLD analysis project Ga0302324, IMG submission 201949) | Peat permafrost microbial communities from Stordalen Mire near Abisko, Sweden - Palsa_T0_1 | ecosystem: Environmental > Terrestrial > Soil > Palsa > Peat permafrost | place: Sweden: Abisko...
TTATTCAAAGTGACCCCAAAAGCACCGCTTCCTCACGGTCGCGGTTCGGAAAGCTGTTACCGAGCCGCGACCGTCAGGGAGCCGGTGCTCGTTGTACGTTTTCACCGTTGCTCCGCGCTCCATACGATGCGGCCATTCACGATGGTGGCCACCGGACCGCCGCGGAAAATGTGCCCGTCAAAAGGCGAGTTGCGGCTCTTCGATGCGGATTTGTTTACATCGTAAGTCCAGGCCCGCTCGGTATCCAGAATCGTGATATCGCCGGGAGCGCCGGCTGCCAAATTTCCACGATTCAAATTTAACACCCGGGCCGGGCCCGTAGTAAATAATTCCACCAGGCGCGCCAGCGAAATCTTGCCGGGATGCATCAGATGCTCCAACGCCAACCCGATGGCGGTTTCGAGACCAATCACGCCGAAGGGGCATTTTTCGAACTCCTGCATTTTTTCGCTGCCGGGATGCGGAGCGTGATCGGTGGCGATTACATCGATGGCGCCGGAAATAATTCCCTGCGTCACGCTTCCCACGTCGCAATCCGAGCGTAGCGGCGGTTTCATTTTGTAGTTACTGTCATAGGGCGGCATTCCGCCGTCAGACAACGCGAAATGGTGCGGCGTTGCCTCCGACGTTACCGTTACCCCGCGGCTCTTCGCGAAGGCCACCATTTCCACCGAGTGACGGGACGAAATGTGAGCCACATGAAAGCGCGCGCCGGTGAGCTGGGCCAGCAATATGTCGCGCGCCACCATCACGTCTTCCGACGCCGCCGGAATTCCGCGCAGTCCCAGGCGCACGCTTTCCAGGCCCTCATGCATGTCGCCGCCCGCACTGAGATGCAGATCCTCGCAATGATCGATTACTGGAATTCCGAAGGACTGCGCGGTTTCCATGGCACGGCGCATCACGCGCGCGTTCATCACCGGACGTCCGTCGTCGGAAACGGCCACAATGCCGGCCTGCACCATGGACCCGATGGCCGCCAGTTCCTCGCCCGCGCTGTTCTTGGTAATGGCGCCGATCGGAAACACGTTCACCACCGCATGCTTTTCCGCGCGCTCAATGATGTAACTGGTTACCGTGGCGTTGTCGTTGACCGGCGACGTGTTCGGCATGCAGCAGATGGACGTGAATCCGCCCGCCGCTGCTGCGCGCGATCCGGATTCGATGGTTTCTGCGTATTCAAAACCCGGCTCCCGGAGATGCACGTGCATGTCGATAAAGCCCGGCGCTACGATGAGCCCGGCGGCATCGAATTTCTCAGCGCCGGTGACATGCAGTTTCTCGCCGATGCCTGCGATCTTGCCGTCTTCGATTAACACATCGCGAACGGCGTCCAGGCGGGTGGCCGGGTTGATGACGCGGCCGTTGCGGATGATCAGCTTGCGCATGGATTCAATTACTCAACACCCGTTCCAGCACGGCCATGCGCACTGCAATGCCGTTCTCCACTTGATTCAGAATCACGGAACGTTGCGAGTCCGCCACTTCGGACGAAATCTCGCGGCCGCGATTAATGGGTCCCGGATGCATCACGATGGCATCGGGTTTCGCCAGCGACATATGCTCCAGCCCCAATCCGTAAAATCGGAAATACTCGCTCGAGGAAAAAGCCGACTCATGCTGACGCTCCAGTTGCACGCGCAGCATCATAATCACATCGGCGCCGCGCAAGGCATCCTTGATGTCGTGCGTGAGGGTCACACCGGGAGCGATCTGCCGCAGCTCCACCGGCAACAGCGAAGCCGGTCCGCACAAAACAATGTGGGCACCGAATTTCGACAGCAGATACATATTGGAACGAGCCACGCGGCTGTGCGCGATGTCGCCGATGATGGCTACGCGCAGGCCTTCCAGCGTAGGCCGCCGGTCGAGAATTGTTCGCGCGTCCAACAAGGCCTGGGTGGGATGTTCATGCGTTCCGTCGCCGGCGTTGATGATCGGCGTGGGCAGATGGCGCGCCAGAAAATGCGGTGCGCCCGACGCCGAGTGACGCATCACGATCGCGTCCGGATGCATCGCGCCCAGCGTATTCAATGTATCCACCAGCGATTCGCCTTTATCCACGCTGGAACCGGACGCGCTGATGGAGATGGCATCCGCTCCCAATCGTTTGGCGGCGATCTCGAAGCTGGTGCGCGTGCGCGTAGAGGCTTCAAAGAACAGGTTTACGATCATTCGCCCACGCAACATGTCACGCCGGTTCTGCGATTGCTGCGGTTGAAACGTCTTGGCCCGGTCCAGTATCGTTTCGATCTCGATTCGATCGAGCGATTCGATTCCCAGCAGTCCACCCGGCATGGCGGTTATACCTTTTCCACCAACAGCACCTTTTCCATCTGATCCACTTCCTGGAACTTCACTTCGATGATCTCGTTGGCGCTGGTCTGCACCATGCGGCCGACGTAGCGGGCCTCAATTGGCAACTCGCGCCATCCGCGATCGATCAGCACCAGCAATTGCACGCGCGCCGGGCGCCCTTGATCGAATAATGCATCCAGCGCCGCGCGAATGGTCCGGCCGGTGTAGAGCACATCGTCCATCAAAATGACATCTTTGCCCGTAACCGGGAAGTTTATCTCGGTTGCGTTGTGCACCGGCTTCTCCGATACGGTGGAAAGATCGTCTCGATACAGATTGATGTCCAGGAACCCGACGGGGACTTCAAGTTTTTCCAGCGTCTTGATTTTTTCCGCCAGCCGCAGCGCCAACGGCACGCCCCGCCGGCGAATCCCGATGAATGCCAGGCGCTCCAGATCCTCGGTCTTTTCCAGAATCTCGTGCGCCAGCCGGACCAGCGTCCGGTCAATTTCCGAGGCGCTCATCAGTTGGGCTTTGTCGCGAGTGGCGGCCATCGGGGTTTAGCCTAGCACATCAATAGTGCTTCATCCGATCGTGGATTCGTTTGGCCAGCTTTTCGATGTCTTCGGCCTTCCTGAGATTGGGGATGGAGAGCACATAGCGGTCGTTCTTTTCCAGGTCCGCTTTCAGTTGGTCGGCGAGTTTCGAAAGTTCCCGTGCGTCCTCCAGCGATTTCTGAAAGTCAGCCTTGAGGATTTCCTCCTTCTGGAGCTTTCCGTTGGGCAAACGAACGTCCTCGTCGGGGTCGGTGGCGGGGCGCGGATGCGGCGGAATATTCGGGCCCACTTGTGCGAACATCGCCAAAGCAAGCATCGCCAAAGCACACATCCGGGGGAACACATTTGAGGGACGCATATGGGTCTACCTTTCTCATAATATCCCGGACCTCAGCCGACTGATCTATAATCCCTGCATGGCTCATATCGACAAACACGCTCCCGGCGAGTTTTGTTGGATCGAACTCGCCACCACCGGCCAAGATGCGGCGAAGAATTTTTACAGCTCTCTGTTTGGTTGGGTAGCGAACGATATGCCCATGGGACCGGACAGCTTTTATACTATTTTCCGGCTGCAGGGAAAAGACTGCGCCGCCGGTTACACCATGGGCGCCCAGGAGCAAGGCGTTCCGCCGCATTGGAATTTGTACATCGCGGTGGAGAATGCCGATGCGGCCGCCGGCAAAGCAGCTGCGCTGGGTGCGAAGGTGATCGCCCCAGCCTTTGATGTAATGGATGCCGGCCGAATGGCGGTTCTGCAAGATCCCACTGGCGCGTATTTTATCGTGTGGCAGGCCAACCGGAACACCGGAATCGGTATCGCCGGGGAACCGGGGACTCTGTGTTGGGCGGACTTGAGCACCGGCGACCCCGTGCGCGCACAGAAATTCTATTCGGACCTGTTCGGTTGGGAGATTTCGCCCGGAGAAAAGGATCCGAGCGGCTATCTGCACATCAAGAATGGCGGGCATTTTATAGGCGGAATTCCGCCCGCGCAGTTCCGAGACCCGAATTCTCCGCCGCACTGGCTGATCTATTTTTATGTGGCAGACGTGGATGCTTCGGCCGCAAAAGCCAAGGAGCTTGGCGCGAAGTTTTATGTTCCTCCGATGAGCATTGAGGGCGTCGGAAGAATGGCGATCATGGCTGACCCGCAGGGCGCCGTATCGGCGATCTTCAAGGATTCGCCCGGGCACTGATTCTGGTATGGACAATCTTTACGGAAGGGCCGTGGCGCTGGCAGTTCCCGTCTTTCTGTTTCTGATCGCGCTGGAGCTGATTGTCGACCGCGCGCGCCATACCCGCTGCTACAACCTGGCGGATTCCATCAACAGCCTGAGCTGCGGTATTGTCAGCACCGGCGTGCGCGTGTTCTTCGGCTTTCTTGGAATCTTTTTTTACCAGTGGATTTTGGAGCATTGGGCGCCCGTGCGTCTGCCCGCCCGTAACTGGGGTGTGTGGATCGCCGCATTCGTTTTCTACGATCTTTGCTATTACTGGAACCACCGCTGGGGCCACACAGTAGGCTTGTTCTGGGCCTCGCATGTGGTCCACCATCAGAGCGAGGAGTTCAATCTCACCACCGCCCTGCGCCAGACCGGCACCGGAGCCTTCACCAGTTGGATTTTTTATCTCCCCATGGCCTTAGCCGGTGTGCCGCTGGTGGTGTATTTGATCGCAGGTGTGGTTCAGCTCTTCTACCAGTTTTGGCCGCACACGCGGTTGATCGGACGGATGGGATTTCTGGACCGCTGGATTCAAACGCCCTCCAACCATCGCGTTCACCACGCGCAGAATGACATTTATCTCGACAAGAACTACGTCGGAGTATTCATGATTTGGGACCATTTGTTCGGGAGTTTCCAGGAGGAGCTCGAGCAAGAGCCGTGTCTCTACGGCATCCGCGGACAGCTCAAGAGCTGGAACCCGGTGTGGGCCAATTTGCATTACTACTGGGCTATGGCGAAAGACTGCCGGCATGCCGAATCCTGGATGGATAAAGTAAAGGTGTGGTTCGCGCATCCGGGTTGGCGTCCCGCCGATGTGGCCGCGCGTTTTCCCAAACCGGCTTACGATCCAGGCCGCGACTTCGTCAAGTACGATCCACCGGCCAGTGTTTCGCTCAGCCTCTACGGCTTGGTGCAGTTTGTCGCTCTGATGGCCGCCAACAGCCACTTTCTCGCGCTGCTTCCCAAGCAATCCACCGCCTGGAACGTCGCGTATTTTCTATTTATCCTGGTGAGTCTGGTGTGCCTGGGCGGCGTTCTGGAGAGCCGCCGCGAATTCATGCTGCTGGAAGCCACGCGTCTCACTGCCATCGTATTCGTGGCGCTAGCCGGCCGGACTTGGTTCGGCGGAGTGCATGATGTACGGATTCTAGTGCCAGTCGGAATCTTCGCAATGCTCTCGCTCGGTTGGCTATGGCTGGCGTCTCGCGCGCGGCAACAGACGGAGCCTGTAACCGCGTAGCCGGTAGCTCGATCCGTGCAGGAAACCTGTACAATTGGATTCGTGGCCGTCGAAACCTCCTATACCCATCTGCGCGACAAGCTCGCGTCCATTCTCGATCAGGTAGTGGAAGATCGCGAAGTGGTAATCGTCCGGCGGCGTGGCGCGCGCGACGTGGCGCTCGTCCCCGCGGATGAATTAGCTGGGCTGATGGAGACTGCACACCTGCTTCGTTCCCCCAAAAATGCCCAGCGGCTTCTTGCGGCACTCCGGCGCGCCAAACTCCGGAAAGTCAAACCGGAACCCATCGGCAAACTGCGGCGCGCGTTAGGGCTCTCTTCTGCCGAGTGAACGAGAAGCGGCCTTCCACCGGGAGTTTCGGGAAGATTTGCGCTGGTGGGTGGAAACTGACCGCAGCGTTGCTCTACGCATACTGCACCTGGTGGAAGACGTCTTGAGAGATCCATTTCGTGGGATAGGCAAGCCGGAGCCACTCAAGTATGAACTGGCCGGCGCGTGGTCCAGGAGAATCACGCAAGAGCATCGGTTGGTTTACACAGTAAGCGGTAAGCGAATCGATTTTCTTCAAGCGCGGTATCACTACTAGCTCATACTGCGATAATAACCTCATATGCAGGAGGTGAACGTCGGCATCATCGGGCTGGGCAATGTGGGGATGGGGACGCTCGGCATCCTTACCGGGAATGCCGGCCAGATCGCGCTGAAACTCGGCTTCCACTTGCGCGTGAAAGCGCTGTGCAGTCCTTCCATCCGCTCTAAGAAACTACCCGCTGCGCTCAACAACGCTTTGCAGACTCCCGATTGGCAGGAAGTGGTGGAGCATCCGGAAGTGGATATTGTCGCCGAGCTGGTGGGTGGCACAGCGGTGGCGCGCGAGATCATCGATGCAGCCATCCAAAACCGCAAATCGGTGGTGACGGCCAACAAGGAATTGATGGCATTATGCGGCGCCGAACTTTGGGACCGCGCCATTGCGGCCGGCATCAACCTGGCCATGGAAGCGAGCGTAGCCGGCGGCATTCCGATTCATAGCGTCTTGCGCGAGGGGATTTCCGGGGATCGTGTTACCACGCTGTACGGAATCCTGAACGGCACCAGCAACTATATTCTCACCGAGATCGAAAAGCGCGGCGTCTCGTTCGACCAAGCCCTGCAGGAAGCGCAGGGACTAGGCTACGCCGAAGCCGACCCTACCGCGGATGTCGACGGCTATGACGCGCGCTCCAAACTGGCCATCCTGTCGGCTCTGGCTTTCGGCGAGAAAATCACACCGCCGGATATTTACACCGAAGGCATCCGCCGGATTCTTCCAGTGGATTTTCAATACGCGCATCAATTGCATCACACCATACGCCTGCTTTGCGCGGCGCGCCAAACGCGGGACGGGCTGATCCTTTCGGTGCGTCCGGCCCTGATCCCTCAGTCGACAATATTGGCCGGCGTACAGGGGGCGTACAACGCAGTGTGGGTGCGCGGCGCCTACGGCGAGGATACGTTTTACTACGGCCGCGGCGCGGGCTCCTCGCCCACCGGCGTGGCGGTAGTGAGCGATCTCATGCGCGTGGCGCGCGAGATCCGCGCCGGCAGCCCGGAACGAGTGTCGCCCTTTGCCCACGAACGTCTCGGTGAGTATAAACCAATTCCGGTGACGCTCCAGCATTCAGCCTACTATTTGCGGTTCCGCGTGGAAGACCGGCCGGGTATCATCGCCAAGCTGGCGGGCGTGCTGGCGGACAAAGGCATCAGTCTGGACGCGGTGCTGCAAATCCCGGCCGGGAACTGGCGCGACCTTCCGTTCGTCATTACCGTGGAGCCGACTTCCGAACAGTCCATCCGGGAGGCCCTGGCTGAAATGTCCGCGCACGAATTTCTGGTGGAGCCTCCGCTCGCCATGCCCATGGAGAAATCATTGTGAAACGTTTTGCCTGTCTTTTGTTGTTTTGCGCCGCGGCCCTCCCGCAGGTTGCCCAGAAAGCCAATGAAGGTTACAAGACCAAGGAAGGGCGCGAGAGCGTGGCGCGGAGCCTGGCGGACCCGCATCGCGAGGTTACGCAGAAGCCGCGCGACATCGTGGATGCACTCGCGCTCAAGCCCGGGAACGTGGTGGCCGACGTCGGCACCGGAGTCGGCTTCATGCTGCCTTTTTTGAGCCACGCGGTAGGCGCCAAGGGCCAAGTGATCGCCGAAGACATTTCCACCGACTTTCTCGACAAAGCCCAGGCCCGCGGGCAGGTGCTGGGCCTCCCCAACGCGAAGTTCGTGCTGGGCACCGAACAGGACCCGAAACTGCCGGCCGATACGCTCGAAGCCGTTCTGGTGCTGGATGCGTATCATCATTTCGATTATCCGGAGGCGATGCTCGGGCACATCCGCGACAGCCTGCTTTCCGATGGACGCCTGGTGATCGTGGATTTCTACAAGCGCCCGGACGCGATGCCCGGCGGCCGCGCCATGGAACATATCCGGCTGGATGAAGAGGATGTGATCAGCGAAGTGGAAGCCAACGGATTCAGGCTGACTTCGAAGAAGGAATTGAATCCCAAAACTCAGTATCTGGCGGTTTTTGTGAAGAAGTAAACGCCCCCCAGGCTCCACGGGCGAGTTGGCGGCATATGCCAGCAGACCTTGCGGAGCTACTACCGTAGACTAAGAAGGGGTAACCACTCTGCGCGCCATGTTCACACTCCTGTGAACGCCTGCAATTCATTAAGAGGTGTTCGCATGAGTGCGAACACGGCACGCTTGGGAGCGTGCGCCACGTCTTCAACGCGGAACTCAAGGGCAATTTAAGATTGATAAGTGATTTTTATTGACAAGCACGTGTTCCGTTGGTAGGCTCGTATCAGTTTACTTATTTACACTCACGTGATTTCGCTGATATCGCGTGCCTTCCAGAGAGACCCCCACCCCGGACCAACGTTTTGAGTAGACTTCCCGCTGCATGATGACGAGCGTTTGCGAGTGTGAAGTCGCACTTTTAAAAAGCCTTCATTGTCACTGAAAGGGCGGTAGCTTGTGTTCAGTGGTCCATCGAACGCATGAATCTGATGATCCGCAAAAGCAAGACGATCAGCTTCCGCCTGTCACCAGATGAACATCAGAGATTGAAGGACACCTGTCTGCTGCAAGGCCAGCGCAGCATCTCTGATCTGGCACGCTGTGCGATGCAAACGTTGATCGCCTCGGCGGGCGACGCGGTCCCCTGGTCCGAAGAAGTCCGGGACCTTCGGAGTCGGGTGAAAGCGATGTCACTTCAGCTCCAGAAGCTCGCGACTGCGGTGAGTGCTCAGCGCGGCGAGCGCGAGGAAGTCGAGCGAAGGGAATAACTACATGACCATACTCCTACGAACGATCGCGGTTCTCTCAGGAATGCTGCTCCTAGGAGGGCTGGCGACGGTTGCGCAGCAAAACTCCTCTTCCTCACCCGAGGCCGGCGGGGCAAATTTGCCGGCGCTGCCGGTCGGTCCGGAAGACTTGATCGCGGTCTCTGTCTACGGTTCTCAAGAATTGAGCCGGACTCTGCGTGTCTCCCAGGATGGTCACATCCGGATGCCGATGTTGAAAGCACCCGTCAAAGTTCTGGGTCTGATGCCTTCCGCCATTGAAGCAGTGATCGGGCAAGCGTTAGTTTCTGAGCAGGTTTTGGTGGATCCAGCGGTCACCGTGACAATTGTCGAATATCGAAGTCATCCAATTTCAGTATCGGGTTCGGTGAGGAGGCCAGTAACGTTTCAGGCTTACGGCAACGTTACCGTTCTGGACGCGTTGGCGCGCGCAGAAGGGTTGGCCCCCGATGCCGGGCCGGAAATCTTGGTTTCCCGCATGCATCAGGACGATACAGGAAAGATGCGCTCCCTGGTGGAGCGCATTCCGGTCAGGAGCCTGATCGACGGTGCCGATCCCGAGCTTAATCTGAAACTTCAAGGTGGCGAAGAGATCCGTGTGCCGGAAGCAGGCAAAGTGTTCGTGTTGGGCAACGTCAAAAAGCCCGGGTCATTCCCGGTCGACGATGCGAACGATACTACCGTATTGAAGATGCTGGCTCTGTCGGAAGGGCTGATGTCGTTCACCGCGAAGGTTGCCTACATTTATCGCAGGGAAGGCGGGCTGGGTGGAAAGAAAAATGAAATTGAAATCCCGCTGGATAAAATTGTGCACCGCAAGGCGCCCGACGTAACACTTGAGGCGAACGATATCCTGTTCATACCTGACAACTCCGGCCGGCGCACAACCCTTGCCGTTCTGGACCGGATTGCCGGCTTCAGTTCCGCCACTGCCAGTGGAGTTCTTATCTACAAGCATTAGCCATTTTGACGCGCGTATAGTTTGTCCCACGATGATGCGATCGCTGGATAGTTAGTCCGACACTTCTTTCATGCAAGAGATAAACCCTGCCCCTCCCCCGGGTCACCTACCCGCCATAGTGAACCATGAGCCAAGCCCCCCTGCCCCGTGGCGAAACCAGGGCCCGCCATCTTTTTATCCGGAGCCAGAGCTTGTGCACCCTGGGGTACCGCTCTCGCACTATGTCTGGATTCTATGGCGCCATCGTTACAAAATCATAACCTTCGTGGCTATATGCGTCTTTGGTGCCTATTTTGTCAGCACCCGGATGACTCCGATTTACGAAGCCACCGCTACTGTCGATGTCGACCGGCAGGCCGCCTCGGGCGTGGTCGGCCAGGAATCGCTGCGCGCCAGCGCGTTGAACGACGCTGATCAGTTCCTAGCCACGCAAATCAAACTTATACAATCCGATGCGGTTTTGCGCCCGGTAGCCGAAAAGTACAATCTGCTGGAGCGCGAGAAGCAATTTCGGAATGATGTTTCCAGAGATTCCATTGCGAACGCCCCGGTTCTGCTCAGGAAGTTGCGGGTGCTACGCCCTCCGAATACTTACCTGCTGCTCATCAGCTACCGGTCCGAGGAGCCGAATCTGACGGCGGAAGTTGCTAATGCCATCGCCAATTCCTACATCGAACACACCTATACCATCCGTATCCGTTCTTCCTCAAGCTTGGCAAGTTTCATGGAAAAACAGCTGGAGGAGCTGCGGGCCAAGATGGAAGTATCCAGCTCAGCACTGCTGAAGTTCGAGCGAGAGTTGAACATCATCAATCCCGAAGAGAAAACCAGCATCCTCTCCTCGCGGTTGCTGCAATTGAACACCGAATACACCACCGCGCAAGGTGATCGCGTTCGCAAAGAAGTGGCCTTTCACTCCGCGAGGACGGGAACTATTGAGGCGGCCATGAGTTCCACGCAGGGAGAAACGCTAAAGAGATTGATGGAGCGGCAGAATGAAGCCGAGCAGAAGTTCAGCCAGATTAAGGAGCAGTTCGGGTCCAGGCATCCGGAGTTCAAGAAATCCGAAGCGGAAGTCACCGAGCTGAGGCGGCAGGTGGCGGCCGGTCAAGGCAACATCCTGAAGCAGGTGGAGCTGGAATATCTGGAGGCGATACGGCGCGAAACTATCCTGAAACAAGCCGTGGCCGAAACCAAGGGTGAATACGACAAAATCAATGCCCGCAGCTTTGAGTATCAGCAACTAAAGCGCGAAGCGGAGGCGGACAAACAACTCTACGAAGAGTTGGTTCGGAAGATCAGGGAGTCCACCATCAATGCGGGTTTCCAAAGCAACTCCATTCGTCTGGCGGATTATGCGCGCCCACCGGTAAGGCCCGTATTTCCCAACATGCCGCTAAACCTTGCCCTCGCCTTGCTGTTCTCTGTAATTGCCGCGGTCGGCGCTGCCGTGGTGTCGGATGCAATGGATAAGACCATCCGCGATCCGGAGCAGATTGCCCAGACCCTAAACGCCGAGGTTCTGGGCTCGCTACCCATGGTGCAAGAGAAAGAGTTTCGCAAGCGGTTGGGTTCAGTGGCGAATCCCAATGGCGGATCGCCTGGCACGGCACTGCCTGGCACGGCATTGGTTGTTAGCCATGGCAATGGCCATAGATCCACCAAGGCATCCGCCGGCGGAAGCTTGACGTTATTTGAGGAGTCCGTGCGAACGCTGCACAGCTCCATTCTTCTAAGCGACCTAGACCACGGCATCCACAGCCTGCTTGTGACCAGCACAGGGCCCAGCGAAGGGAAGTCCACCACTGCGGCGTATCTGGCAATTAGCAACGCGGAACAGGGTCACTCCACCTTGCTGATTGACGGCGACCTGCGGCGGCCCAGCATCCACCGTATCTTTGGTGTTTCGCCTGCCATCGGTCTGTCGAACGTGTTATTGGATCAGACGCCCTGGCGTCAGGCGGTCGCCAAGTTGGAGAGTCATCCTCATCTGGACATCCTGCCGGCTGGACCCTCGTCCCGGCGCGCGCCAGATCTGGTGGCGCGCGGGTTGGAAGAGATGGTTGAGGAAGCGGGTCGCGAATACTCCATGATTGTCATCGACTCGCCCCCCTTTCTCAACTTCGCTGAGCCATTGCGCATGTCAACCTTCGTAGACGGAGTACTTCTGGTGGCCGTAGCCGGCCGGACCAACCGGAAAGCCGTCGCTTCCGTGATCGCCACTCTGAAACGCGTCCGGGCAAACATTGTAGGGTTAGTGCTCAACAAGGTTACTAAAGACCTAACGGAGCACTATCATTACTACGGTTATTACGGTTATTACGGCAAAAACTACGAGGCCAATTACACCGATGCCAAGCAGTCGTGATGAGTGCGCCGGCTTCTGGCAATTTAGCTAAGGCACAGCAAGATGCGCGTCTGGATTGTCATGGTCGGCGAAGCATTGCCAACCGACGGAAAACTCGTGAGGCTGCGGCGGGCTGCAACACTCGCCCGATACTGTGCCCTGCGGGGACATCACGTAACGTGGTGGACGTCCACCTTCGACCATGTCAGGAAAGAACACCGCGCGCCGGCTGACACCAGCCTTACTACCAGTGAAGGAGTCAGGCTGGAGATGCTTTACGCGCCGGCCTATAAGAGCAATATTTCGGTCCGGCGCTTATACAACCACTACGTATTGGGCAAAAGCTTTGCCGGCAGGATACGTTCGGAAGCATCTCCCGATATCATTTTCACTGCTTGGCCTACTATCGAACTCAGCGCGGAAAGCGTTGCATATGGACTCCAAAGGGGTATTCCAGTGATCGTGGATGTCCGTGACCTGTGGCCCGACATCTTCGTCCAAGCCCCCGGCGCTTGGTTGCGGCCGGTGGCGAAGGCGCTGTTGCGTCCCTTGGTCAAGCGTGCCAAGTATGTGTTCAGAAACTGCACCGGTATCTCGGGGATTTCTCCCGGCTACCTGGCATGGGCTCTGGGTTACGCCGGTCGAGCCAAGCGGCCGATGGATGTAATGTTCCCGCTCGGCTATGAAAAGCCTAGGCCGACCGAGGACGAATTGGTCAACGCGAGCGTGAAATTGCGCGAAATCGGAGTCGACCCGTCCAAGACCATTTGCTGGTTTGTTGGAATCTTCGGGACCTCCTACGATCTGTCAACGGTCATTCGGTCCGCCGCGAAGCTCCAGGCCAAGGGTGAAGATAGGATGCAATTCGTCTTCAGCGGGCAAGGGGAGAAGGGACCTGAGTGGCGAAAACAAGCGGAGGGCCTGCGCAACGTGGTTTTCACCGGGCACCTAGACGCGACCCAGATCTTTTGCATGGGGGAAATGGCGGAAGTCGGCCTGGCTGCCTACGCTGCTGCGGCGCCGCAAGGTCTGCCGAACAAGCTTTTCGAATATATGGCGTTTGGCTTGCCGATCCTATCCAGTCTTTCCGGAGAGGCCGAACACTTCCTGGCCGAACATAAGTGCGGCATGACATATGCAGCTCAGAGCCCGGAGAGTTTGATTGCATCACTGGCTGTGCTTAGCGGTGACGACCGGCGTCGCAAGGAATACGGCGGCAACGGCCGCAAATTGTATGAACAGTTCTACTCTTCGGAGAAGATCTACCCGGCGATGGCAGACTATCTGGAATCAGTTGTGTCCCAAACAAACCTCGCAGCAGTGTCCGTCGCTTAGAAAGAGTCTACCGGGGCTCCGTGCCAAACGTGGCGCGACAAACGTGGTTAGTCGCGCCCGATCGGCCTCCCGTTACTTCAAAGCAGTTAAGGATGCCTCCAAGGTAATGCAGCCAGAAGTTACACGCTACTTTTTTCGCGGCAGAGTTGCGCAAGAGTCTATCCTGCGCGCTATGAATATAGGCATGGGAGACGAGGTTATCGTGCAGGCGTTTACCTGCATTGCAACGCCGATCCCGATCTTAGCCGTGGGCGCAAAGCCTGTTTTTGTCGATGTAGATGCCCGGACGTACAATCTCGATCCGGCGAAGCTGGACGCCGTAACGACGCGCAATACAAAAGCCATCATGGTTCAGCACACGTTTGGCATTCCGGCGGACATGGACCGGGTGCTGGCGTTCGCCGCGAAACATAACCTGGCCGTTATCGAGGATTGTTGTCACACTCTAGCCAGCTCCTTCCGCGGCCAAATCGTAGGCACGTTAGGGGATGCGATGTTCAGCTCGCATCGCTGGGGAAAACCGCTGGTATTGGGGGCAGGCGGCCGGGCCACGATCCGTAGGGCAGAATATTCGAACCAGCTCTTGAAGCTCTACGAGAAAGCGCAACCACCTGGAACACTTGCTGTCCTGCAGGTGTTGGCCGAATATGTTACCTATGAGCTGCTGCTGCGTCCCTCCACATTCTGGTGGCAGCGAGATCTGTTTCGCCTCTTGAGCCGCTGGCATCTTGTTAAACCAACCTTTACCAGGAAGGAAGTAGGCGGCCGGATGACGGACGCCGGCTGGAGGATGCCCGCCCTTCACGAGCGATGGCTCGCCTCGCGGTTGAAACGCTTAGACGAGAACTCCGAGTTCCGCCGGTCGGTCGCAAATATTTACGGCGCCGTCTTACGCGAGATGAACGCGCACATTTGTGAATTGGACGAACGTTACGATCCGGTCTTTCTTCGATATCCGCTCTTGGTTCGAAGCAAGGATCGGGTCTTGCAGCTCGCCAGGAAACGCGCGGTCGAACTAGGCGACTGGTATATCTCTGCCGTACATCCGATGCATTCTCCCGCCGAACTCAGGACCATGGGGTACGAAGCCAAATCATGCCCGGTGGCGGAAATGATTGCAGATCACGTCGTGACATTGCCGATTCACTCCAAGATCAACTCCAAACAGGTGCGGCGGACTGTTGACCTTTTGAAAGAATTGGCTACCCGGGACCTGCTGCGAGCAGCCTAGCTTTTCCTTCCGAACCGCGACCGCAAAGGAAGCGTGATCGTAAGTACAACCAACCGGGAGACCGGTCAAGCGCGAAATTTCGTTCCTGTCACCATTTTTGCCAGGCGCCCCACTTCCGGCACAGGCCGCTAACTGAGGAGTAAGCGTGCAAGTTCAGGCCCAAGCTCGAAGCCGTTCGATTCCGTTTTTCAAATATCCGGCAGTCTTTCAAGAGCATGCAGAGGAATATCTTCGCATCTTCGGAGAGATTGGCAATCGGGGCGCCTTCATCCTGCAGCGTGAGCTCGAAGACTTCGAGAGGAATCTGGCGCGGTTCCTGGGTGTGAAACACGCACTGGGTGTTGCAAATGCCACCGACGGTCTGCTGATGGCTGTGAGGGCGTGTGGAATAGGGCCGGGCGACGAAGTTATTTTGAGCTCGCATACCATGATCGCGACCGCCGCGGCAGTGCACTTCGCAGGCGCGAAGCCCGTTCCGGTCGACTGCGGACCGGATCACCTCATTGACGCCCAATCGGTTCGAGGGGCCATCACTCCCGCCACCCGGGCGATTCTGCCCACGCAACTCAACGGCCGTACCTGTAATATGGACGCCTTGCAGGCGATCGCCGGCAAATACGGGTTACTCCTCCTCGAAGATGCAGCGCAAGCGCTGGGATCGAAGTTCAAGGGAAGATCCGCCGGAACGTTTGGGGCCGCATCCGCTATCAGCTTCTACCCGGCCAAGGTCCTGGGCTGTTTTGGGGACGGGGGCGCTGTCCTGACGAACGATGACAACGTTTACGAACGGATGTTCCAAATGCGGGACCATGGGCGCAATCGGCATGGCCAAATCGTTTCTTGGGGATTGAATTCGCGTCTGGACAATTTACAAGCGGCCATCCTCGACTTTCAGTTGAAATCCTTTCCCCGTGTGATCGAACGGCGCCGGGAGTTGGCGGGGATTTACAACGCACGCTTAAGCGAATTGCCGCAGTTACTGCTTCCGCCTGCACCCGCGGGCGATCCCGATCATTTTGATATTTTCCAGAACTACGAAGTTGAGGCCGACGAGCGAGACGGGCTCAAGCAATATCTCGCCGAGCATGGTGTTGGCACGTTGATCCAATGGGGTGGCCAAGCCGTCCATCAGCTAAAGGCGTTGGGATTTGAGGGTGACCTCCCGCATACCGACCTGGTCTTTCAGCGAATGCTGATGCTGCCCATGAATATGTCACTTGCGGATGAAGACGTCGAATACGTCTGTGACCGCGTCCAAGAATACTATCGCAAATGATCCAGCCACATAAGGAATGTCCTCGGCCGATCCTGTTGGATAGCCGGGAACTCGCCAAACGAATTCGAATCCATAGCCTCGGCATGACCAGTCGAGGCGGCGGGGCGCATATCGGAGCCATATTCTCGTGCGCCGACATCCTCGCCGTGCTGTATGCCGGTGGCCTCAACGTTAGACCAGGTGACCCGAAATGGCCGGGTCGAGATCGATTTGTATTGAGTAAAGGACACGCTGGCGGCGGCCTTTATGCCGCGCTGGCGGAGCGGGGTTTTTTTCCGCTAGAGAAACTCCACACGCACTATATGGATGGATCCGACCTGTGCGGGCATGTTTCGCATCACAATGTTCCGGGCGTGGAGTTCTCGACTGGTGCCTTGGGACACGGATTATCGGTGGCGTGCGGTCTAGCGTATGCCGCCAAGTCGGCAGGGGCGCCGCACAGGATTTTCGCGTTGATCAGCGATGGGGAATGCAACGAAGGGTCCACCTGGGAGGCGATAGCGTTCGCCGCTCAGCATCATCTCGACAATCTGGTCGGAATCGTCGATTACAACAAACTGCAAGGATTAGCTCCCGTATCGGAAGTGATTGAGCTTGAACCCTTTGCCGAGAAGTGGGCTTCCTTCGGATGGTGCGCTCGGGAGGTTAACGGGCATGACCATGCCAGCTTGCGCCAAGCGGTTCAGGCGATTCCGTTTACTCATGGAAAGCCTTCCTGCGTTCTAGCGCACACCATCAAAGGCAAGGGCGTGTCCTTCATGGAAAATACGGTTTTGTGGCACTACCGGGTTGCGCGCGGCTCGGAGTACGATTCGGCCCTTCTGGAATTGGAGCAAACAGCATGAGGGACGCCTTCGTCCAGGCGCTCACCGCACTTGCCGGGACTGACCTTAGAATTATCCTGCTGACGGCAGATCTGGGCTTCGGAGTGCTCACTGACTTTGCAACCCGGTTTCCCAGGCAATTCTTGAATGTTGGAGTGGCCGAACAGAACATGACCGGCGTGGCAGCGGGCCTCGCCCTCGAAGGACGCATCGTCTTCACGTATTCCATCGCCAATTTCCCGACTCTTCGTTGCCTGGAGCAAATCCGGAACGATGTGTGTTATCACCACGCGAATGTGAAGATCGTCAGCGTGGGTGGCGGGATGAGCTACGGTGCATTGGGAATGTCGCATCACGCCACTGAGGATATTGCGATCCTACGGACTCTTCCAAACATGACGTTGGTTTCCCCGGGTGACCGCTGGGAGGTGAGGGAAGCGACGAAAGTATTGGTGCAGCGCCCCGGACCCGCGTATTTGCGGCTGGACAAATCCGCGGCGCCGGACGCGCCTCGCGCCGGGGAATGTTTCGATCTAGACAAGGCGCGGAAAATCCGGGAAGGGCATGACATAACCCTGGCAGCTACAGGCGGTATTTTAGGCGAAGCAGTTGAGGCGGAGCGGATGCTCCGTACGAAAGGCATTGCCTGCCGCGTTCTCAGCATTCATACAGTGAAGCCGCTCGATGTGGACAGTCTGGCGTCCGCAGCCCGTGAAACAGGTGGCATCATTTCGATTGAAGAGCACACCGTAGAGGGCGGACTGGGAAGCGCCATTGCGGAAACTCTGCTCGAGCGCGGGGTGATTCCGGGCTTCTTCCGCAGGCTGGGTTTGCGTTCGGGTTTCGCTGGAGTGGGCAGTCAAGAGTACCTTCGAAAACGCTACGGGTTAGATTCGCTCGCAATTGTAGATGCGGCGGTCTCCCTGCTCAGATCCGGGCGGCGGGAAGTAGCGGTGGTTGCTTAACAGATGAAGCGGGTTCTGGATTGTTCCGTGGCATTGGTGGGCCTCGTGCTGGCATTCCCATTCCTGTTAGTGATGGCGATTCTAATCTGGCTGCAGGATTTTCAGTCGCCATTCTATATCACGCCCAGAATGGCTAAAGGGGGTGGCACTTTCAAGATGGCGAAACTGCGTTCCATGGTGGTCCGGGCAGATCAGCGAGGAGGTGTATCCACTTCAGCAACTGATTGCAGGATCACACCGGTCGGCCGCTTGGTACGTGCCTACAAGATCGATGAAGTCATGCAGTTGTGGAACGTCCTGAAGGGCGACATGAGCCTGATCGGGCCGCGCCCGCAGGTGTATCAGGACGCGGCTTTGTATAGCGAAGCAGAGCAGCGAATGCTGATGGTGCGCCCCGGAATTTCGGATATGGCATCCATCGTGTTCTCCGACGAAGGAGAGGTATTGAAGAACAGCGCGAATCCGGACCTTCGGTATAACCAGATGATTCGGCCATGGAAGAGCCGTCTGGCGCTTCTTTATATAGATAAACAAAGCTTTCATTTGGATCTCCGGCTTATTGTTCTGACCCTCATTGCGCTGGTCTGGCGCGAAGCCGCACTGAATCGGATCCAAACCTTGCTCGTTCGGTGGGGCGCCGATCCGTTACTGATCCGGATGGCACGCCGCCAAGAGCCCCTAATAGCCTACCCTCCCCCGGGAGCGAATGAGATTGTTGAGAGCTGCCTTTGACACCATCAACTTCTGTCGTTCCAGTTAAGACCAGGCTCGAGACCGTGCGTCACCCGGGGCGCCATCGTTTCTACCGTCAGGCGTGCATTATCGCAGCTCACCTTATATGCTTCTGGCTGGCAGGCGTGGCGGCCTTTTTACTTCGCTTCGAGTTTTGGATTCCGCGCGATCACGTGCCCCAACTGGCGGCTGCACTGCCGATTTGGCTGATTGGCAAATCGGTCGTCTTCCGGATTCTTAGTATCGATCGGGGGTGGTGGCGTTTCGTTTCACTGCCCGATGTGCTTCAGATTGCCCTGGGGAATGTATTGGGTTCTATCTTCTGCGGGCTGATTATTCTGGCCGTCGGGCCGCCGGGTTTTCCGCGCTCCTTGTATTTTCTCGATTTGTTGATTTCCTTGTTGTTGACTTGCGGTGTTCGAATCGTCGTTCGCGTGGTGTTTGAAAACACCCGCCGATCGGCGGCGCGGAGCGCCAGCAAGAGAATCTTAATCTACGGCGCTGGTGTGGCAGGCCAAATCTTAGCGCGCGAACTACGCTCAAATCCGACTCTCCGGTATTCCGTATGCGGGTATGTGGATGACGACCCGGACAAAAGAGAAATCTCTTTGCAAGGTGTCCCGGTGCTCGGCCGCTCTTCGGACCTAACCCGGCTGGTTCTCCGATTCGCCATTGAAGAGGTGCTCATAGCTGTACCCACGGCCTCTGGACCGCAGATGGCGTTGATGATGGAGGCATGCCACGTTGCCCGGGTTCGCTGTAAGACGGTTCCCGGAGTGGCGGAAGTGATTGAACATTGTGGACTGGCGACACAGATCCGCGCGGTGAATGTCGAAGATCTTCTGGGACGTACCCCGCTTCAGCTGGATTTGGATCGGATTAGAACGCAACACAAAGACAAGAACATTTTGGTCACCGGAGCCGGCGGATCCATCGGCTCGGAGTTATGCCGCCGCCTCGCCCAGTTCGATCCACGGGCCATCATTGGTTTCGATATTGCGGAGTGCGCTCTATTCCATTTGGAGCAGGAAATGCGCAAGCTATTTCCCCGGATCCGATTTTACGCAAGCCTGGGCAGTGTTCAGAACCCGGATCGCCTATCGGAGGTGTTCCGCGAGTACATGCCATCTCTGGTTTATCATGCGGCGGCGTATAAACATGTTCCCCTTATGGAAGGGCATCTGGTGGAAGCTGTGGAGAACAATATTCTCGGAGCAGCCAATGTCGTGCTGGCGGCCAGGAAACACGGGGTATCGGAGTTCGTTATGGTCTCGTCAGACAAAGCCGTGCGGCCGGCGAATATTATGGGACTCAGCAAGCGCGTGGCCGAACTTCTGGTCCAGTCGCAAGAAGAAACTGAAACGAAGTTCATATCCGTACGGTTCGGGAATGTCCTGGGCAGCAATGGTAGCGTGATTCCAACTTTTCAAAAACAG
>Ga0302324_100009955_pt1 | contig 19774 bp, 17 predicted proteins | sample Palsa_T0_1_FD_201949 | JGI IMG/M metagenome (GOLD analysis project Ga0302324, IMG submission 201949) | Peat permafrost microbial communities from Stordalen Mire near Abisko, Sweden - Palsa_T0_1 | ecosystem: Environmental > Terrestrial > Soil > Palsa > Peat permafrost | place: Sweden: Abisko...
AGGCGACGTGGATCACGGACCAGGCAGCGGACGGAAGCCCCCGCGCTGATCAGCCGCTTGAGCAGCGCTCGCCCTACCGTCCCGGTCGCACCGGTCAGCAGCAGCACCGGCGGGAGGCTAGCGCCGGGGACGGTCCCGAGAATGCGCAGCCCGCCGGTGCCGACCGGTACGCCTAGGCCATCGGCAGCGACATGCCCGCCGGCTTTGGTGCCGCGGCCGGGGCGGGTGCCTGCATCACCGGCAGCTCGATCGGCGACAGCGCGATCAGGCCCCGAGCGGCGTGGCGGAGCGCCTGTGACGCGGGGTCGTCGGGGTCTGAGTAGACGACTGGAAGCCCCGAGTCAGCCTGCTCGCGGAGCGCCAGCGTGAGCGGAATCTTCGCCAGCAGCGGAACCTCCAACTCCTCGGCCAGCAGCTGGCCACCACCTTCGCCAAAGATCTGAAAGCGCTCGCCGCTCGGCGTGACGAATCCGGACATATTCTCGATCACCCCGGCGATCTCGAGCTTGAGCTTGTCAGCCATCTCGGCCGAACGGCGCGCGACCTTTTGCGCCACCGGTTGGGGCGTGGTGACGATCAGGAACTTGGCCTGAGGCAGCAGCTGCGCGAGTGTCATCGAGACGTCGCCCGTCCCGGGCGGCAGATCGATCAGCAGGTAGTCGAGCTCCCCCCATTCGACGTCCTCGAGGAACTGCTGCAGCGCCTTGTGGAGCATCGGCCCGCGCCAGACCACGGCGGCGTCCTGCTCGACGAAAAAGCCGATCGACATCACGCTGATGCCGTCCTGCGCCTTGATCGGAAGGAGCTTGCGGTTCGCGTTGACCTGCGGGCGCTCGGCGCCCAGGCCGAGCATCCTCGGCTGCGAATAGCCCCAGACATCGGCATCGAGCACGCCGACCGACTTGCCGTCCGCGGCCAGAGCCGCCGCCAGGTTGGCCGTGACGCTCGACTTGCCGACCCCGCCCTTACCCGACCCGATGCAGACGACGTTGCGGACCTGGGCCAGGGCCCCTTCCGGCAGCGCGCCTCGACCCAGCTTGCGGCCGAGGGCCGATTTCTCGTGATCCGACAGCACGTCGAAGCTGACATTCACGCCGACAACACCGTCGAGCTCGCTCACGGCCTGCGCGACACCGGTCTGGAAATGGCTGCGGATGGGGCAGCCGGGCGTCGTGAGCGACACCATCACGTCGACCACCCCGGTGGGGTGGATGTCGATCGAGCGAACCATCTCGAGCTCGACGATGTCGCGTCGCAGCTCGGGGTCGATCACGGAGCGAAGCGCTTCAGTCACCTGGTCTTTGGTCGGCATGCGTCCATTCTCGCAGACGGCGCCGAGCGGCTCGGGGGTGGCGGCGTGCGATCGGTGCAGTCCACGCTGCGCCGCGCTCACGCCAACCGGGGTGCGACCTCGTCGCCCAGCAGCGCGACCGCCTCGAGGTCGTCGTGCAGCAGGTGCTGGCACATCACGCGGCTCACCCCCGCCTCCCGCAGCGCCATCAGCTGCTGCACCGCGTCATCGATCGTCCCCACGACCCAGCCCGCCGGCGGATCGGCCAGGAACGCGTCCGCGTCGTCGTCGCCCCGCACCCGACTGAGCAGGTTGCGGGAGGCGAGGCGGCCGGCCCGGTCGCGCAGTTCGGCGGCGTCGGCCCCCAGGACCACTCCGGTCATGATCGAGACTGGAATCGGGCCTCGGCCGGCGCGCTCGCACGCCTCGCCGATGCGGCCCTTACGCTCGGCGATCTGGTCGAGCGTCGGGAACGGCGTGTTGTACTCGTCGGCGAAGCGGGCGGCCAAGGCGGCGCTGCGCGGGCCGCCGGTGCCGCCCATGATCAGCGGCGGGCGCGGACGCTGGATGGGCTTGGGCTGTGCGTCCAGGTCGCGCAGCGTGTAATGCTGGCCGTCGAAGGAGAAGGTCTCATCGCCCCAGTTGCCGAACACGATCTGCAGCTGCTCCTCAAGGATGTCGATCCGCACGCCTGTGGATGGGAAGGAGAAGCCGTGCGCCTCGTGCTCCCGCTCATGCCAACCGGCACCGAGCCCGAGCTCGATCCGTCCGCCGGAAACGTGGTCGGCCGTGACGACGAGCTTGGCCAGCACCGAGGGGTGGCGAAAGGTGGCCGGGGAGACCATCGTGCCGAACCGCAGCGTCGTGGTCACGGCGGACAACGCGTTCAGCGTGCCCCACGCATCGAGCGAGCCCCGCTCGGGATGCCGGCCGTCGGGGTCGAGGTTGAGGTAGTGGTCGGAGCGAAACAGGGCCGGAATCGCATGTTCCTCGCAGGCGTGGGCGAGATCGAGCCACTGCGGCCAGGTGACGCCCTCTTGGCCTTCGATCATCAGACAAAGCTGCACGACGGGGGACCTCCCAGGCGATCGCGGTGACGGGAAGCCCCTGTCCTACCACGTTTAAGGACCGACGGGGCGCCACTTTCGTGACGCCCCGGCGGTTGAGGGAGGAGAGGGTGCTTCATCCGCCGGCGAGGATATGAGGCCGGCGAACCCGTCCCGCTCATCGGCGCTCTCCGGGGCGCCGGGCGGGGGAAGCTCGTGCTACACGACTGAGGTGATGCGCTCCTGCGCTTCAGAGACTAGCTTCTCGACGCGTCCGGTGAGCGTACCGGACTGCTTCTCGAAATCCTTCCGGACCGAGCGCACCTCGCGCTCGAAGCGGCGGCGATTCTGCACCACCGTCCGCTCGACGCGGTTGCGCCGCTGGCGCAGTTCGCGCTCGAACTTGGTCCGGGTCCGCCGGACCTGCCGCTCGAACCGGTTCCGGGCGCTGGCGCCGCGGCGCTCGTAGCGGTTGAGCTCCCGCTCCAGCGCCGTCCGCGTGCGGTACTTGGTGGCAAGCCCCTTCACCGAGGAGACAACGTTGTCACGAGCCAGCAGGCTTGCGCCCATCGGCACGAGGACCGCGCGTTCCGCCAGCCCTTGGACCTGCTCGGCCCGGGTCTTGGCCTGGGTCGAACGTGCGGTTGATGCCGCCGGCTTGCGCGTCGCCGGCTTGCGCGTCGTCGTGCTCTCGCGCGTCGGCGCTGTTTTGGGTGTCGTGGCGGGCTGTTGCGCGCCTGATTCGCTGGTGGTAGCCATAGCTTCGCTTGCTCCGCTCCGGTTGGACTGAGAATAGTAGCGCTTCGCTGACGTGTTGGCGAACGTGTGTTTGTAAACTAGCACTCCACACGTCAGCTAGCGAACATATGTTTGTAAACCGGCGGCGAAGCATGGTTACAGTTTCGCCGTGGGCACGGAGGGCGCTCGGGCAGGGTGCTCTAGGCGCTGAACCGCTGAGAATCTGCCGCACCGATTCCCGTGCGCACGAGCCAGGCGTTGGGATCGCGCAGCTCGCGCAGCGTGGGCAGCGCCTCCGGCCCGCTGAACACTCGTTTCAGAGCCTCAGTGCCCCCGGCCTGCACGACCGTGTCGCAGAAGTACTTGCCCTGCTCGTACTGGCGGAGCTTGAGCTCGAGCCCGAGCAGCCGGGCGATCAGGCGCGATAAACGCGACTGGGATCGACGTCGTGCGTCCAGCGCGGCCCTCAGCTTCGGCAGCGACGGGAGGAGATCGGGGGCGACGGCATCCATCACGTGCTCGGCGTGGCCCTCGATCACCGCCATTACGGCTTGCACGCGGTCGAGCGTCTCGCGTTCGGCCTCGCTGGTGGCGATCGTGATCAGGTCCCCCCGGCGCAGCGCGCGGGCGACGCGCCGGATCTCCTCGCCGCTGGGCAGGTGCAGCCTGCGGGGCGTCTCGATCCGTACTTCGGCGCTCTGCAACAGCTCACGCACGAGCCCGGCGAGATGACCGTGCAGCCACGGCACGCCTGAGAACTGCACCGCATGGGTCACCTCGTGCAGCGCGACCCAGGTCATGAACTCACCCTCTTCGGCGCCGAAGGCCTGAACGGCTTGGCCGAGATTCGGCAGCACGAACAGGAGGCGAGGCGGCCGGTTCTCGACTGCTTCGTCCAGCAACACCAGCTCATATTGGCCCAGCACGCGCTGGGCCAGGTAGCCAAGCACCACGCCGACCTCGGTCGTGACCACCACTCCGACCGCGATTCGCATCGCCGGTCTCAGCGGCCCGAGGCCCTTCCCCGCGCGCTCCAGCACCGGGTCCAGTAGCGCGCGCATCGCCTGGACGTTGCTCGCCACCCATTCGCGCCGGCCGATTCCCTCGGGCTCTGGCAACGCCTGGGCCGGTTGCAGGCCCGTATAGGCGGTGACCCGGCGCTCGGACTCGGCGGCCAGGGAGGCGAGGTCAGCGGTCGGGAGGTACCCATCGCCGGTGCCCGCCACGTAGCCGGCGATCTTCTCGGCCAGGATCCAGTCGATCATGCGACGACCCGCTCGATCTCGCGCAGCCCCTGGAGCGTGCGCGCCGCGACCACCGGTGAGCTCGGGGCCGCGTTGAGCGGCGCGCCGAGCGGATCCTGACACTCGGGAAAGCTGACCAAGCCACCGGCCTCGCGGACGATCAGCTGCCCCGCCGCCGCATCAACCCCGCGACAGGGGCGCAGCGAAACCATCCCGTCGAACCGAGCCGCTGCGACCTGACAGAGCGAGGCGGCGATGGTGCCCAGTGCGCGCAGGCGGTGCGTCGTGTCGACCAGCGAGCCGATGCACGCCGCGACCCAACGCGGATCAGCGGACTCGATCCCCAGCACCTCGAGTCGGCCGTCGCGCGAGCGCCGCTCGCCGAGGTTGGGATCCAGCCGGGTGCCGTCGAGCCAGGCGCCTTCTCCTCGCCGGGCCCACCATTCTTCCGACGGCCCGAAGTCATACACGAAACCGAAGATCACATCGTTCATCGTCTCGCCGCGGGCGACGGCCACCGACAGCGCGTAGTGGGAGATCCTGCGCTTGGCGTTGAGCGAGCCGTCGATGGGGTCGATGATCACGCGAACGCTGGGATCGCCGTAGTCCACCGCACCTCGCTCCTCGGATAGCGCGACGAAGCCGTAGCCCTCAGCGTGGATCGCGTCGAGCTCGGCCAGGACCACGCTCTCGGCGGAGCGATCGATCACCAGTGTCCGGTCCCCGCCGCTTCCCCGCGTACCCGTCTCGACCGCCCGTTCCACCGTGCTCGGCGCGGCGGCGAGCAACTGCTCGAGCCCGATCACGGCACGCCGACAGGCGCCGAGCCAGTCTGCGTCCAACGCTGAGCGGGTGGAGGTCATCGCCAACCTATGCTGTCAGACGGTGAGCGCGAGGCACGAACGCGGTGACGGCAGGCTGCCGACCGAATGTCGGTCCGAGGACGTGGCGGCGGCGCCGGAGCTGCTGGCAGCGCAGCATCAGGCCGTGACGCACGACGGCGGGCCGCTGCTGGTGCTCGGCGCGGCCGGCACCGGCAAGACGCGGGTGGTCGAGGACCGCTTCTGCTGGTTGGTCGGACGGGGGTGCGCGCCCGAACGCATCGCGGTGCTGGCCCCGTCGCTGGCCCGCGCCACGGCGCTGCGGGGGCGGCTCGAGTCTGCACTCGCGCGCGGATATGAACAGCTCTTCGTGCTGACACCGGTCGAGTTGGGGGCGTCGATCCTGGTCAGTCTCGGTGGCGGGCCCGATCCACTCGAGTCGATCCTCGGTCCGGGAGATCGGCTGGCGATGCTGGTTGAGCGCATCGACGAGCTGTCACTCCAGCACCACGACTTCGGCGGCAGCGCCAACGCCCTGCTGGGCGGATTCGTGCGCCGAATCGACCGGCTCAAAGCAGAGCTGATCGGACCTGAGGAGTATGTGGATTGGGCGGCCCGGCTCGAGGCCGGCGACCGGTCTGAGGCGGCGCTGGAGCGCGAGTTCGCCGAGGTCTACCGCACCCACGAACGGATGCTCGCGGAGGTCGGGGCGCGGGACGGCGGCGACCTGATCCTGCATGCGCTGCGGATCGCGCGTAGAGCGCCCGGCGCGGCGCGCCGGTTCGAGCACCTGCTGCTCGATGATGCCCAGGAGCTCGACCTCGCCCCGGCGACCCTCGTGCGCGAGGTGGCCGGCCCCGGGCTCACGGTGGCCGGCGATCCGCTGCAGGCACTGCGACGTTTCCGCGGGGCGGGCGCCACCCGGATGCGCAGCTTCGAGGGGCCCGATGTGCGAACCGTCAGGCTCGCGTTCAGCCGCCGATGCCCTGAGCGAATCCTGCGCGGCGCGGCGGCCGTGCTGGGGACGCCTGTGCCGGCGTCCTTGCCCGGCGGTGAGGTCGAGCTGTGGCGGTGCGCCAATGACCGCGCCCAGGCTCAATCGGTGGCCGCCGACATCGAGCGGCTGATCGCCCGCGAATCCGTCGATCCCGGGCAGATCGCGGTGCTCGTGCCCGAGATCGCCCGCGAAGGGCAAGCCGTTGGGGTGGCGCTGGAGGAGCGGGCGGTCTCCCACCGCCTGGTGGGCGAGGCGGCGTTCTTCCAGCGCGCCGAGATCCGGGACGTGCTGGCCTGGCTGCGGCTGCTGGCCGACCCCTCCGACGCCGGCGCGGTGGTCCGCGCCTTGGCGCGCCCGCCGATCGATCTGCGCTCGGTGGACATCGCGCGCTGCACGCAGATTGCGCGCCGGCGCAAGCTGGACATGGTCGCCGCGCTCGCGGCCGCCACCGAGTCCCCGCAGGTGCCGCCCGAGGCGCGCGAGCGCATCCGCGTGTTCCTGAAGCTCTATCGATCGGGGGTCGCGTCGATCGACACCACCCGGCCTGATCTCTACGTGCACCGGCTGATCGACAGATTGGGCCTGCGCCGGCAGCAGCTGTTCGCCGCGCAGGCGGACGTGGTGGAGCGGTTGCGGGCGCTGGCCAGCTTCGGCGAGCTCGCCTCGGCCTACGTCCGGCGGGCGCCCCAGGCGACTCCCCGCGAGTTCGCGCGGTCGATCGCGGCCGTGGCGGACTTCGGCCTGCGGGAGCAGGAGGAGCCCACATTGTCGGCGGCCGGGGTGGTCCAGGTGCTGACACTCGATGCGGCCGGCGGGCTGGAGGCGGAGCACGTCTACGTGCTGGGACTTCACGCGGGCCTCGCCGCCCGGTCGCCTGAGCCGATTCCCGACGCGCTGCTGCGCGAGGATCTGCCCGCCGACACCGAAGCGAACCGCCGTACCGCGCTGCGTCAGTGCCTCTACGTGGCGCTGACGCGGGCCCGCCAGCGGCTCGTGCTCTCCTACCCGCGCGCCAACGATCGCGGCATCACGCTCGCGCCCTCGCCGTTCGCGCAAGCGGTCCTCGAGGCGCTGCAGGGCGGGTGGGAGGACAAGCAGGAAGAGCTGTTCGGCCCTGCCGAGACGCTCCACTCGACCTACCGCCTGCTGCGCGACGAGCTGCTCGAGGGCACGATGCGGGCGGGGGGGCGGCTCGGGGAGCTGCGCTTCGACACCGATCTCGATGTGTCCCATGCGGTCGTGCGCTACCTCGAGCTCCTGAAGGCAGCGGCGCTGATTGCCCGGCCCGAGGGCCAGAGCATCGCCGAGGCGCTCCGAGACGTGAACGCCAGGATCCTGCAGGCGGTCAGCGCTGAGCAGCGGGAGATCTTCACCTCCTCGGCGCTCGACGACTATCTGCTCGATGCCGAGCGCGATGCGCGACGCCGCGCCCAGGCGATCGCTGCCCGCGACGAGCCGTCGCTGGAGCCGTTCCTGCCCAAGCGCGGCGAGGGAGTCGTGCTGTCCGCCTCGGACATCGATACCTATCGCACGTGTCCGCTCAAGTACAAGTTCGCGCGCGTCTTCCGAATCCCGCAGGAGCCGACGCTGCATCAACGCTTCGGCATCATGTTGCATCAAGTGCTCGAGCGCTTCCACGCGCACGACGTCGGAACGCTTCCGGAGTTGCTCGGGCTGCTTGATGCGGGATGGCGTCGTGGCGGGTTCGCGGACTCCGACCAGGAGCGCCAGCTCCGCGGCAAGGCCGCGAGCGCCCTGACCCGCTACCACGAGCGCTTCCAGTCCGAGGAGTCACAGCCCGTCTGGTTTGAGCGCCAATTCACATTCAAACTCGGCCCCCACCACCTGCGCGGCCGGGTGGATCGCGTCGATCTCCTGCCCAGCGGGGAGTACGAGCTGATCGACTACAAGACCGGCCGCCCGAAGAGCCCCGCCCAGCTGGCCGAGGACGTACAGCTCTCGCTCTACGCCGTCGGCGCGCGCGAGTCCTGGCGCTTGGACGCCTCCCAGCAGGCCTACTACTACCTGCTCGACGATGAGAAGGTGGCGGTGCCCTGCGACGAGGGCGATCGTGCGGATTGGGTGCGCGAGGTGGTGAACGAGGTGGCGGAGGGAATCCTCTCGCAAGGATTCGAACCCACCCCCTCACTCGCGGCCTGCTCGTTCTGCGACTATCGAATCGTGTGCCCGGCCGCCGAGCGTTAGGCGCCGCTCACGGCGCCTGAGGGCGGTGGTGGTGGGCGGCCGGCGAGCGCCCGCGGGCGCGGCCGGACGGTTACGAGGCGCCGGGCGCCGCGGGGCCGTCGCCGCGCTGACGGAGAAAGCGCTGGAGGTCCCGGGCGATCGTTTCGCCGGAGGGCAGCTGGCCCGGCTCGTCGTCGGGGTCGCTACCGGCCGCCTGCTCGAGACGCTCCACGAACGCCTGCACGTCGGGATCGCTCTGAACCGCGACGTTGACCTGGCGCTCGTAGTCGGCCGCCCCATGCTCCAGGTCGGACGCGTCGACAGCCACCCCGACGAGACCCTCGAGCTTGCGGACCAGCGCCAACGCCGCCTTCGGGTTCGGCGTCGCCGCGATGTAGTGGGGCACAGCCGCCCACAGGCTCGCGGATGGCAGCCCAGCCTGCTGGCACGCCGCGTGCAGGATGCCGACGATTCCGGTTGGTCCCTCGTACGACGAGGCGGTGAGACCCAGTCGCGCGATCAGCGCGGGATCGGACGTCAGCCCGGTCACCGACACCGGACGGGTGTGCGGGACATCGGCCAGCAACGCCCCGAGCGTCACCACGAGCTGTGTCCCGAGGGCCTCGGCGAGCTCGACGATCAGCTTGCAGAACGTGCGCCAGCGAAACGATGGCTCGCTCCCCGCCAGCAGGATCAGATCGCGTGGAGCGCGCGGCACGCGTGCCTCGAACAGTTCGACCGCCGGCCACACGATCTCTCGGGCCTGACCGTCGACCAGCTTGACGCGCGGCCGAGTGGCCTGGAAGTCGTAAAACTCCTCCGGGTCGATCGTCGCGAAGCGTCGCGCCCCGAGCGCCGTGCCCACGAACGAGATCGCGCTGGATGCCGCGTCGGCGGCGTCGTTCCAGCCTTTGAATGCGCACACCAGGGCAGGCGCGCGCAGTCCGTCTGGGCGATGCTCCCATTGCAGTGGCTGCATCCGGACCACCGTACATCATGAGCACATGGCGTCTGACGACATCACCAAGGTCGCGATCACCGCGTTGCGTCCCGGTCAGGTGCTCAGCGGCGTGTTCGCCTGCACGCGCAAAGACCGCCTGATCACCCGGACCGGCGCCCCGTATCTGGCGCTCGAGCTCCGCGACCGCACCGGCACGGTACCGGCGCGGGCGTTCCAGAATGCCGATGCGCTCGCCGGTCGCTTCGACCGCGGCGACGTCGTCCGCGTCGGCGGAACCGTGGAGCGGTTCCGAGATGAGGTGGTCGTGGAGGTGGTCGACATCGCGCGCGTGTCTGCCGATCAACTGGATCCCACGCAGTTTCTGCCCTCTGCCTACCGGGACCTGGATGAACTCGACGGCTTTCTGGAGCACCTGTGCGGCGAGGTCTACGATCGCGCATATCGCACCTTGCTCAGCGCGTTGCTGGCTGATGCGGCGCTGCGGGCGGCATGGCGCCGGGCGCCGTGCACGCGGTCTGCCCACCACGCCTATCTCGGTGGCCTGCTCGAGCACACCGTCGCGGTGGCCACGTTGGCGCATGAGGTCTGCCAGTTGCATCCGCGACTGAACTCGGATCTGCTCCTGACGGCGGCGATCACCCACGACCTGGGACGCACGCGGGAGTTCACCTACGGCGCCGAGATCGGGCTGACCGAAGCGGGTCGATTGCTCGGCCACGTGGCGATCGGGCATCGAATGCTCTCCGACCGCTGCGCCGGCCTCGACGAACCGCGCACGCTGTCACTGCTGCACTGCGTGCTCTGCCACCACGGCCCCGCCTCGGCGCCCGGCGGAAAGTTCGGGTCAGCCGAGGCGCTCGCCCTCTACCGGCTCAACGCCCTTGACACGACCGTCAAGGGAGCCCTCGAGCACGGGCTGCGAGAGTGAGGGTGCCAGCGGTCGCCCGAGCCATCCGCGGATCCGCGGAGAGTGAGCACACCAACTCGACTGCGGCCGGTGGCAAAAGTGGACTCAGATCGTGAGCCCCTCCGCGCCTGACCTGAGCCGACCCAGCCGAGATGTTGCCCTTGCGGTTCGGAGTTCGCTGAAATCTGGCCAGTACGCAGGGTTTTCCAGGCTGGCACGGGCGGATAGCATCGCCCATGGCGCGGCAGGGGCCTGGTGGCCCATCCGGTCTTCAAAACCGGCAGGGCGGGGCAGCCCCCCGCTTGGAAGGTTCGATTCCTTCGCCGCGTCGTGGCGCGACAACGATTGGTCACCCATTGGCCCCGGCGCGCCCGACATCGTCCGGGCCCAGCTTCGGGATCTCAGTTCCGAGGACCGACCTGAAACGATGCGCCCATGCAGCACGGGCTGATGCTGGCCACGCTCACCGACCGACGCGACTTCGGCGATGACTGGCTGCTGGAGCGCAAGTTCGACGGTGAGCGCTGTCTCGCCTACAAGCAGGCTGACGAGGTGCGACTGCAGTCGCGCACCGCGAAGGACCTCACCGGCACGTACCCCGAGGTCCGCGCTGCGGTGGGCGCACAGAGAGACCGCGGCCTCCTGCTTGACGGCGAGGTGGTCGCCTATGACGGCGAGCAGACGTCGTTCAGCCGGCTTCAACAGCGCCTCGGGGTCGCCAATCCCTCACCGGAGCACCTGCTCACCTATCCGGTCGTCCTGTGCGTGTTTGATCTGCTCGAGGTCGACGGCGAGGATCTCACCGGCCGGCCGCTGCTGGAGCGCCGCGCGCGACTGGCGGAGGTGATCCAGCCGAGCACCGCGTTGCAACTGAGCGAAGCCTGGCGTGGCGACTCGCGCGGGCGGTTCGTCGAGGCGTGCCGGTCCGGCTGGGAGGGGCTCATCGCCAAGCGGGCGCAGGCGCCCTACGCGGCGGGTCGCTCGAAGGACTGGCTGAAGCTGAAGTGCGTGTGGGAGCAGGAGTTCGTGGTCGGCGGTTACACCGATCCCCTCGGCAGCCGCGCGGACTTCGGGGCGCTGCTCGTGGGCTATTACGAAGCCGGCCGGCTGAGATATGCGGGGAAGGTCGGCACGGGGTACACCGCGGCCGCGCTGCGCGAGCTCGGCGCTCGCGTGCGCGAGCTGAATGCGGATGAGTCGCCGTTCGTCGACGCGCGGCCGATCCCGCGCGGGACGCACTGGACCAGGCCCGAGCTGGTGGCCCAGATCGGCTTCGCCGAATGGACGGACAACGGGCGGCTGCGCCAGCCGCGCTTCCTCGGGCTCCGCGATGACAAGCGACCAGATGAGGTCGTCAGGGAGCGGCCTGGGTGACCGTCGACATCACCGGCGACGCGGTGAGCCCGACCGGACTGCGGTCCACCACGAGGCGCCTCGGTCGCCTCCGAAACCCCCCATGAGCTTCCCGGCCTACGACCCCTCCAAATGGGCTTACCTGTTCGCGGCCAGCGCGAGCGCCTCCGCGGCCCTCACCGGCCTGGTGTTCGTCGCCGTGTCGATCAACCTACGACCCATCCTGAAGAACCCCGGCCTCCCAGAACGGGCGCTTGAGACGCTGATCCTGCTGCTCGGGGTACTGACCGCCTCGATCTTCGTTCTCATACCGGGGCAAGGAACGACCGCGTTGGGGATCGAGCTAGCGGTGCAGAGCGTCGTCTGCCTGGCCATCATCTCCAGGCTGATCAAACGCAGCCCCCACCAGAAGCTCGAATGGACCGTCGGCCGGGCAGCCCTCGCGGCGTGCGGAACCGTGCCATTCCTGCTCGGCTCGATCAGCCTGCTCGCGCATCGCGGCGGCGGACTGGGCTGGGTCGTCGCTGGCCTCATCGCTGCGCTCATCGGCGCCGTCGTCAACGCCTGGGTACTACTCGTCGAAATACTCCGTTGATCCGCGAGCGCTCGAGCTCGCCCGACGCAGCTGTCTCGACCGCCAATCCGCTGACCCTACCGCCTGAACCCATTGCCCCGGCCCAGAGTCGGGCGCTCGCCGGTGCCGGCGACGACGGACAGGTTCTGGCGGGGTCAGCCGCTCCGTCCGGCCGGCCGGCCCCGCTTGGGCAGGGGTCGCGCTTGTTGGGGCATCCGGCCCGCGTCGTCGAGGGCCCGCCGGAGCAGCATCTCGATGTGCGCATTGAGGCTGCGGAACTCGTCAGCGGCCCACCGGGCCAGGGCATCGTGGACCGTCGGATCGATCCGCAGCAGCACCTGTTTGCGCTCATGGCTCACGCTCACGCTCACGCTCACGTATAGAGCGTCCCAGTGTTGACGACCGGGGACGCCGGCTGGTCACCGCAGAGCACGACCATCAGGTTGCTCACCATCGCCGCTTTGCGCTCCTCGTCGAGCTCGACGATGCCGCGCTCATTGAGCCGGTCCAGGGCCAGTTCAACCATTCCCACGGCGCCCTCGACGATACGAGACCGTGCGGCGACGACGGCGTTGGCCTGCTGTCGGCGCAGCATGGCCTGGGCGATCTCCGAGGCGTAGGCCAGATGACTGATCCGGACCTCGACGATCTCCACGCCGGCGATGATGACCCGCTGGGCCACCTCCTGGGCGAGCTCGTCGGCGACAACGTCGGTCGAGCCACGCAGCGAGGTGCCCTCGCCCGCCGGGTCGTCGTAGGGATGGGTGGTGGCGACGTGGCGCAACGCCGACTCGGCCTGGACCTGAACGAAGTTGACATAATCCTCGACGGCGTAGGACGCCCGCGAGGTGTCGGCCACCTGCCAGACGACAATGGCGGCGATCTCGACCGGATTACCGTCAGCGTCGTTGACCTTCAGGTGGTTGGTCTCGAAGTTCCTGACCCGAATGCTCAAGCTGCGCCGGTCCGCCAGCGGCAAGATCCACGACAGTCCCGTACGGCGGACGGTGCCGACGTAGCTGCCGAAGAACCGCACCACCTTGGTGTGGCCGGGTTGCACGATGACCAGCGAGCTCAAGACCAGCACCCCGACGACGATCGGCACCGCGGCTAGCCCCGTTTCCGAGCTGCCGCCGAGCAGAATCGCCGCGGCGATACAGGCGGCGATGACGAGCACGCCGACCCAGCCGGTGATCGCCCAGGCGGGGCGTTCCTGGATGACGACACGCGTTCCCGAGTGCCCGACTGGAGTCGCCTCGGGCTGGCGGTACGGTTGGACGGCCTGGTTCATGATCCCTCCCGGGGAGCGGTCCCTCAGAAAAGTGATAGCTAATAGATATCACTTTTCTCGTGACCGCGCAAGCCAGAGACCGGGCGACTGTCAGCGCGCGCTGCCCTCGCCCGGCTGAGATCGGACCGCGCCCACGCACAGGCACGTCTCGGCCTCGGCCTGCCGCCTGCGCGGGCGCTACATTCTGCCCGGGGATGGCGCACCTTCCCGACCACATCGTCGCTCGCCGGGCCGAGAGCAGGGCTCGGCGGCGCCGACAGCAGACGGCGGCGCTCGGGACGCTCCTGGCCGCGCTGATCGCTGCGATCGTCGTCGTGATCGTGATCGCGAACACCGGCGCGGCCAACCCGCATCAGGCGCAAGCCGGCGCTCCGAAGCCGGTGGTCGACGCCAGAGCGGTGAAACCCGACCGACTCACCGCGCTGGAGGTTCGTGGCAACGCGACCATAAGAAGGCTGGCGGCGCTCGCCCTGCCGGTGTACTGCGGTGGCCCGCGTGGCCATGACCTCGCGTTCACCTTCGATGACGGGCCCGGCGTGTACACCCATTACGCGGTCAAGAAGCTCACTCAGGCCCACGAGCGGGCCACCTTCTTCGTCGTCGGCAAGAGCATCGAGGCGTGGCCGGGTTGGCTGCAGCGAGAACTCAAGATCGCCACCCTCGGCGACCACACGTTTACTCACGCCGACCTGCTCGAGCTCTCCCCGGCGGAGGTCACCTCCGAACTCGAGAGCAACAAGCAGCTGATCGAGCGTGAGTCGGGTCAGCCGGTCGACCTGTTCCGCCCGCCGTATGGTGCCCAGGACGCTGCCATCAATCAGATCGCCAGACGACTGGGGTTGCTCGACATCATGTGGTCGATGGACTCACGCGATTCGCTGGGCGCGAACTGGGCCGGGATCATCCAGAACGTGGAATCAGACCTGCGCCCCGGTGCGATCATCCTTATGCACGAGAATCGCGGTCAGACGATCCGCGCGCTGACCACGCTCCTGCCCGTCCTCCGTCAGCGCCATCTGCGGTCCGTCAGCCTGCCTGAGCTGTTTGCGACCGACCCGCCGTCCCGGGCTCAGCTCCGCCAGGGCCTGAGCGGCTGTCTGGGCCACCCGACGAGCTTGGGCAACCTCGCGGGGGCCGGTTAGCGGCCTGGATCACGCACTTCACCTGCATCATGCCTTGAGGACCAGCTTTGCTCTCGCTCGCGGACAGTCGTCAGCTCCCGTCGTCCAGCGCGGACTTGAGGGCATCGAGGTCGGCGGCTCCGAAGACGACGCGATTGCGCGTCGCGACATAGACGAGATCGAGATTGACTCCGGCTTGCGCGACCTTGCGAGTCAGATCCGCCAGCACGCCCGGCCGGTCCTCGACATCGACCACCACGACCTCACGCTCGCGGGTGACCGCGAGATGAGAAATCGCCAGCGAATGCCTCGCCGCCTCGGCGTGGGGGACGAGGATGTGCAGTTCGGCCCGCTCGGCCGGCCCGACGCACGTGGCCGCGGCGATGTTCACGCCGGCATCGCTGATCGCGGCTGCAACCCCCGCCAGCGCCCCTGGCGTGTTTTCGATCTCGATGATCAGGTCGAATGCCATGTGTCCGACGCGGCGCCAGCTGGCTGCCGGGCGATACGCCCGCGATCCTAACGCTCTCGACGCACTGCGTGGTGTCATCTGCTCGCTCACGCAAGCCGACCACTGAGCCCAACCCACAATGGGCGCGCTCACGGCCCGTCACCAGGCGCGGCGCCGCAGGGAGGGTTCACCCGCCTATGCTCTGCGCGGTGACACACGCGGTCGGAGCACAGGGAGCCGAAGCAGCAGCCGATCTGCCCGTGAGCGGTCCGCCAGGACGCCCGCCGTTCAAGGACATGGTGTGGGTCCCGGCCGGCGAGTTCCTGATGGGGTCGGCGGACTTCTATCCCGAGGAGCGCCCGGTCCACCGGGTGCTCGTCGACGGCTTCTGGATGGACGAGCACCCGGTGACGGTGGCGGAGTTCCGCCGCTTCGTGAAGGCCACTGGGCATCTCAGCTGGGCTGAGCAGCGCCCGGATCCCGACGATTACCCTGACGCCGAGGCCGAACTGCTGGTCCCAGGATCGCTCGTCTTCCAGGGCAGCTCGGGGCCCGTCGACCTGTCTGACCTGCACAACTGGTGGTCGTGGATCCCGGGTGCACAGTGGCGCCATCCGGAAGGACCGGACAGCACGGTCCATGGGCGTGAGCGCCACCCGGTGACGCACGTCGCCTATCAGGACGCTGCGGCCTACGCGGCCTGGATCGGCAAAGCGCTGCCCACCGAGGCAGAGTGGGAACGCGCCGCCCGGGGCGGGCTGGAAGGCAAGATCTTCTGCTGGGGGGACGAGTTCGCCCCGCGCGGGAAGATGATGGCCAACACCTGGCAGGGGGAGTTTCCGTGGCAGAACCTGACCCTCGACCACTACGAGCGCACCTCGCCGGTCAAGCGCTTTGCGCCCAATGGCTACGGCCTGTTTGACATGGCCGGGAACGTGTGGGAGTGGACCAGCGACTTCTTCACCCCCGGCCACCCGGACGAGCCTGATCACCCCTGCTGCACACCGCGCAACCCCCGCGTGGCCTCACCCGATCGCAGCTACGACCTCGGAGCACCCGGCGCGCACATCCCCCGTCGCGTGACCAAAGGCGGTTCGCACCTGTGCGCACCGAACTACTGCCTGCGCTACCGGCCCGCTGCTCGACAGGGCGAGGCCGTGGACACCACGACGAGCCACATCGGATTTCGCTGCATCGTGCCCGGCCACCGGGCCGGTCTCAGCTGAGAGGACCGCCTGGCCCATTGAGGTCAGACGCCAAATTCGGCGGCCACGTCGCCCATCGCGACGGCGTCGGCGAGCCGTTGGTAGTCGAGTTCGGTTTGATCGGCGTACGCCCTGGAGAAGCGGGCGATCGCCTGGTCGAATTTCGAACCTGCGCCCAGGTAGGCGGCGATCGCCAGCCGATCGCCGGAGCGGGCGTGAGCGCGCGCGAGGGACCACCCGCAGGCCCGCGTGTAGGCGAGCAAGCCAGATTCACTCATCCGGGAGAGGTCGATCGACGCCTTCCAGTCCCACAGCTGACGGATGTAGAAGTCGTGGTCCTGGCCGTCGAGCCCCTGGCTACGCTGCCAGCCGAGGAAGACGTCGATCGCCGCCTGGGAGAGCCGCTGGCCGTGGACGACCCGCTCGCCGTGGTGGTCGAATTCACTCGGGCCCAGGTAGGGCTCGAGCACTGACGCCTGCGCCTCCTTCATCTGTAAGACGAGTGGATCCTTCCCGCCCCGGCCGACAAGCAGCAGCACCCAAGCGCGGGTGCCGACGCTCCCGACGCCGACGACCTTGCGGGCCATGTCGACGAATCGGTAGGTCTCAAACAGGTAACGCCGGTCCTGGTCCAGGCTGGCGGCGTACGCCTGCAAAGCGGCCCGAACGATGTCGGTGTCCTCACGCGCGTCGGCGGGGTCGACCAGCTCGCGCAGTGGGACCAGCAACGGCGGCACGCGCCGAAAGCGCAGCTCCCCGTCGATCTGTTCGGTGAGCTTCTTGACCGCCCGCAGACTCGTCTTGCTCCGCGCTTTGGCGAACGGTTTCGTGAACTCGATCCGACCGGCTTTGCCCAGCTTCCCGCCGAAGCGGTCGACGAGTTCACTCGCGTTGATCCGGTCATACCAGACATCGAGGTGGCTCTCGTGCGCAAAGCCGCGCATCCCCTCGCGGTACTCGCGCACGCACGCGGTCACGATCCGCTCGCGGCGATCCGCCGCCAGACCCACGTCGCGACCGGCGATCTCGGCGCTGGCCGCCATTCGCTTGACGTCCCACTCCCATGGTCCGGGCAGCGTCTCGTCGAAGTCGTTGGGACCGAACACGAGCCTCCGATCCTGAGCCGCGAAGCCGCCGAAGTTCGAGATGTGCGCATCGCCGCACGCTTGCACGACGATGCCCGAATCCGGTGTCGCGGCCAGGTCAGCTGCCATCACCGCCGCGGCGCCACGATAAAACGTGAATGGCGAGACCAGCATCCGGCCGTACCGGATCGGGACGAGCTCCGGCAATCGGGTGGCTGCCTGGGCGGCCAGCACCTCGACGGGGTCGGGCCGGTCAGGTGCCGGCACCCAGTCGCCGTGTGCGAACCGTGGGACGGACCGGCGGGCAGCTCGGCCCCGCTCGGCGGACTCCCCGGATTGCAGCCTGGCCGGGGTCGTGGCGGTCATCGTCGCTGACGCGGGCCGTAGAGCAGCCGTCGCGGCAGCGGTAGCGGCGACAACTTGTCCACCGTCGCGCCGGCGAACAGTCGCGGCTCCATCTTCGCGATCAGGGTGGCCAGCTCCAGGCGTTCGACGTCGGACAGGTTCCGCCGGCGGCCCCGCCCGAGCCGGACGAGTTGCAGGAACCGGCGGCGCTCCGCCGGGGTCAGCCACATCACGTGATCACGTGCCAGCAGCAGGACCTCGGCGAGGGCGAGCAGCTTGAGGACCGGAATCCGCTTCAACCCTGGAACGTGCCTGGCGGCGGCCCCGAGCGAGCCGGTGACGAGTCCAGGGGACATCGACCGAGTGTAGGAGGCTGGCTCCGATCCTCTCGCGCCCAGGCTTTCCGGCCGCATCCGCCCGCCGCGCTTACGAAGGACATCGTCAGGGCAGCCGCCAGGGATCACAGCGCAACCGAGCGCATCAGGAGGCGGGGCACCTACGATTGGCGGGTGGATGTCCCTGATCCAGTCACTGAGCAGACGATTAAGGCGTCGGCTGGCGGCGCTGGGCGGGTGGAGGATCTGGTGGCTGGGGGGCGGTTTGCCGGCTATGTGATTGAGGGGGTCGCGGGACGGGGTGGGATGGGGGTGGTGTACCGGGCGCGTCAGGTGCGTCCGGCGCGGGTGGTGGGGTTGAAGGTGATCTCCCCGGAGTTGGCGGGTGACGCGGGATTTCGGGAGCGGTTCGTCGATGAGTCTGAGATCGCGGCGTCGATCGAGCATTCGAACGTGATTCCGGTGTATGAGGTCGGGGAGGACGCCGGCCGGCTGTTTATCGCGATGCGGTTCGTGCAGGGGACCGACCTGGGGCGGGTGATCGCGGCTGAGGGGCGGGTGGCGCCGGAGCGGGCGGTGGGGATCGTGGCTCAGTTGACCTCGGCGTTGGATGCCGCGCACGCGCGCGGCCTGGTGCATCGCGACGTGAAGCCGGCCAACGTGCTGATCGCGCGTGAGGGCGGCGGGGATCACGTGTATCTGACCGATTTCGGATTGGCGAAATCAGTCGTCAGGCGCGGCCAGACGCGTACCGGAATGTTTGTCGGGACGATCGACTTTGCGGCGCCGGAGCAGTTCGAGGGGCGTCGCGTCGACGCTCGCACCGACGTGTATGCAACGGGCTGCGTTCTCTACAACATGCTGACCGGCAGCGTTCCGTTCCCGCGACAGGATGACGTGGCGATCATGTGGGCGCACATGTCGAGCGGGCCGCCGTCGGTGCGTGAGCTGGTCCCGTCGCTGCCGGGCGAGTTCGACGCCGTGATCGCCCGCGCGATGGCGAAGGATCCCGATCAGCGCTATCAGTCCGCCGGCGACCTCGGCCAGGACACGCTCGCCGCCGCTGAGCACCAGCGCGCGACACTGCGCGAGCACAGCGTCGCGACCGGCCGAGCCGCTCCGGCCTTCCTCACCCCCGGTGGCGCACTGGCCAAAACCGAGGTCGCGCCCCGCCCCTCCCACATCGACGCCGAGGCGTACACGGGAGCGGTCGTCGGTGCCGGGCCCGAAGCCGGTGCGGTGGAGGCGGTCGGAGACGCCAAACCCGGACTGGGAGCCGCAGCCGCAGCCGGAGCTGGGGCCGGATCGGGAACGGTCGCCGAAGCCGGAAGCGGAACGGTCGCCGAAGCCGGAAGCGGAACGGTCGCCGAAGCCGGAAGCGGAACGGTCGCCGAAGCCGGAGCCAGAGCGGGAACAGTCGTCGACGCCGGTGCAAGAACGGTCGTCGACGCCGGAGCAGGAGCGGGAGCCGTCGCCGGAGGGGGAGCCGGAGCGAGACCCCCGGCCGACCCGCCCGGGGTTCGCGCGCCAGCGCAGCCTCCGGGGAAACCCCGCTCGCGGGGGTTGATCGCCGCTCTCGGCGCTGGCGCGGTGGTCGTGGTCGCCGCCGTGGCGCTCCTGGCCAGCGGTGCCTTGAGCGGCAGCTCCGGATCTCACAGCGCTGGCACCGGCGTCGCCAGCACTCCCGCGCGTACGCCCGCGACCACTCCGGCAACCACGGCCACAACGACGGCCGCTCCGACCACCCAGACCTACACCAACCGGAAGCTCGGGGTCAGCTTCGCCTATCCCGCCAGCTGGCAACCCCGCACGCTGGGGGGATCCA
>Ga0302324_100009956_pt1 | contig 19772 bp, 10 predicted proteins | sample Palsa_T0_1_FD_201949 | JGI IMG/M metagenome (GOLD analysis project Ga0302324, IMG submission 201949) | Peat permafrost microbial communities from Stordalen Mire near Abisko, Sweden - Palsa_T0_1 | ecosystem: Environmental > Terrestrial > Soil > Palsa > Peat permafrost | place: Sweden: Abisko...
CGGGCGAGGATGAGTTCTCCGGTCTGCGTGACGAGTTCGAAGCCGGCCGATGAGCGCTGGAGCGAGGTGATGTCGGTTTGTTCCAGGCCGGGGACGAAGCGTCTCTGAAACTCCAGACCGTAGGCGATGAAGGTCTCCAGGGAGACGGGATCGATGACGTCGGAGTAGGGCAGACCCTGCTCGCGGCAGAAGTGAGCAAGTGTAAATGAGGAGGTGGGATCGTAGAGGCTGGAGGCAAAGCCAAAGGATTTAAGGAAGGTGCCAGCCGCCATGTGGTTTCGCCAGGTGGACATGGGGACGCCGAAGATGCGAAAGGGGACGCTCTGAGCGCCCAAGTGGGCTGCGATGGATAGGCCGTATGGGCCTGCTCCGATGACCGCGACGTCGATTCGCTGCCCTGCCATGGCATCCCTCGGGTACCTGGACGTTCTCTTCGGTATAGCTAAGCTACAGAAATAAAAGATTTTGCGAAATTTAGCGCTTGCCAAGAAGTTGTATTGATACCATCAGCTTATCAAAATCAAATAAAGAACTGTCCGTGTTTTGGCACGGTGGAGGATTACTATCATCCTCCAATACATAGAAGACCCGACAATCGCGTTGGACGATGACGTTGTTGCGGCTCAGTATCTGTTTGTATCTGGGGCCGAGAAGTCATGAGAGTATCCGATCCTAACGTCATTCACCGAGGCAGATCGAGTGTGTTGCTGGCATCGGTGACCTGGTGGCCATCCTGCGCCAAGTTAGCTGCGGCCTTCGTGCGTCATGGATGCAAGGTCGAGGTCATCTGCCCGTCGGGCCATCCCTTTGCGTTTGTGAGCGGCATCAGCAAGCAGTATCCCTATCGTTTTCTGGACTCCCTTGAATCTCTCTGCGAGGCGATCACGTTGTCCGGGCCTGACCTTGTGATCCCCTGCGACGAGGGGGTGGTGTGGCAACTGTATGAGCTGCACCGAAGCAGGCCGTATCTGCGACCTTTGATCGAGCGCTCGTTGGGCGCACCTGCTGGCTATGACGTGGTCGCGAGCAGGGCAGCGTCGATACAACTGGCTCAGGATCTGCATATCAGAGTTGCGGAGACCAAGGTGGTTGCAGCGGAGGCCGACCTGCAGGAGTGGTTTTCCATACCAGGCACATGGGGTGTTCTGAAGCTGGACGGAACGTGTGGCGGCAAAGGGGTCAAGATTGTGTCTTCGTTGGCCGCGGCGGAGCTGGCACTCGCGACAATGCGCCGGCGGCCAGGCGCGGTGAATGCCTGCGGGCGCTGGTTCACGATTCGGGATGCAGTGGCGCTATGGAGCTGGAAGACATGCAAGCCGCCCGTCTTTACACTGCAGCGATTCATTGCAGGGCGACCCGCAAATACGATGATGGCGTGCCAGGATGGCAAAGTGCTCGCGATGGTGACGGTCGAGGTGCTCTGGGCGCAGGGTGAGACCGGACCTGCTTCGGTGGTGCGGCTGATCGAGAATGAGGAGATCCGGATGGCCGCAGAACGACTTGCGGAGCGACTGCAGCTTTCGGGCTTCCATGGGTTGGATTTCATGCTGGAAGACGGGACAGAACACGCATATCTGATCGAGCTGAATCCTCGTTGCACACAGCTTGGGCATCTACGGACTGCGGGGCAGGGAGATCTGGCGGGTGCCCTGTGTGGTGCGTCCACCGATGCAGGCTTGCAGCGGGGGCAAAGATTTATCTACGAGGAGACGGTTGCGTTCTTCCCCCAGGCTCTCATGTCAGATGCGAGCTGTCCTTACCTGGAGAGCTCGTATATCGACGTGCCGTGGGAGCAGCCGCGGCTGGTGCGTGAACTGATGCGCAGAGACTGGCGTGACCGGCGATTGCTCGCTCGTTTGTACTATGCGATACGACCTCCGAGTCGGACGATGGTGGACTTCAAGGCGATAGAGCGCGGTGCAGAGGCACAGCAGGAAGAACGTGCGGCCGCTGTGCTGAAACGCTGAAGGGCGAAGCCCGTCCCTTCTACTGCTAGTTGGTGCTGGAGCGCAGCGCATAAGAAGTGCATAACGATCCGTCGGGGTTCTCTCTTAGAGAGCGGATAGGACGATGGCGAGGACGAGGACGCCCATGAGGAGGCTACGGCGGTCGGTGATGGCGTAGACGACGGGGTCTTCGTTAAGTTGGCCGCGGGCGGCCTGGAGCCAGAGGCGGCTGATCCAGAGCAGAAGGACGGGGACGAGAAGCCAGAGGCGTCTGGTGTGGTGGTAGAGTTGCGCGGCGTCAAGGGTCGAGATGTAGAGGGTGAGGACGACAACCGAGGCGTAACCGCTGGCGGAGCCGAAGCTGCGGAGCTGTTCGATGTCGGCGATGTGGTAGCCGCGGCCGCTGGCCTGGGCGCCGCCGCGTTCGCGCAGGCTTTCAAGTTCGGCGAAGCGCTTGACGAAGGCCAGGGAGAGGAAGAAGAAGATGCTGAAGCTGCCGAGCCAGGTGGAGACGGCAACTCCTGTGGCGGCCGACCCAGCGATGATGCGAATGGTGTAGAGGCCGGAGAGGACGATGACATCGACCAGGACAGATCGCTTGAGACGCAACGAGTACGCGAGCGTGGTGACGAGATAGATGCTGAGCCACAGAAGGAAGTAGTGAGGTTTGATGGAAGACAATAGCTGCGGCGACAGCTCGGCGATGACGCGTGGGACGAGCATCGCCAGAGTGAGAGAGGCCGCGAGGAAGAGAACGACGACGAAGATGCCCGAGAGAACGGAGAGGTCGCCTGAGGCGAAGGGGCGAAGACGCTTGCGAGGGTGTTGGCGGTCGGATTCAAGGTCGAGGAGATCGTTGACGATGTACGTTGCAGAAGCGCAGAGACCGAAGCTGAGGAAGGCCAGGAACGCCGCGGCGAGCAGGCCGGGGGCCCAGGCGTGAGCGAGCAGTAGCGGAAGAAAGACGAGGGTATTTTTGGCCCATTGATGGAGGCGGATGGCTTTGAGCCATGCTTTGAGCGGGGAGACCTCTTCGGTGAAGGTGCGGACGGGGGTGATGCCGGCACTGTGGAGGGCGGAGCGGAGGCGGGAGGTGGGGTTGGCGACCATAGGTTGCTGGCAGCTTTTGAGCAGTGGCAGGTCAAGCAGAGCGTTGCCGATGTAGGCGAAGTTGTCGCCAAAGCGCGACTGGAACGCGAGGAGTTTGTTGTTGCCGGCGAGGTTCACATTTCTGTCCGAGGCAAGGACACCGGTGAAGAGGCCGAGATGGTCGGCGACGCGCTGGGCTAGGACGCTATTGGCGGCGGTGGCGAGGTAGATGGGGCGGCCGGCGGCCTGCTGCTGCTCAAGATATTGAAGGAGTTCGCGGTTGTAGGGGAGGTGGGTGACGTCGAGCTGGACGGCGCTGGTGAGGTGTTGCTTGAGGGCGGCTTTGCCCTGGGCGAGCCAGCGGGGCAGGTTCAGTAGCGCTGCGGGACGATGGCGGGCGAGGACGAGCGCGGAGTCATAGAGAGTGTCTGACTTGACGAGGGTTCCGTCGAGATCGACGCAGAGCACGGGAGGGGCGGTGGTGTCGGGTGCGACGTCCGGGGTGGGCAAACAGTGTCCTTCCTTCAATTCATGCGAGTTGCTATCGAGCAACAAGGTGTTGCAGGAGTTTTGGCGCCAGTTGACGAAGAGGTAGAAACCTTCGCACGGCAACCAACGTCATTATCAAGTATCCTTAGATATCTGAGGTAATAATCAGACGGACGCTCTAATTGAATCTTTGAGAATGCGGTGATCACACCTATGCCTTCGGTACAGATGAACGAGCAGGAACCCCACGCAGCTCTGCCGGCGCGAGAGGTAAAGAACGTGCTGCCTGCCCCCGAAGAACCGTCGGGCTCGGGTTGGCGGAAGTGGATTGTTGTTCTGGTGATCGTGGGTGCGGTTGGTGCGGCGGTGTGGAAGATTCACAGTAATTCGCAGGAGCAGCAACTAACGGCTGCGCAGATGGAAGCAGCGGAAGATGTTCCGACGCCGGTGCAGGTCGCTGCGGTGCAGCAGAAGACCATGCCGATCTACCTGACGGAGTTGGGCACGGTGACCGCCTACAACACGGTGACGATTAAAACCCGGGTGGATGGGCAGTTGATGCGGGTGAATGTGCGTGAGGGGCAGGCGGTGAAGCAGGGAGAGATGCTGGTCGAGATCGACCCGAAGCCCTACGAAGCTGCGTTGGCCCAGGCTCAGGGGCAACTGGTGAAGGACCAGGCCAGTGCAGAGAACGCAAAGGCGGAGGCGTCGCGTTATACGGCACTGCTACAGGCTGGGGTGGTGTCGAAGGAGAGCCAGCAGGCGCAGATTTCAACGGCAGGACAGGCGGAGGGTTCGCTGGCGGCGGATCGCGCGACGATTGAGGCCGCGAAGGTGAACCTGGGGTATACGAAGATTGTTTCGCCGATCAACGGCGTGGTGGGCCTGCGGCAGGTGGACGCGGGCAACATCGTACATGCGGCGGATGCGACAGGGTTGATCGTGGTGACGCAGCTACAGCCGATCTCGGTGATCTTTACGCTACCGGAGGACCAGTTGCCCGAGGTGCTGAAACTGACCCGCGGCGGCAGCAAGCTGGCGGTGGAGGCTTATGACCGGTCGGAGGCGACGCACATCGCTAGCGGAACCGTGCTGACGGTGGATAACGAGATCGATACGACGACAGGCACGGTCAAGATAAAGGCGGTCTTCGACAATCACGATGGGGCTCTGTTTCCAAACCAGTTTGTGAATGTGCGGTTGATCCTGCAGGAGAAGCGAGACGCTATGGTGATTAGCGCGGCGGCGCTGCAGACGGGCTCGCAGGGAAACTTTGTCTATCTACTGAAGCAGGGCCAGCCTCCAGTCGATCCGATTGAGGCAAAAAATAATGCCGGCAAGATGATCCTGCCATCGGAACGAAGCAAGTCGAACTACTATGTCGAGGCGCGTCCAGTGAAGGTTGAGCTGACGGAAGGAACGCAGGTGATTCTGAGCGCCGGAGTGAAGCCAGGAGACCAGATCGTAGTGGATGGGCAGGAAAAGCTGAAGAATGGAAGCAGCGTGGTTCCACGACAGGCTCCGGTAAAGAACGATAACGGGTCCTCGGCAGATCTGAATGGGCCGCGCCAGGCTGAGGGGTAACGTCGATGAGTCCTTCGAAGCCATTTATTCTTCGTCCGGTGGCCACCTCGCTTCTGATGGTGGCCATTTTACTTGCGGGTTTTGTCGCGTATAAGCAGCTACCGGTGTCTGCCCTGCCACAGGTGGACTATCCGACGATTCAGGTACAGACGTTTTATCCGGGAGCAAGCCCGGAGGTGATGGCTTCGTCGGTGACGGCGCCGCTGGAGCGGCAGTTCGGGGAGATACCGGGGCTGAGCCAGATGACCTCGACGAGTTCGGGCGGAGGCAGTGTGATTACGCTGCAGTTCGACCTGTCGGAGTCGATCGATGTGGCGCAGCAGGATGTGCAGGCAGCGATCAATGAAGGGTTCAGCTATCTGCCGAAGGACCTGCCGAATCCGCCGGTGTACAGCAAGGTGAATCCGGCGGACGCACCGATCATGACACTGTCGCTGTCGAGCGATTCGATGCCACTGTCGCAGGTGGAAGATCTGGCGGATACGGTGATGGCGCAGAAGATCTCACAGCTCTCCGGCGTGGGATTGGTGTCGATCAACGGCGGGCAGAAGCCTGCGGTGCGGATACAGGCGAACCCGACTGCGCTGGCGAACTACGGGTTGAGCCTGGAGGATATTCGCGCTGCGCTGGGCACGGCGAACGTGGACCAGGCGAAGGGTAACTTGAATGGTGCGAAGCAGGCGTACACGATCGGCGACAACGATCAGTTGCTCTCGAGCGCGGACTATAGCAAGGTGATCATCGCTTACCGGAGTGGGTCTCCGGTGCGGCTGTCGGATGTGGCGAACTCCGTGGACAGTGCGGAGAATCTGTTTCAGGCTGCGTGGATGGGCACCGCGGCGCAGCCCGCGACGAATGGGCAGGGGGCGCAGGCGGCGGTGTTGAAGCCGGCGGTGATTCTGAATATTCAGAGGCAGCCGGGCGCGAACATTATCGGCGTGGTGGATGAGGTGCAGAAGCTGTTGCCGCAGCTAAGGGCGACGCTGCCGGCCACCGTGAAGCTGCAGGTGCTGACGGACAGGACGAATACGATCCGGGCGTCGGTGAAGGATGTACAGTTTTCGCTGATCCTGACCATCGGGTTGGTGGTGATGGTGATCTTCCTGTTCCTGCGGTCGATTGCGGCGACGATCATACCTTCGGTCGCGGTGCCGCTGTCCATTGTAGGGACGTTCGGAGTGATGTACCTGCTTGGGTACAGCCTGAACAATCTGTCGCTGATGGCATTGACGATCTCTACGGGGTTTGTGGTCGATGACGCGATCGTGATGATCGAGAATATCTCGCGTTATCTGGAAGAGGGCGATTCGCCACTGGATGCAGCACTTAAGGGATCGGAGCAGATTGGGTTTACGATCGTTTCGCTGACCGTGAGCTTGATTGCTGTGCTGATTCCGCTGCTGTTTATGGGCGATATCGTTGGGCGGCTATTCCGAGAATTTGCTGTAACTCTGGCGGTTACAATTTTGGTTTCGGCGTTTGTTTCGCTGACGCTGACGCCGATGATGTCGGCGAAGCTGCTGCGGCATACGCCGGCGAATGAGCAGAATACGTTCTACCGGAAGAGTGAAGAGTTCTTTGAGTATGTGATTGCGAAGTATTCGGTGGGTGTGCGGTGGGTGCTGCGGCATCAGACGTTTACTCTGCTCGTGACACTGGCCACGTTCGCGCTAACCGTCTATCTGTTCCTGATTGTGCCGAAGGGATTTTTCCCGGTGCAGGACACCGGCGTGCTGCTGGGAATTACCGAAGCTCCGCAGACGATCAGCTTCGCTGAGATGGCGTTGCGGCAACAAGAGCTGGCGAGAGTCATCCTGAAAGACCGGGATGTGGAGAGTGTGTCTTCGTTCATCGGGATCGATGGGACGAATTCGACGTTGAACAGCGGGCGCATCCAGATCAACCTTAAGGATAGAGACGATCGCAAGTCGTCGGCGCTGGAGGTGATCCAGCGGCTTATCCCGAAGGTGGCGAAGGTCGACGGAATTTTGTGTTTTATGCAGCCGCTGCAAGACCTCACGGTAGAGGATCGCGTGAGCCGGACGCAGTATCAATATTCGCTGGAGGATGCCAATCCAGAGGAGCTGGCGGAGTGGACCAACAAGATGGTCGCGAAGCTGCAGAAGATTCCGATTCTTCGCGATGTGGCGAGCGATCAGCAGTTGAGCGGATTGGAGGCCAGCCTGGTGATCGACCGGGACACGGCGTCGCGACTGGGAATTACGCCGCAGAATATTGACGACACGCTGGATGACGCGTTTGCCCAGCGGCAGGTGTCGACGATCTTTACGCAGCAGAACCAGTACCACGTGGTGCTGGAGGTGGCTCCGAAGTTTCAGAAAAATCCGGATTCACTGGACAACATCTATGTGAAGAGCTCGAACGGAACCCAGGTGCCGCTGTCTACGTTTACTCACTTCGAGGAGAAGCAAACCGCACTGGTGATCAATCATCAGGGGCAGTTCCCCGCTGTAACGATCTCGTTCAACCTGGCGCCCGGCAGTTCGATCGGCGATGCGGTGGATGCGGTAAACAAGGCGAAGGCGGAGTTGAATATGCCTCCCAGTGTGAATGCAGAGTTCCAGGGTTCGGCGCGGGCGTTTGAGGCTTCGCTGGCAAACGAGCCCCTGCTGATTCTTGCAGCGTTGATCGTCGTCTACATTGTGCTGGGCGTTCTGTACGAGAGCTATATTCACCCAATTACGATCTTGTCGACACTGCCGTCGGCGGGTGTGGGCGCGATTCTGGCGCTGCTGCTGTTCCACGTGGACCTTAGCGTGATTGCGTTAATCGGCATTATTCTGCTGATCGGCATTGTGAAGAAGAACGCGATCATGATGATCGACTTCGCGCTGGAAGCTGAGCGGGAGCAGGGCCTGTCGCCGCAGGAGGCGATCTATCAGGCGTGTCTGCTTCGCTTCCGGCCCATCATGATGACCACGATGGCGGCGCTGCTGGGTGGACTGCCACTGGCGCTGGGACATGGCACGGGAAGCGAGCTGCGGCGGCCGCTGGGAATCACGATTGTGGGCGGACTGATTGTGTCGCAGGTGCTGACGCTGTTTACGACGCCGGTGGTTTATCTGTTCTTCGACCGAATTGCACGGCGATACAGGCCCGCCAAGGAAGCAGATCGGAAGATGCTGGCGCACACGTTTTCAGCGGACTGATTACGCGTCGCTTTTTTATGATGAAGATTCGGGATTAGGGGTCTATGCATTTTTCGGCACCATTTATTCGACGACCGGTGGCGACATTTCTAATGTCGATCGCGGTGATTCTGGCGGGTGCGGTGGCGTATGTGCTGTTGCCCGTAGCCAGCCTGCCGCAGGTGGAGTATCCGGTGATCTCGGCGTACGCGAGTCTGCCTGGTGCCGACCCGGAGACGATGGCTTCGGCGGTGACGACACCGCTGGAGCGGCAGTTTGCGAAGATCGCAGGCATCAACGAGATGACTTCGTCTTCGTCGACGGGCACGACTTCGATCACGATGCAGTTCGATCTGAGCCGGGATGTGAATGGAGCGGCCCGCGATGTGCAAGCAGCGATCAATGCGGCGCGAAGCCAGCTGCCAACGAATCTGCCGAGCAATCCGGGTTACTACAAGATCAATCCGGCGGACTCGCCAATCCTGATTCTGGCGCTGACTTCGGACACGATGAATGTTCCACAGCTGTACGATGCGTGCGACAGCATACTGGCGCAGAAGATTGCGCAGGTGCAGGGCGTGGGACAAGTGTTCTGCGGAGGCAGTGCGAAGCCAGCGGTGCGAATTGAAGCAAACCCCATGCAACTGGCGCACTATGGCGTAGGGTTGGAGGCTCTGCGTGCAGCCATCGGCACGGTGAATGTGAACCAGCCGAAGGGATATCTGCAGGGTGATGGGAAACGGTGGAGCGTCAGCACGACCGACCAACTGTTTGGCGCGAAGGCTTACGCTCCGCTGATTATCTCAACGGATCGCGGGCCCGTGAGCGCTGCGCCGGCGAGTACGGGGCTGCCGGCATCAGTGGCCAGTGCGGTGGCGAGCGAGACAGCGAATAATACCAACAGCGGTGCTACGACCTCTTCGGGGGTGGCTGTATCCACGGGGATTCAGAGTGGAGTGAGTGCGGCGCACGGTGTGGTGCGGATTCAGGATGTCGCAGAGGTTGTCGATAGCGTTGAAGACGTTCATGGGATGGGCGTGTTCAATGGCAAGCGGGCGATTCTGGTGCTTGTATTCAAAAACTCGACGGCGAATGTAAATAAGACAGTCGATAACGTGAAGACTATGCTGCCGAGGCTGCAGGCTTCAATACCGGCTGCTATCCAGGTGCACATTGCGCTGGACCGGACGGTCACGATTCGTGCATCGGTGAAGGATGTGACGCGAACGCTGATGATCTCGATCGTGCTGGTGATCCTGGTGGTGTTCCTGTTCTTGCGGGAGGTGCGGTCGACGCTGATTCCGACAGTTGCGGTGCCGTTGAGCCTGCTGGGAACCTTTGCGGTGATGTATGGGCTGGGCTACACGCTGGACAATCTGTCGCTGATGGCGCTGACGATCTCGACCGGATTTGTGGTGGATGACGCGATCGTTGTGATCGAGAACATCAGCCGGCATCTGGAAGCAGGGATGACGCCGTTTGAGGCGGCGATGGTGGGATCGAAGGAGATCGGGTTTACGGTGGTGTCGATGAGTACGTCGCTGATTGCGGTGTTCATACCGATTCTGCTAATGGGTGGGATTGTCGGCAGGCTGTTTCGCGAGTTTGCGGTGACGCTGTCTGTGGCGATTCTGGTGTCGCTGGTGGTGTCGCTGACGACGACGCCGATGCTTAGCGCGAAGTTTTTGGATGCTCATAACAAACGGAAGCATGGGTTGTTTTATCGCTGGGGAGAGATAGCGTTGGGATGGCTGGCGGCAGAGTACGAGCGTGGGCTGCGCTGGGTGCTGCGGCATCAGAAGCTTGTGATGACGATTACAGTGCTGACCTTTGTGCTGAATGTTTATCTGTACATTCTGGTGCCGAAGGGTTTTTTCCCGGAGCAGGACACGGGACGTATCGGCGGACAGATCCAGGGACAGCAGGATGTTTCATTTCCGGATCTGAAGGAGAAGGTGCTCAATTTGGCTTCGATTGTAGGCAAGGACCGAGGCATTGAAGATGTTGTGGCCTTTGCGGGCGGCCGCGGCAACGTCAACTCGGGATTTATGTTTATGGCGCTGAAGCCCGAAGCAGAGCGACAGAAGAACGGCGATACGGCGGAGGTGATCATCGACCGCCTGCGGCCAAAGGTAAGCAACATGCCCGGCACTCTTCTTTATCTTCAGTCCTTTCAGGACGTGAGAATAGGCGGGCGAAGTTCGGCGACCGAGTATCAGTACACGCTGACAGCGGACAGTCTAAAGAACTTGAACGAATGGGGTCCCAAGCTGAAGGATGCGATGGATAAGTTGCCGGAGTTGAAGGATGTGGCGACGGACCAGCAGGAGCAGGGGCTGCGAGCTCAACTTGTGATCGACCGTGGGACGGCGAGTCGGTTGGGGGTGTCGCCGCTGACTATCGACGAGACACTGGCGGATGCGTTTTCGCAGGAGCAGGTTTCAACTACGTATGTTCCGCTCAACCAATATCACGTGGTGATGGAGGTTGCAGACCAGTTCCAGAAGGACCCGGATGCGCTGAAGGATGTCTACGTAAAGAGTACGACTGGAGCGATGGTTCCACTCTCTGCAGTGACACACTTTGAGTCGCAGCGGATTCCGCTGGCGGTGAATCATCAGGCGCAGTCTCCGGCGACGACGCTGTCGTTCAATCTGACGCCGGGGGTGTCGTTAAGCCAGGCGACGCAGGCGATTCAGCAGGCGCGGGTGGATATCGAGATGCCGTCGACGATTCATGGAGGATTTGCGGGGTCGGCGCAGGCCTTCAAGGATTCGCTTTCGAGCGAACCGTGGTTGATTCTGTTGGCACTGATCACGGTGTATATCGTGCTGGGAATTCTGTATGAGAGCTTTATTCATCCGCTGACGATTCTGTCGACGCTGCCTTCGGCGGGGGTAGGGGCGATTGTCGCTCTACTGCTGTTCAAGGTGGACTTGAGCGTGATCGCGATGATCGGAATCATTCTGCTGATCGGAATTGTGAAGAAGAACGCGATCATGATGATCGACTTCGCGCTGGTGGCGGAGAGGCAGCACGGGAAGACGCCGGAGGAGGCAATCTACGAGGCTTGCGTGCTGCGGTTTCGGCCGATCATGATGACGACGATGGCAGCGCTGCTGGGTGGGTTGCCGCTGGCGCTGGGGCATGGGACGGGCAGCGAGATGCGGCGGCCACTGGGGATAACGATCGTCGGCGGGCTGATTGTGTCGCAGGCGCTGACGCTGTTTACAACGCCGGTGGTTTATCTATTCTTTGATCGGTTGCGGGGCAGGTTTGCGCGGTTGGGGCAGCGACGGAGAGAGGGACGACATTTGGCACACGTTGTGGCTGGGGATTGAACCTGCGATTCAACGCCTTTGTAACTTCCCAGCCAGTTGCCTCTCTCGCATCAGCCATCAAAAAAGACACCCTCTTGGGCTGTCTTGATGTCCTGCACGATGCAGGTCTGTCGATGACTGAATCGTGTCAAAGGTAGGATGACGGCTCAAAAAAAAGATTACCTGGCGAGGGCGGGTTCTGCGGGGATGACGTCAGTAGAGCGGCGGTGTTCCAGAGGGTTGGTCAGGGCTCCGGCCATGAGGGTGGGGGGGAAGTAGGAGTTTTCGAAGTACTGAGCCAGCATGCGGTGGGTGTTGAAGAAGCTGCCGTTGATGGCGATACAGTGCTGCTGCATACGGGCCCATGCATGCGCGTTGGCGTACATGGGAGCGATGGAGCGCTCGAGCTTCTCGTAGAGGCTGTTGGCTTCGGCGGCTTCGGTTTCGCCGTCTTCGATGGCCCAGCCAGTGGTATTCTCGGCGCACCCTTCCATCCACCAGCCGTCGAGGATGGAGAGTGAGGGGACGCCGTTGAGGGCAGCCTTCATACCGGAGGTGCCGGAGGCTTCGTATGGGCGGCGCGGGGTGTTGACCCAGACATCGACGCCCTGGGTGAGAAGTGCGCCGAGCTCCCAGTCGTAGTTCTCGATGTAGTAGATCTTGAGGGCGCTAGAGCTAAGGCTGGCGGCGGTAGCGAAGACGTCTTTGATGAGGCCTTTGCCGGCGTTGTCAGCAGGATGGGCCTTGCCGGCGTAGAGAATCTGCAGGCCACCGATTTTTTCCGCGATGGCGACGAGACGGGCCGGGTCATGCAGGAGCAGGCTGGCGCGCTTGTAGGTGGCGACGCGGCGGGCGAAGCCGAGGGTGAGGACGTTGGGATTGAAGTGGTGGCCTGTGCGCTTTGCGATGGTGCTGAAGAGCCGCAGCTTGCCCTTGTTGTGAGCAGCAGCAATACGTGCGGGGTCAATGCCGTAGACCGAACGGAAGTATTGGTTGTCGGTGCGCCAGTTGGGGATTTCCTCGTCGAGAATCTCCTGGAAGTGGGCCGAGAGCCATGTAGCGGCGTGAACGCCGTTGGTGATGGAGTAGACCTTGTAGTCAGGGAACATCTGCTGGGAGACCTTGCCATGCTGCATGGCGACGCCGTTGACGAAGCGCGAGAAGCGCAGGGCGATGTAGGTCATGTTCATCAGATTGTTGTGGAGACAGCCGGCGCTCTCGATGGCAGCCGCGCGATCGTGGCCTAGAACCTGGTACATCTGGTCGAGGCCGAACTGGTCGTGGCCCGCGGGAACAGGAGTATGGGTGGTGAAGACGCACTGCTTGCGGACGGCGTCGATGTCGGCTTCGGTAGCGTCCTTAAGAGGAGTACCGGCTAGCTGGTCTTCGAGCAGGGCGATGGAGAGGAGGGCGGCGTGGCCCTCATTCATGTGATAGACCGCAGGTTTGCAGGCGAGGGCGTGGAGGAGTGCGACGCCGCCTATGCCGAGGACGGTCTCCTGACAGAGGCGGTAGTAGGTGTCGCCACCGTAGAGATGGTCCGTGAGGCGGCGGTCCCAGGGGTCGTTACCTTCGACATCGGTGTCGAGCAGGAAGACTGGGATAACGTGGCCGGTAATGCCAATGACGTCGAAGCGCCACGCGCGAACCAGGATCTGGCGGCCCTGCATGGTGAGGGTAATGATCTGGTTGGCGCTGGGAAGGATTGTCTCGGGGGACCAGGGGACGTCGGATTCAGTCTGCTGGCCAACATCGGATAGCTTCTGGCGGAAGTAGCCGCAGCGATGAGCGAGCGAGACGGCCACCATGGGGGCGGCTGTGTCGGCGGCGGAGCGAAGGGTATCTCCCGCTAGCATGCCGAGGCCGCCTGAGTAAGTGGGGAGCGCCGGAGAGAGGGCAATCTCCATGGAGAAATAGGCGATGGTGCGTGTGCTGAGATCTGGTACGGCAGAGGTGAGCGCGGAGGGAAGATTCATGCGTCGGGGATTCCTTTTTTCATCCGAGCTGACATTGCGGAACGGCCTGATATCGGTTCCTGTCCTGATGCTGTCTATCGGCGGAGTTCGTAGCTTCACGAGATTCGCTGACAAAGTTAGTAAAACGTTGCACTGCTGCCAATTTTAGCAAATTCAAAGTGAAACGCTGATGCAACGAGGGTTAGTCAGGCTGGTTCCATCGGGTGATTGACGCTGTCTACGGTGCGGCGGCAGCCTCTAGCCGGCTCCATAAATGGTCTAACCAAAGGAGATGCTCTGGTTTCATCAGAACAGAGCGGAGGCAGGTTACGGTGTCGTGAGAGGGGGCAGAAATAGATGTTTTCCAGGTATTTTTTGGAAAAAAGCGGATAGGAAGTTTTGCCATGGCAAGGTGGAGGTCGCGCTTCGCAGCGTCGTCGAATATGGATTGCGCGAGGGCGGAGGAAGCCTCCGGGGTGGCGGCGTTGACTGCCCAGAAGACGATGTCGAGTTGAGGATATGCGATGGGAGTGAGAAAACGCCGTGAACCGGTGAGACGGCGGTGAAGCTCGATCGCAGCGGCGTGGCCGGATTCGAGGCCCTGAGCGAAGACGCCACCGGGTGTGTAGGGGAGCAGTTGCTGGGTGGCCCAAAGCGCGACGGCGGAGGCGCCGGCGCGGGAGCACTCGAGTGAGATTTCGCCGAGGTGAAGATCTTTCGAGGAAAAGTAAGTGTAGGGGGAGTCGTGTTTGTAGAGGCGCCCGACGGCGGGGTCGCGGAATAGGACACAGCCGCATCCATAGGGCTGGAGGCCATGCTTGTGGGGGTCAATGACGATGGAGTCCGCATAAGGGATGGCGTCGAAGGCGGCGCGGGTCGCGGGGGAGAGGTTGGAGGCAAGGGTGAAGTAGCCTCCGTAGGCGGCGTCGACGTGGATGCGGAAGTTGTGTTTTTGCTGGAGGATGAGGATCTGGTCGAGGGGATCGACGGAGCCGATGGCGGTGGTGCCTAATGTAACCACGACAGTTCCAATTTGCTCGATGCTGAGAAGATGTTCGAGCGCAGCGAGATCCATGCGGCCTTCGTTGTCAGAGGGGATAGTGACGAACGGCAAGCCAAGGACGCTGCTAATGCGGCTATGGGTGTAGTGGGCCTGATCAGAGGCGGCGATTGCCTTCGGCCTTCCGTCGGGGGTGCGGGCGAGTTGGCCGGCGACCCAAAGAGCTTCGAGATTGGCGAAGGTTCCTCCGCTGCTCAAGTGACCGAGATGCTGGGTCCAACCGAACATCTTTGCGATGACGGCAACGGCTTCGATCTCCATAGCGGAGCTGGCGCGGCCACCGTCGAGCGCGTGGTTGTTGGGGTTCACCGACATGGCCAGAGCGTAGGCCGCTCGGGCGATGGGGTGGGGCGGCTTCAGCATCTGCCCAGCGTAAAGAGGGTGTCCGTAGGGGTAGTTGTCGTGGAGCCTGGTCACAACCTGTTGCAGGATGTCTGAGGCTGCTTCGCCCAATGGAGACGGGGGATTGGCGGGTAGGTGCGCAAAGCCTTCATCGAGTTGACGCTGGGCTTTGGCGAGGAGCGCGAAGATATCGTCTGGCATGGAGGCTTAGTACGCTGACCGGGTCAGATAGCCGAACTTCATCATGAATCCCACGACAGTTGCGAGGATGAGAGCGAGAGTGGTCCAGGGAGCCGCGGTGCGCAGGCGCTTCGCTAAGACTTCGATGAGAAGGATAACGATAAAGAGAGCGAGCATGAGATGCAGGCCATCTCCAATGAAGATGCGGGTGGCAGCAGGAGTGGTGCTGATGACGCGTTCGTAGTGGAACGGGTGGGGAAGTGGGAAGAAAGAGCCGGCAAAGAAGACGATGAGGAACAGAAAAAATTGAAGAATGGTGGCAAGGGTTTTTTTCATAGGTGGAGTCTCGAACTGAGTTTATCGCGGTGGCAGAATCTCGCCACATTTGAATTTCTAGCTGCCTCTTGCAGGCCAGATTTAGCTGTCAAGCCCAAAACTCGCTAATCTACTTACAATCATATAGATACGGATGACGCATGAGTTCCATCTCACCGGCTATACTGGATAGAGAAAAGTAAGAAAGCCCCGGCATCCTACCGGGGCTTTTTCTGTTTTTGTAGGCATAACTCATCCTTAATGAATACTTTGCGGCTAAAGTATCTGGAATGAATACTTTGCAAATGAAGTACAAGGCTATGTTATTTACTATCAAGACTTTGCGCAATAACAGGGGGAGGGGATACTTACACGCTGTGCATCTCGGAAGCTCTGTCCTGCCGGACGGGCCCACTACGCGTGGGGCGGCCACTTCGTGGCTTGTATACCGGTCGGGGCAGGATCAGCGACATTGGCCCTCCCGTTGGTCGGAATCATCATCTTCCGACCAACGGGAGGACATAGAAGATCGTAGTTGCAAGAAAGGTATACCCGCCACGAAGTGGCCGCCCTCCGCGCAGGAGGCCCGTCCGGCAAGACATATCTTCTCAAGGCTGGCTGGCCTCGAAGAGATCGTAGCGATGTTCGAGCTCCCATTGCTGGGCGGCTCTTTCGCTGGATCGCAGGAAGCTCAGACAGTTTGGTGTCGGGTTGGAAGCGCCGAGGGGCTGGCCGATGCAGTCGGGAACGGCGCGGGTGAAAGTATCGGGTTGCTGCCAGAGGCTGGGACCGGGCAGGAAGCTGTGTTCCAGGCTGGCGCGGGCCATGTTCTTCAGATCGAGATAGTTGAGGCCGAAGTCAGTGGCTGCGCGGGTGTACTCGTGGGTGAGATCGATGCGGGAGACACCTTCGTCGTCGGTGGAGAGAGCGACGGGAACACCAGCAGCGCGGTAGGCGGGGAGCGAGTGGTGGTTCGTGTTGACGCCAAGGATGACATCGTTGGAGGTGAGGTTGATCTCAACCAGGATGTGGCGATCGGCCATCTCTTTGAGCAGGGCCCGAGGTTCGTTCTCGTACATGATGTCGACGCCGTGGCCGATGCGTTCGGCGTGGCCCAGGTCGACGGCCTCACGGATGTGAAAGCGGAGGCCGTCGGGAGGGACGAGGCCGGGAGCGATCTCACCCGCATGGAGCGAGATGTGGACCGCGGGGTAGACGCTGTGGAGGTAGTTGAGCATGAGCATCTGGCGGTGGTACTCAGACATGGCGAGATAGGCGTCCTCCGGCTGAACGAAGTTGAGGCCGACGACGCGCGGATCCTGCGAGGCGACTTCAAAGGCGAGGAGAGTCTGAGCAAAGACCTGTTGCGGCGGGTTGGCACGGAGGACCTGGTAGAGGAAACGAATTTTGACCGAGCAAGCAGATCGGGCGTTGGGTTGGCCACAGTCTTCGATCTTGTCGCGGGCTTCGAGAGCTTCGTCCAACTCTTTGCGGTCAAGGGCTACCTCGTCGCGGAGGCCTGAGGCAAGGAGCTTGTCGCGGAGTTGGTTGAGAGCTTCGCGCGAGGTGCCGGTGGCATCGCCGGTGCGGTTCAGGGAGGGATCGGCTGAGGTGGAGGGCCAGTCGATGTGCGAGGCGAGTTTTATGACGTCGGAGAAGATGGGCGTCTCCATGACCTCGAGGTACTGTTCGTTCTGCGTGGCGGCGCGGGTGGCTACTTCGTCGAGCCACTCGCCGGTATGAGATTTATTGATGCCACCGAAGCGTCCGAAGGTGGCGAAGAACTGGTCGTGACCGCTGATGCCGGAGCTGGGGACGAAGCTGCGCATGGAGAAGGAGTCGACGAGGGAGTCATAGAGATGCTGGTCTTTGAAGGCACTCTCGGCGCGGACATCGCCCTCGCTGCAGACCGGCTGTGGAGGCAGGCTGCGAGTGGTGCCTATGTTTTTGGTAAAGCTGAGTGTGGTGGGGTTGACGCAGAGGAGATCGGCAGCGGCATCCTTGATGAAGGTTTCGGCATAGACTGCGCCGGAGAGATGCATGTGCAGGTCCGCTCCTTTGGGCATGCGGACGAGGAAGGCGTTGAGTTGGAGCGGGCTTTGTCTGGCAACGTTGAAAGCATGAATGGTGCGCTCTTCATGAGGTGACGTCGCGGGCATACTGGCAATGTTTCTGCCTGCGAGGGGCGCTGCTGTCTTCGTCGCAGACTGGGCAGAAATCCTGGTAGACGCTGCGATAAGAAGGCAGAGAAGGGGCACAGCAGGAAAGATCTGGATGCGTCGAAGCATTGGCGTCCTTGGCGGTGGAGGATGAGAAAGGATATCGTGAGGCGAGGCATTTGGCGGTATGGCTTGAGGTTGCTATACTTGGATTGCGTTTGCGTGGCCGGTTCCCGCTGGCGACAGGCTCCCCTGAAAAGGCTGGGGCGGCAGACGACAAGAGGTAGATAGTGGCGCACGGTGGTTCTTGGCGATCCCCGAAACAAGCGTTCCATGCCAAGGCCAGATAGCTCAGTGGTAGAGCGCGGCCCTGAAAAGGCCGGCGTCGGCGGTTCGATCCCGTCTCTGGCCACCACTTTATTCCCTTATAAATCTGTTGTTTAGAGTTGGTACGGGCGAACTGTACCAACTTTGTACCGCCACCAGAGTTAACCTCTTTATACGGAGGTTGGCTCCCATGCTCCACATCTACACCCGTCATTCCGCAGACTGCGATCACGCCGACAATACGCAATGGCGCCGCTGCCGTTGTCCTAAATGGCTCCGTGGCGTTTTGCCTAATGGAGAAACCGTCCGTGAGTCTGCCGGAACGCGAAGCTGGGAGCAGGCCGAGCGAAATGCCCGGAAGAAGGAAGCCGAGGCCGACCCAACCCGCATCGATCAGATAAACCCTCGTCGGGCAACCGTCAAAGATGCCATCCGCATGTGTCTCGAGGATGAGGAGGCGCGCGGCTTGGAGCACTCCTCCCGTAAGAAATCGCGCACGCTTTTGGAGCGCCAGCTCCTTCCCTTCTGCGAGGCGCGGAAGTTCGTTCACATCGATCAGATTCTTCCCATCGACCTGACTGAGTTCCGGTCCTCCTGGGACAACAACGAAGTAACCACGCACCGCAAGCACGAGCGCATGCACTACTTCTTCGCCTTCTGCGTGGCCAACGATCTGCTTCGCAAGAATCCGATGGACGCTCTAAAAAAGCCGAAGACGCCGGACATCGTGCCGACCGATTACTTCCTTCCCAAAGAGTATGAGAAGATCGTCGCCGCTACAGACAAGTATGAGTATGGTGGTGGCAACGACAGTAAGCATCGTGCTCAGCGGATGCGGGTACTGACCCTACTCATGCGATGGTCGGGACTAGCCATCCTGGATGCAACCTCTCTGGAGCGGGAGCGTCTGTCAAAGAATGAGAATGGCGACGATCAGATCTTTCTATATCGCGCAAAGACTGGCGTGCCTGTTTCCGTTGTGATTCCGCGTGAGGTCGGCGATGAACTGCGGCAGTTGCCGAACTCGAATCCCCGTTACTTCTTCTGGTCAGGGAATGGCGATCCGCGCAGTGCAGCCAAAGCCTTCCAGCGATCCTACTGGAAGCTCTTTAAGCTGGCGGGCATTCGGAAACCAGACGGAACTCCGAAGCGGTGTCATCCGCATATGTTCCGCGACACGTTCGCGGTGGAGCTGCTGCTGGCAGGTGTGCCCCTCGATCAGGTATCTCTGCTACTGGGGCATTCTAGCGTGAAGATTACGGAGCGGCACTATGCACCCTTCTGCAAGGCAAGACAGGAGCAGCTAGCTGCCTCCGTCAAACTTGCGTGGAAAAAGCCGAATGCAGGAATTGCTAAACAGCCGCAAGGAGCGAAGGTCTTCGTGCGGACACCTGAAAGATCCGCTGAATAGACTTCCTTACCATTGTTCTCCTCAAAGTATGGTATCTGGATGAGCCTCAGCGCGATACCTTCGTATACTGCCTTATGGACGACAACGCAAATCTGCCGCTTGCATTCGGCTCCAATTTCTTACGGGACCATGCTGGGGCAATAACGGCTGATCCGAGAGTAGCTATCCTCGAACTTGTGGCTAATGCATACGATGCAGGGGCGACAAAAGTAGAGATTAGTTGGCCGTCTGGAGCTGCTGGGGAGCTCAAAATTATTGACAACGGCATCGGCATGACGCGGGAAGAGTTCTCGCGGCGTTGGGGAACGTTGTCGTACAGCAGAATTCAAGAACAGGGTGCGGCGGTCATCTTCCCTCCTGGAGTCAAGAAGCACTCCCGTACCGCGTTCGGACGGAATGGCAAGGGACGGTATAGCCCCTTTTGTTTCGCGGATTCGTACACGGTG
>Ga0302324_100009960_pt1 | contig 19759 bp, 17 predicted proteins | sample Palsa_T0_1_FD_201949 | JGI IMG/M metagenome (GOLD analysis project Ga0302324, IMG submission 201949) | Peat permafrost microbial communities from Stordalen Mire near Abisko, Sweden - Palsa_T0_1 | ecosystem: Environmental > Terrestrial > Soil > Palsa > Peat permafrost | place: Sweden: Abisko...
ACCTCGTAGCTGCCTGCGGGAATTCCGCTGCTGCTGGCGGTGATGCTGGCCAGGCCGCTGGAATTCACAATTGCTGTTCCCAGAGCTTCGGTCTTGTAGAAGAAGGTTACTTTGCCGGTGGGATGGCCGGTGGATCCGCTCGCGGAGCGCGCTACTTGTGCGCTCAAAATTACCGTTGCGGGCGGAGTCACTGAGGTGGGATTTGCGGTCAGCGTGGTTGCGGTAGCTGCCGGGCCGAGCGTCACGGAATATGAGGGCGATGTTGACGGCGCATACGTCGAATCGCCCGTGTACTTTGCGGTCACGCCGTATGTTCCAGGCGGCAGGGTGCTCGTCGACGCCGTCAAGGTAGCGCTTCCGGATTTCAGCGACTTGGCGCCCAGCAGGAATGAGCCGTAATAAAAGCTGACGTTGCCGGTCGGAATTGCGCCGGAGCCGGAGACGGTCGCGGTGAGCGCGACGGTTTGACCGACCATCGCTGGATTCGGAGAAGCGGCGAGAGAGGGCGCTGCGGGCGCACCGACACTCAGCGTTGCGAAACCCGACTCGATACCCCCGCAGGTAAGAGCGTAGGTGTAGGCGCCGGCGGCTGTCGGAGTTATCTGCGATGAGCCGGTGAATAGCCTGGTGGAGGATTTGTAGACACCGCTTTGTTTGCCCGTCCACGTGCCGGCCGAAGCTGCACCGTTCTGGACGAAGGCGTAGCACTGTTGCATGGTCAGCGAAAATGCATTCGATACCGACCAGGAGAGAGTTACGGGAGAGTTCGGCAGTACTGTTGCTGGGCTGAGAACCAACTGTACGGGTGGGGCGACTGGAGTCGCGGGCGCAAGTTTAAAAATGGCGCTGCCGCCCGTGGAGTAGAACAAGCCGTCGTTTGCCTGCACGAATCCTCCCTGGGGACTGCCGCCGGTCGAATCGTTTTCAAAATCGAAGAGGAGAGTTGGAACGCCAGCTGTTGACAGTGACAAGGCCGAGCCCAGGTCGGTTGGATTTCCGCCCCGGGTGGTTGTGTAGATGTTCCCATCACCGGCGAGGAAAAGATCGTTCGGCTCAAACCCATCGTTGTTGTTCAGGAAGGCGTAGAGCAAAGTAAAATCACCCGACGTCGTGACGCGAAAAAACATTCCTCCGTCGTCCGCAGTGCCGCCGCCGATGGTCGTGTCACCGTAAAGATTGTCGTCGGCTGCCTGCACCAGGGAGTACCACGGGGCAGGAGTGGTTGGATTATTGGCCGCGGCCTGGGTGAACGAGTAGAGATTGGTATATGTCCACTCGGCGGGAGAAGTCCGGAAAATTGTTCCGTATCCATTGGCGCCACCGGCCGGTGTGACGCCGTAGAAATTTCCGTCGGAAGCCTGGAGCAGCCCGGCGATGGGACCATTTCCTTCGGTAGTCGATGGCATCAGTCCTAGAAGCGGCGTAAATTTTCCAGCTGGGGAGATTCGGTATACGCTGCCCTGTCCGCAAGCCGAATTGTCCGGCGTGCAGGGGCCACCTTCTTGCGTGGTGCCGTAAAAGTTTCCATCGGTGCCGAGGATGAGGCTGCCTGAGGGACGTCCTCCATCTGTCTCACCGGTGAATTCGTATAAATTTGTAAGCTGTCCGCCGGGCGTTAGTTTGTAAACGGTGCCATATCCGGATGCTCCTTCTGCATACGTGACTCCATATAGATTGCCGTCTGGTCCTTGTGTGAGCGCGCCGGAAGGGCCTCCGCCCTCTGCGGCATCAGTAAAGGTATAGATAAACGTGAGCTTGCCGGACGGAGTTACTTGAAAAACTCCGGGATAACCAGCCGAACCCGGACCGAAGGTTACGCCGTAGAAATTACCGTCCTGAGCCTGGATGAGGCTGTGCTGCGGCTGAGCGCTCGCGGTTCCAGATTCGCCGCTAAAGCGGGCGATCACGGTTTCGACAGCGTCTTGAGCCCGGGAAGAGCTTGAGAAAATGGATAACACTGCGAGGAGAGCACAGCATTGGCTTAGGGCTGAGTTAGAACGCTTCATAGCGGGATAACTCGATTCTGAGTCGACTATCTGCTCGACATCCTTATATCAAATTTTGTTAGTACGAACAAATAACGCATGGCTCGCGGCGCTGAAAGGCGATGAATTTTAGTAAGAACGTCGTGCTGACGGTGAAGCGAATAATATCGGGCTCGGGCTTGAAGAACGGATAGTCTGCGGTAACATCTCGAGGCAGGTGATCAACGCTTTGATTCCCTCTAGATACAAAAGCTTTGGCCGGGTGGCTGGACTTGCGGCGGTGGTGCTGGTTTGCGCGATGACCGCGTGGGGTGGGGCTCGGATACGCGGTGTATTACTTCAAAGAAGTAGTGCCTAATTATGAGGCGCAGGCCAAAGCGGATTTGCAGGACATGTATGCGCTTCAGGACAACTATGAGAAGAGCCACAGTTCGTATGTGGGGACATTTTCGCAGTTGGGATTTTCTCGTGGAGGCAGATTGAACTCCAATGTGCTTACTTCGGAGGACGGCCGCTATCGCTATCAGTTGGTCAGGATCGTGCCCGACCAGTATGGCCGGATTGTGAAGTATTCCATCGAAGCGCGGCCGGCTGCTTAAAAGGTTTGGACGCGGCGCAGCTTCTTCTGGGTGAGGACGGGGACATCTATTACACCGACGCTGATCGAGGCGCGAAGCAGAGTGATCACGTCGTGTCGCGCAAATAGAAAAGGCGGCGTTGAGGCCGCCGTTCCTTGCTGTGAATTTTGGTCAGAACCTGGTGCTGACGGTGAAGCGAATAATAAGATATCAGGGCCAATTGACGACTGCGTCGATTGTGGATGCGATTTTGTTTGGTGGGTCAGCCGCTGAAAGGGGAAACTGAAGATGATGCGCATCTTGCGGCGGCTTGTGCGGGTGGCTTTTGTTGTTCTCATCCCCGGCGTGGTGATGGGACAGATCAATTGCGATCTAGCGGATGTTAAGGGCGTCGCGAGCATTCGCGGAACGAAGACTTATCTCGCGGTGTGGAGGCAGATCAGGTTCGTCGACAGCCTGGATATTTATGCGGGGTTGCAATGCACGGAGCAGAACCGGGTTGCGCATTTTGAGGATAAGGGAACGTCTTGGCAGTCGCTTTCTGCAGTGGAGGATTCGGTCGTGCTCGGCTTTCGGGTTCGAACGGAAGCCGGTGAGGGCTGGTTCGGTTCGACAAGACTGTTCATGTTTGACGGCAAGCAGTTTGGCAAGGCGTTTGAGTCGGGTGAGGATGCGGAAGTGATCGATCTGGATGGAGATGGTTATCCGGAGGTAGTCGAGTTTCTTTCAGGCCAGGGGCGGCCGAATGGAAAGGTACGGGTGTGGGTATGGCAGAAAAATCGATACAAGGTGTTGACGACGGTGACTGCGTCCGAACTTTACTCGCAGAAGTTGCTTTCACTGCTTACGAGTTTTGCAAAGACTAATGGGGAGCGGAATCACCCATAGTTCGGGGGCGCGGCATCATCGAGCATAGCGGGGAACACTAGGGGCAGCTCGTGGTTGACTACCGTCTCGCAGGGGCTTGTGCCGCCGGAGTTGCGGCCCAAATAGAAAGGGCGGCCTTGAGGGCCGCCCTTCTTGTTGCGTGACGTTTGCTTAGAAGGTGGTGCTGACGGTGAAGCGGAAGGTTTTTCTTGGTTCGCGGAGGGTGTAGGTGCCGCCGTAGAGGGAGAGGGCGTCCTGATAGGTGTGTTCGCCGGCGCCGCCTTGCGGGAAGAGGTCGCGGTTGAGCAGGCAAGGTGCTCCGGGGTGCGGGTTGTTGGAGTTGACGGGCGGCACGAGGCCGGGGAGCGGGCAGCTCTGGTTCAGAGTTTCGTAGAGGCGCAGGGGATTGTAGGCGTAGTAGATGCGGAAGGGTGCGTTGACGACGGGCAGGATGACCTGCAGCTCGGCGCCGAGGGAGTCGCGGGGGACGAAGTTGGTGCCGGAGATCGGCTTGAGGACGCTGGTGAATTGCTCCTTGACGCCGCCTTTACAGGTGCCGTCGCTGAGCAGAACCGGGCAGCCATAAAGTGCGCTGGTGAGGGCGTAGTAGCCTTCCGTGCTCTGGCGAAGTTCGGAGTCCTTGATGACGAAATCCATGCCGTAGTCGTCGAAGATGGCGAGGGAGACGGGGCCGGCGACGGGGATGCGGTACTCCACGTTGCCGACGAGGTTGGTATCGCCGCCGACGGAGGCGATGGTGTAGACCGGCAGCGGCACCTGGACGGGGTTGTAATTCGGATTTGGCGGGCAGGGGCAGATGGGGACGGGCGTGCCGTCGGGATTGGTGAGGGCGAACTGGACGCGCGTCGGGACGAAGGCGTAGGGGGTGACGGAGCGGACATCGAAGCCGCGGATTTCATTTTCGCCGCCGGAGTAGAAGCGGTTGAAGGGCGGAGCGACGTTGCCGCCGTAGCCGGTGACGTAGCTGGCCTGGAAGCGGTAGCCGAGGATGTTGCGTCCTGCGGGGGTAAAGCGGAAGCCCTGGATGGGCTTGAACTGCTTGTACTCAAACACGGGCGAGACGTAGCGGACGTTGCCGCCGAGTCCTGCGAAGGGGATGGCGATGGAGATGGACTTGCCGCCGTGGGGACGGAGCGGGTTGTCGATGGTGGAGTAGAGGAAGCTGGGGGTGATGGAGCTGGTGTAGATGCCGGTGAGGGCGTTCTGGCCCTGGATGCCGCGGAAGGCAAGAGTGGAGAACAAGTTTTGCGAGGCCTGGCTGAAGGCCTGGACGCTGGACTTGTTGAATGAGTAGGTGACGCCGATGCGCTTGAAGCTGCGCTTGATGGGGTATTGCGCGGAGGCGGTGAAGCCGGTGGTGTTCTGGTTGTAATTCTGAATGAGGTTGAGCTGGGCCTGGTTCAGGTTGATGGATCCGCCGGAGACGGCCTGATAATTTTTGGCGGCGTTGTAGTCGTACTTGCTGGTGAAGACCTGGACGCCGAGGGTCAGTGGCTTGTCACGGAAGTAGGGCTCGGTGAAGCCAACGGAGATGTTGCGCGACAGGTCGCCGAGGTTGGCGCCGATAGAGAGCGTTTCACCGAGGCCGAGGAAGTTGTTGGTCTCATAATTGGTGCCGATAAAGGCGCCGGAGAGGCCGCTGATGCCGCCGTTCAGGCCGATGGAGTTCTTGCCCTTTTCGGTGAGCTTGAGAAGGAGGTCGACGGTGCCTTCTTCCTGGTTCTGGTGAGTTTCAGAATCGGTCTCGACCTTGAGCGGGTTGAAGTAGTTCAGCTGATTGAGGCGGAGGATGGAAATTTCCCAGAGGTGGGAGTTGTAGACCTGGCCTTCTTCGAGTAGAAGTTGGCGGCGGATGACTTTGTCGCGGGTGACGGTGTTGCCCTGGAACTCGATGCGGGAGACGTAGAAGGGCTTGCCTTCGTCGATGTCGACGTCGAGGGTGAGGGTGTGGTTGGCCTCGTCAATTTTCGGTGTAGGGACGGCGGAGAAGTTGACATAGCCGAGCTGGCCGTAGGCCTTGCGCATGTTCTCTAAGCCCTTGCCGACGAGGGAGGCGTTGAACCAGTCGCCATCCTTCATGGTGAAGAGGGAGCGGAGGGCCTTGATATTGGTGACGGCCTTGTTGCCGTGGAAGTTGACGCCGGAGAGGCGGTAGCGGCCGTTTTCCGTGATGGGGATGGTGATATCGATCCGCTTGCCATGGCTTTCATGCATGGTGAGGAAGTTGAAGCCGTTCTCGTCGCGGATGACGGTCTTGGGGTCGCCGACTTCGGCGCGGAAGTAGCCGCTGTCACGATAGGCGCCGTTGACGCGCTCGGTATCTTCCTCGAGCTTGGACTGGTCATAGGTGCGGGCGAAGAGATTTTCAAAAATGATGGAGTGCGGGATGCCGATGGGCTTGAGGTTGACCATGGCGTTGCGCAACTGGCGATTGGTGAGGGCGCGGTTGCCGACGAACTTGATGCGGCCGACCTTGACGGTGGGGCCTTCCTTGATTTTGAAGGTGAGGCTGACGGCGGCGGGGGGAATGGTTTTGACTTCGACGCGGACCTTGGCGAACTGGTGGCCGTGCTCACCGAGGATGGCGAGGAGGACGGCGCGGGCGTGGGCTACTTTTTCCGGATCGTACTGTGACTCAACGGTGAGGCCGACTTTTTCCTTCTTGAAGCGATCGAGCAGGTCGGATTGGGAGACGGCGTTGAGGCCGGGGTAGGTGATTTCGCGGATGGTTGGCTTTTCGCGAACGACGACGATGAGCTGGACGCACTTGGGCGTGTCCTCGCGCTCGATGCGGACGTCTTCAAAGTAGCCGGTGTTCCAGAGCGAGTTGAAGTCGCGCTCGACGGTGACGGCGTCGTAGGGGTCGCCGGCGCGGGAGAACATGCGGGCGAGAATTGTTTCCTTGGGGATGCGGCGATTGCCGAGAATTTGCGGGTTGCAAAGGGTGTCACTCTGCTGAGCTTGCAGGCTGGGAGCGGCGGCAGCGAGGGAGACGAGGACGGCGGCAAGCAGAGAGAGTCCCGTGAAGCGGGTGCGCGCTGGCTTGGCGGAGCACATGCGGGAACGCGAGTTCCCCTGAATCAAGCGAAAAATAAGCACACCCTCACAGCGATATAAATCGTTCCCCCGTCACCGTACCGACGCGATGCGTCCTGATTGGTTAGGAATAGCGATTCTACCTGATGGAAACGGGGATGGGCCAATTCGGGCGGGGAGATTTGCTGGGATTTTCGGCGGGAAATTCGCGGGTGGGCGGCGAAATTCTGGTCGTGCTCGTGCTATAGCGAAGTTGGAAGCGAGGGGCCAAGTCACAAGAAGAAGCAGGTTCCTTCCCCTTCGACAAGCCCATGGTCGGGATGACAATTGTTGTTTTGAGGATGAGGTGCGAAGGCGATCAGCTTTCGAGTTCGGCGGAGATTGTGTAGGCGCGGGCGGAGCGGTCCCACTCGATATGGAGGACGTTAGGCTTGCAGCAGACCTGGCAATCTTCGACGTAGGATTGGCGGCCGCCGGCGGATTGGTCGACTGTGGTGTCGTTCCATTGGCCGCAGCCTGCGCATTGGAAACCTGATTCGTGGGGCATGTTATTTGCAGCATATCGCGCCCGACAGAGACGGTTGCAATTTGGTCGGGGCGGCGTAATCTGATGGCATGCAGCGTGTCGAGATCGCATTGGCGGAATCCGTGAAGCAGTTTGCGGACGGGCAGGTGCACGAGGGCGGCTATGCAAGCCTGAGTGAATATCTGCAGGCGCTGGTGCGTGCGGACCAGAAGCGGAAGGCCAAGGAAAAGCTGGAAGAGATGTTGGTCGATGGCCTGGCTTCAGGGGCGCCAGTTGAGGTGACAGCGGAGATGTGGTCGGATTTGCGCGGGAAGCTCAGCGGCAAGAGCCGTCGTCCTGCCTCTGGCCGCTGACCTCTCGTAATGTTGTTTCAGACAAGATAGCTGAGATTATTTAGCCGGCCATTGGTGGGTGACTTTGCCCTGGGCGTCGAGGAATTGCATGGATGGGGAGCCGTCGGGGGCGACGCGGAGGAGGATGCGGTTGTGGCCTTGCTGGTCGGCTAGCTCAAGCCTGGCGTCGTTCTCGATGGTGCGGCCGAGGTAGGCGCGTTGAGCCCCCGGCGGATATTTTGTTTTCAGAGCAGCCCATGCTTTTTCGCGCTCGGGGCCGTGCGGCATGGCTTTGACGTGCTGGGCTTCGTCCACGAATGCAGGGCTGAGCGGATAGGACGGATTGTCGACGATGACGATCTTAGAGCTTCGCTTGGCGGCATCCTGATAGGAATCGATGTCCATGTACTGGTCCTGGTCGTACTCGTCGAAGCTGAGGTGGCCCCAGGAGTGGGGAGCGCCGTCGGCCGATTTGTAACCGCCGAAGATCATACCTCCGTTCTCGGTTCCTTCTTCGTTGATGAAGAGCATGCCGGCGGAGTCGGTGCGGTCAGGGCGGGGGATCTCCTTGCCATGAAAGAAGGAGCCGGGGTACTCGGCTTTGTCGGACAGGATGAGGCGCGGGGTACCGTCTGGCTCGACGATGTTGATGCGGTGGACGGTGAGCTGGTCGAAGTCGACATGCTTCTGTTCGGCGGCGACGACGGCGGGAGGAGTGAAGGTGCGGTGCGTTAGTCCGAAAAAGACGATGAAGGCGAACGCGGTGGTGACGATGGCGGAGTAGGCGACGAGGAAGCGCTGGTTGCTGAGTAGACGCGGCATGGGAATTACTTTACGACTGGGCGGGCTGTAGGATGGTCGGGAAATTTCTATGCGGAGGTGTGCGATGCGGAAGTTGATGATGCTGGCGGTGGTGGCGTTGTTGGGATTTGGTGCGATGACGGCGCGGGCGGATGCGGCGGCGGATGTGAAGCAGGTGCTTACGGAGCAGACGGCGGCGTGGAATCGCGGGGACGTGAAGGCGTTCATGGCCGGGTATGACAATTCGCCGGAGACGACTTTCGTCGGCAAGAAGGTGACGCATGGCTGGCAGCAGGTGATGGACAACTATCTGCAGGGGTATAGTTCGCGGGAGAAGATGGGCAAGCTTGAGTTTTCAGACTTAGATGTGCGCGTGCTGGATGAAGCGACTGCGGTGGTGACGGGGCGGTTTCACCTGACGCGGACTGAGGCCGGGGGCGGGGATGCTGGTGGGGTTTATTCGCTGGTGTTTCGGCGTGGGGCTAGCGGGTGGAAGATTGTGCTCGATCATACCTGCGTGGATTAGTTCAGGCCGGCGGACACCGGCCTGCGGAGCGCCTAGCTAGATGCGCCAGTGGTCGGGGCGCCAGTTGTTGATGGCTTGCTTGATTTGTTTGCGGGTGAGGTGTTCGTCTAACGCGCGCTTGACCAGCTCGGGGACTTCTTCGTCGGCGGCGAAGCGGAGGCCGATGAGTTGCTCGGGCGTGAGCTCGTCGACGCGGGAGCGGAGCGGTTCAGTGCAGATGGCCTTGAGGCGGAGGCGCTCTTCGAGGCGGATGATGCGGTCCTGGGCCTTGAGCGGGTAGGTGCGGAGGAGGCCGGCTACGCCTAGCAGTCCGATGCTGAGGATGACGAACCAGATGTTGAAGCTGGTGGGGTGATGCCAGGCGTGGACGATGCTGAAGATGATGTTGAGGCCGAGCAGCGGGACGATGAAGAAGTGGTAGGCGGGATCGAAGCGGCCGTGGTTGCCGAAGGTCTGTGCTTTTGTCGCTGGCATGGTTACAAATCTCCTTGCTGGAACTTGTTGCGAACCGAGTGAGAGCTTAGCTGCGCGTCCAATCCTCGCAGATGAGGCCGGGGATGTCACGGAAGGCCTGGTCGTTGGCGACGAGGGTGGCGTTGAGGGCGAGGGCGTGGGCGGCTATGAGGAGATCGATGGTGGCGATGGGACGGCCGGCCCGTTGCGTGGCGGCGCGGAGGGCGGCGTATATACCAATCGTAAGTCTAATTGGTGGCGACGATTGCGGCGATAATGCGGTCGATGGCGGTGCGGGCGGCTGATCCTGGCAGGTGGCGGTTGCTGAGGATGGAGAACACCATCGTCTTGCCGGAGGCGGCGGTGAGGTAGCCGGTGAGGGCGGAATCTTCAGAGAGCGAGCCGGTTTTGGCGGAGACGCGGCCTTTTAAGTCGGGAGTGTTGAGGCGGGCATTGAGGGTGCCGTCCATTCCGCTGACGGGGAGGGTGGCGCGGTAGGCGGCTGCCCAGGATTGGCGGGCGGCGAAGCGGAGTAGCGCGGTGAAGGCGCGCGGGGTGATCATGTCGTCGCGCGAGAGGCCGGAGCCGTCATAGACGAGGAAGTCCGCGGGGAGCATGCCGGTGGAGAGGAGGAAGCGGCGCTCGGTGGAGAGTGCGTCCTTGCGGGAGAGGAGGGTGCCGGTGTTGGCGGCGAGTTGCAGGAGGGTGACTTCGGCGTGGAGGTTTTGGCTGACTTTGTTGGTTACGGTTAAGTCCTGCAGCAAGGGTGGAGAGGTTCTTTGGGCTAGGAGCGTGCCGGACGGTGGGGGCGGGGCGGCTTGCGCGGGAATAAGTGCATTTGCGGTTACAGATTCGGAAGCGAGGTCAGAAGAAGAAGCAGGTTCCTCCGCTACGATTCCCGCTGACGCGGGAATCTCCGGTCGGAATGACACTTCATTTTTTTCTGACACAGCGAAGTCGGAAATACTATCGCCGGCGCTGGGGTTGGTCGGGTCGCCAAGGTCGATCTCGCTGTTGTCGCGGTGGCGGGCGGCGGTGGTGCCGAGGACGCGGACGCCGTGGGTGAGGAGGCGCTCGCGTAAAGCTTCTGCGGCGAGGATTGCTGGATCGTTGGCGGCGAGGGCGAGGCTGGAGGGCTGCGCGTTGACGGGGATTGTTCCCCAAAGGCGGACAGTGTTGGAGTTGGGATCGCGCTGGGCGCCTAGCGTTGTCTTGACGCCGGGGCCGGAGGCGACGGTGCGGATGCTGCTTTGCAGGGTGAAGTAATCCATCTGCGGGAGCCAGGTGTAGGTGGCGGGATCGCCGGGAGCCGCGCCGGGCGCGATGGTGAGATAGACGACGTTGTCATTGGTAATGAGGGCAGAGACGGGCGCGCCGTACTCCCACTGCAGGTCGTTCCACGCCCAGCCGTTGGGCCAGGGCTGCCACGGGAAATATGTGTCGTCGCCGGTGATGTTGCCGTCGACCTGGCGGACTCCGGCGGCGGCGATTTGCGCGGCGAGATCGTCGTAGGCGGCGAGGGGATCGCCGTTGCGCTCGGTGTGTCCGTTGTAGGGGAGAGTGCGGGCGGACATGGACGTGTCTCCCATACCGTAGAGGATGAGGTCGCCGTGGACGGTGCCGGCGCTGACTCCGGCGGGCGCGAAGACGCGCGTCGATGTGGTGAAGCGCGGGCCGAGTAGCGTGAAGGCGGCGGCGGTGGTGAGGAGCTTGGTGGAGGAGGCGGCGGCGAAGCGCTTGTCGTCGTTGAGCGCGTAGACGGGGGTGCCGTCGAGTTGCGTGATGGAGATGCCCCAGCTCGAGCCGCCGAGTGGTGGGTCGGCGAGGATGGTTTCGATCTGGCTGGCGAGTGGGCCGTGGAGTGCGGGAGGTTTGGCGGGGGCGTGGGATTTTTTCTTGTGCGTTGTCGTGGGGCTGGCGGTCGCTCCCGTTGCGGGCGAGGCGCTCGAGAAAAAGTTGGCGGTAGAGCTGAAGTTTTCTGTGGGCGCGGCCGATATATATAGTGACGCGCGAGCGCTGGATGGGGCGGCGACGGTCGCGCTGAGGAGGAGGAGCGAAAAGAGGCGTTGGTGGGACACTCTGGCGCGGAGTGTAACATCGCGGCGATACAGATACAGCAGATATGTAGAACGCGGGGCGGCTGCGTAACTATATATAGGAGTGGTGACTGGTATGGCGGAAGGTGCGCGGAAGGCGATGCGGGCTCGGCTGGAGTGGCGGCTGGGCGGACGCTCGGGTGGGCGCGTGCTTGCGCTGGGTGAGCGGACCTTCGTGATGGGTGTGTTGAATGTGACGCCGGATTCGTTTTCCGATGGCGGGAAGTTTTTTGCGGTGGGTGCGGCGGTGGCGCATGGGCTGCGGATGCTGGATGAGGGCGCGGATCTATTGGATGTCGGCGGGGAGAGTACGCGGCCTGGAGCGCAGGCGATCTCTGCCGAAGAAGAGTTGCGGCGAGTGGTGCCGGTGATTGCGGGGTTGCGGGCGGTGCGTCCGGATGTGCTGGTGAGTGTGGATACGACGAAGGCTTCGTTGGCGCGGGCGGCGGTTGCGGCTGGAGCGGAGATTGTGAATGACGTCAGCGGGCTGACTTGGGATACCGCGATGGCTGGAGCTTGTGCGGAGATGGAGTGCGGGGTCGTCGTGATGCATACGCGTGGGCGTCCGACGGAGTGGAAGGAATTGCCTCTGCTGGCGCGCGACGAAGTGGTGCCGCTGGTGCGGAGCGGGTTGGAGGCGGGACTATCGCGAGCGTTGGCGGCGGGGATTCGTGCGGAGGCGGTGGCGCTGGATCCGGGATTTGGATTTGGCAAGCGCGGGGAGGAGAATTTCTGGCTGCTGGCCGGGATGGCGGAGTTGGGCGAGATGGGCAGGCCGCTGGTGGCCGGGGTTTCGCGCAAGAGTTTTCTCGGGCATCCTGCGGATCCGGAGGCTCGGTTGCGGGCTACGATTGCGGCGACTGTGGCGACTGTTTTGGCCGGGGCGCATGTCGTGCGGGTGCATGATGTGCGGGCGGTGGTGGATGCGGTTGCGGTGGCGGATGCGATTTTGCGGGCGGGGTAGTGACTCGACAATTGCGGAGTTGGTTTGGCGGGTCCGCTGTCACGATTTCATGCAACCGCGGATGCACTTATTCCTGGATGTCAATGATTGTGGGTTTGCGGCTCGGAGGTGGCCGGGGGGTCGGTGAAGGCCAGCCCCATTCGTACGACTTTCGGATTTAATTTCTGCAAGGCTCGAGTTGTGGAGGTTGGATGGTCGCCGACTTCCTGGACCAGGGCGTTGTATGCGGGCGTGGGTTTCGATGGTTGCTGCCAGCTCAGGCGAACGCCGAAATCATCGCCCCATGCGCCTGCTAATTTTCCTCCTTGCCAATGAATGCCACCGGGGCCGGCGTCAGTTCCCCAAGGCTCGATAGCGAAGGGGGCGCCGTTCAGTGTCTGCAATGTGGTCATCGTGGTGCCGAGGGTTACGCCTTCGGTGGTGTGCCAGAGGCAGGGACTCTTTGTGACAGTCCAGCCGTTGAGGTAGCAGAAAAGGATGTTCGTGATTTTGGATCCGTGGAAATCGGGTTCCGCGCGGAGGAGGTGATTCAGGACTTCGAGCTCCGGCGGGCTCAGGCTTGGTTCGTCGGCCTGGGTGACTTGCTGGCGTGGGTCGGGTGGGAAGGAGCGGAGTTTGCGATAGGCCTGGTTGACGACGCGTCGACTATCGGGAGGGAGCGCATGGACTTGGGCCTGACCGAGGGTCTCCCAGAAGATCGCAATCGTTCGATCTCGTTGGCCTGGGAATATTACGGTCGCTGTCTCGGCAACCTCGCCGGTATCAACATCTCTTTCTCGCACATTAGCAGGGCCGAAGATGCGGATGAGGTCTGCGTGTGTGGTGTTGGACTGGATTGGACCGGCGCGTTGGCCCGGGACGATGAGCCAGTCATTTTGCCGAGTGGGAGTTTGGGCGAGCGATGGCATGGAAGCGGCGATGACAATAACTGCGAGCGAGATGAGGAAGCGGCAACGCATCGGCGCGGGCGGTGGTTGGAATCCTACTCCAAAAATTACGCCGTGGCAGGCCAGCCTCTGTCGGACGAATCCCCCAAATTCTCAGAATCCGCTGGGGGTGAATGGAACAACCCAGACCATGGGTGATCAGTGACGGGCGCTCAAAGATTGCGCCAGCTGGTGATCGCGGGTGATGCGCGCTTAAAATGCGGCATGCACACATGCGCAATCCTGCTGTTGACGGGCATTCGTTCAGGGTGCTTCGCAGACCGCCCGCTGTCGGCTCAAAGCACAGTGACGGCCACGCGATCTGAGATTGATGGAATTTACGAAGAAGATCAACGTGTGAGGGAGGCGCCGACTCCCGGGGCGCCGAAACCGGTCTACAAGTCGGACGCTGAACGGGAAGCGGCGACTCGCACGCTGCTGGAACGCGGAGTTTTGCTTACGGGCAAAGATTTTGAAGAAGCTGCTGTGATCTTGCAACACAGTCATCGGGCCGATGACTATTTGCTTGCGCACACTCTTGCGATGGTGGCGATGGCGAAGGGGGATCGCGATGCAAACTGGATCGCGGCTGCGAGTCTTGACCGCTACCTGATGGCGAGCGGTAAGGCGCAGATTTATGGGACGCAGTTTCTGACTCCGCAAGGACAGCCTGCGACGCAGGAACCTTACGACCGGCAACTAATCTCGGACGCGTTGAGGAAAGAGTTGGGAGTTCCTTCGCGGGCCGAGCAGGAAGTTCAGCGCCGACAGTTCGGTGCGCAATGACGCCAGATGCGGCGGTTAGAACGATCCAAAGATCGATAACAGCTTTTCGTATTGGCCATCTTTTTCTGCCCAGCGTAGAGGCTTGACGCGTTCGACGAGGATTTCGCCCTTCGGAAGTTTGTTGTCGCCGATGAGCTGGACAACTTCCTGGGTGAAATCTGCCAAGGGCATGGCGCGGGGATCTACAGCTTGCTTCGGGCCGCCGAGTTCGGTTTGCACGTAAGGGGGAATCAATTCGAGGACTTCGACATTTGTGTTGCGGAGCTGGAAGCGCAGAGCTTCGAGCCAGCTGTGCAGGAATGCTTTGGAGGCGGAATAGGTCGGGCTCATCGGTAGCGGGACGAAGGCGAGTCCCGAGGTTGTCGCCATGAGGGTCGCTTGCGGTTGCGACTTGAGAAGAGGCAGCAGCGCGGCGGTGAGTTGGATGACGCTGGCGATATTGGTCTGCAGGATGGCGAGGGCGGTTTCGGTTTCAACCTGCGCGGCGGCGTAGTCTTCCGGCTTGGAGATGCCGGCGTTGTTGATGAGGACGTTCAGCTTGGGGAAGCGCTCCTGCACGAGAGTGGTGAAATGGCGGATCGATTCGGCGTCACTGACATCGAGTTGCAGGCCGACCATTCCTGGATTTTGTTTGGTGATTTCGTCGAGTAGCAGCTGACGGCGGCCGGCGATGATGACTTTATTTTGTTTTGCGTGGAGAACCTCGGCGAGGGCGCGGCCGATGCCGCTGGTGCCGCCGGTGATGAGGATGGTATTGCCTGACAGATTCATGAATATCTCCGAGAGCTAAGCAAAGCTCGACCTCGCTTTGGATGCGTGCGACGTTGCATGGGTGCATTTGTTCCTGTAGGGAGCGGGTGGCGATTTTTTCTTCGACGAGCAGACCGTTGTCGGTGGGCTGGCGAATTACATTTTGCGGACGGGAATTTCTATTGTCGGGGAAATTGCGGATTGCTCTTCCGCGGCCAGTGACAGCTTTCCGTTGGCGGGCTCCCAGTCTTCGTGCGTCAGGTGGTCGGGGGAGGCTTCTACGGCGACTAATTGGTCGAGGTCTTCGCTGCCGATTTCGAGGTCGTGGAGTTTTCTTCCCAGCGAGAAGATGCCGCCGCGTCCCTGGACTGTTGTGAGGAAGCCGTTGTAGTTGTTGACGGCGTTTTTCAGAGATGTGCCGAGGCTGGTGATTTTGTCTGTGGCGGTGGAGAGCTTGTCATAGATCGTGATGGCGTGGTCGCGGATTTGCTGGGCGTCCCGGGCAACGTTGAGTTGCTGCCATCCGCAGGCGATGGCTTTCAGCAGCGCGATGAGCGTGGTCGGGGTGGCGAGGACGACGGTTGACGAAAATTCGATCAGGGCGGCGTCTTGCTCCAGCGCGGAAGAGAGCAGGACTTCGCTGGGGAGGAAGCAGACGACGAGTTCGGGCGAGCCCTCTTTGGCGAATTCGCGGCCGTAGGATTTTTTGTCTAGTTGGCGGAGATGCTCGCGGAGTTGCGCGGCGTGTTGCTGGAGGAGACGCTTGCGTTCGATGTCACCTTCGGGAGTTTCGGGCGTGGCCATGGCGGAGAGGAAGGCGTCGAGCGGCGTTTTCGCGTCGATGACAACTGTGCGGTGATTCGGCAGGCGGACTAATACGTCGGGGCGGAGGAGATTTTCGTCGGCGGTGCGAGTGCTGGTCTGCTGGACGAAGTCGCAGTGCTGCAGCATGCCGGCGAATTCGATGCAGCGCTTAAGTTGCATCTCTCCCCAGTTGCCGCGGACCTTGGGATTGCGCAGGGCAGTGACAAGTTGCCGCGTCTCCGCGCGGAGGTCGGTGTGCGTCTTCTGCATAGCGTCGATCTGGGTGCGGATGTCTGCGTAGGCGCCTTCGCGTTTGACTTCGAGCTGCTGCGATTGCGCTTCGAGTTTGGTCAGTGACTCGCGGATGGGCGTGAGGAGTTGGTCGATGGCTTGTTCTTTGTGGTGAAGGACCTCACCGGCTTGCTTTTGCTTGTCAGCGAATTCGGTTTTCAGTTGCTGGCTGGTTTTTTCCATGATGCCGGCCGCCAGAGTTTGGAATTCGTGGGTGAGCTGGGCGCGGGATTGGTTGAAGGCGAGCTTTTCGCGCTCCAGAGACTCGCGGGCGGCAGCAAGGCCGGCTTCCAGAGCGGCGTGCTCGCGGGAGAGGGCGGCATTTTGTTCGCGCGCGGTTACGATTTCCTGCTGCGCTGTGCTGAGTTGGCGTTCGGTGGCTGCGAGGGTGGATTCGAGGGCGGCGCAGGTGGCGGCGGATTCGGCCAGGGCACGCTCGCGAGCTTGGCGCGGGCGGCTGCGGAGGATGAGCCAGAGGGCTGTTGCGCCGAGGGCGATTCCGAGGAGCAAAGGCGGAAGAAAGGCGAAAGTTGCCATGGAGAAAGAGTAGCGCGGAATGGCGTGTGGAGAAAGGGGCGCCTGCGGGTGGGAGCTTTTCGGGTAAAGGGTGGGCGGAAGGCGGGGCAGGCGGTATCTCCGTGCATTAGAAGGATTTTTCAAGTGCGCCTTGCTGCGGTTTTCCGAGATTTGCGCCGGATGCGGCGATGGTCCTGACGGCGGATTGCATGAGGGTTGCGGGATTGAAGAGACTGGCCGCGAAGTTGCCGAGGAAGTGGAACAGGCTGACGCGGAAAAGAGCAATCACATGGTGCAGCAGGATGAGCCGGAGCTCGTGATTGACGCGATTCGACGCGTACATGCGGCTTACGGAATTGAGGACGGGGAGTCCTGGTAGCGACTCCCCGTCTGTAGTGCGCGCTGTTACCAGCGTGCGCTGTCGTCTTTCGGATGCATGAAGAGTTGCTGGCTGGGAACGCCGTTGACAGTTGCTCCGCCGTGGCTGAGCGATGGGGCCATCTGAAGGAAGTCGGCTGGGAAATTGAGTGTTGGCTTGGAGGCGTCGTTGAGGGACGCGATTTGTTCGGGAGTCAGTTTCAGGTCGAGCGCTTTCAGGTTGGAGTCGAGTTGCTCCATTGTGCGCGCGCCGATGATGGTTGAGGTTACGCCGGGTTGAGCTTTCAACCATGCCAGTGCGACGGAGGACGAGCTGGCGCCGGTTTCCGATGCGACCTTGGCGACGGCGTCGATGATGTCGTACTGCTTGTCGGTCAGCTCGCCGCCGAAGGCACTGCGCAGGCCCTGCATTTTTACTCCGTTGGCGCGGGTGTACTTGCCGCTGAGCGCGCCGCCCTTGAGCGGGCTCCAGGGGAGGACGCCCAGGCCGAGCTCCTGCGCCATGGGGAGCAGGTCGCCTTCGACGGTGCGTTGCATGAGTGAGTACTCAATTTGCAATGCGATGAGTGGCGACCATCCGCGGAACTGGGCGGTGACTTGTGCCTGCGCGACTTTCCATGCGGGCGTGTCGGAGAAGCCGAGGTAGCGGACCTTGCCGGACTGGACGAGGTCGTGCAGGGCGGATATGGTCTCGTCAATAGGAGTGAAGCGGTCCCAGAGATGGAGGTAGTAGAGGTCGATGTAGTCGGTCTGCAGGCGTCGGAGAGATTGCTCGCACTGCGCGATGATGGCTTTTCTGCTGCCGCCACCGCCGTTAGGATCTCCCGCATAGAGATTGCCGAAAAACTTTGTTGCGATCACGGCGTAGTCGCGGCGGCCTTTGCCGGCGTGGAAAAAGTCGCCGATGATTTTTTCCGAGTGGCCGTGGGTGTACATGTTGGCGGTGTCGATGAAGTTGCCGCCCTGCTCCAGGTAATGCGCGATGATGGCTTCGGAGTCCTCGGCGGTGGCGCCGAAACCTCCGCCCATGTCGTCGCCGAAAGTCATGGCTCCGAGACAGAAGGGGCTGACGCGAAGGCCGGAGCGGCCGAGCGTGACGTACGAATTCAATGGCATATTTTTTTACTCCTCCACACGTTAGAAGCGCCTGGTGGCGGCTTGGATTCGCAGGTCGGGGAAGATTCTTCCACGAGATTGTTGCAGGGGCGTGACGGATCCGGAGGAATTTGGCTATACTCGCGCGAACGGACGCGCCTGGCCGATTGTCGGCGGTCTAGCTCCGCAATTTATGCGCGAACTGTTACGAACTTTGTCGCGATGCCTGCTTCTGAGTCTTGCCTGCGCGCTGGTGAGCGGCGGCAGCTGCTGGTCGCAATCGCTGGCGATCAAGCACGTGACGGTGATCGATGCGACTGGGCGTGGCGCTGCGCCTGACATGAGTGTACTCATCGAGGGCGACCGGATCGTCGCCGTGGGTGCATCGAAGCAGACTCACATTCCGCGAAAAGCTGTCGTGATCGACGGCGCAGGCAAGTTTCTCATCCCCGGGCTGTGGGATATGCATGTCCACGGCGCGTCCGATGGCCGCGCTTCGTGGAGCCACCTGCTGTTTGTGGCCAACGGAGTTGTCGGTGTCCGTGATATGTCGGGTCCACGGGACGCGCATGCTTGGCGCATGGCGCAGGCGGACAATGCAGGTCCTTCACCGATGATTTATCTCGGCAGCCCGATCGTTGATGGACCCAATCCGACCTGGCCCGATTCCATTGTTGTCGCGAATGCGGCCGAAGGGCGCGAAGTGGTGGAGCTACAGCGAGGGCGGGGCGCGGACTTCATTAAGGTTTATACCAAGTTGTCGCGCGAGGCTTATTTCGCGATCGCCGCGGAGGCCAACAAGTGCGGGATGCCGTTCGAAGGCCATGTGCCGGAGTCGGTGACGGCGGCAGAGGCGTCTGCCGCCGGGCAGAAGAGTATTGAGCATCTGACGCGCGTGGCCGACGGCTGCTCGAAAGATGAAACTTCGATCGACGCTGAGATACAGAGGGAAGAGGCGCTATTCCGGGCGCCGGGCGCGACGATGGCGCAGAAAATCGAATCGGGGAAAAGCATTCTTGGTTTGAACAGGCGCGTGATCGACACGTTTGACGACGCCACGGCGCAGTCGCTGTTTGCGTTGTTTGTGAGGAACAAGACGTGGCAGTGCCCAACGCTAATTTTATTGCGAGCGCAGATCGACGATCCGCTGGTGCCGAGTGATCCGCGGCTGAATTATTTGAGCAAAGCGGTGCGGGCGAAGTGGGAAGACGGTTATTACGCGCACGTTCCTGCCGGGCCGCGGGCGGCGATTGTGCAACTGAACCGGTTGCAATTTGGTGAGTCGATGAAGCTGGTCGGACTGATGTATCGGGCGGGCGTTCCTATTCTTGCCGGAACGGACACGATGAATCCGCAGTGCTATCCCGGTTTCGGGTTGCACGATGAGCTGGCGCTGCTGGTGGCTGCGGGGCTTACTCCGATGGCCGCTCTGCAGGCGGCGACACGCAATGCGGCAGATTTTATGGGGCAGCTTGACCGCCGTGGAACGATTGAGGTGGGCAAGACCGCCGATCTTATTTTGCTCGACAAAGACCCGCTCGCGGATATTCACAACACGCGCTTAATCGCGGCGGTTGTGCTTCGTGGCAAGCTTTATCAGCGTGCGGCGTTGGACGCGATGCTTGAGAAGGCGCAGGCGCTGGCGACCAGCCAGGAAGATGGCGCGGCGGGAAAATGAGCTCCCAGTTAGAGCGGGCGGCTGGCCCAGAATTCGGCGGAGCTGAGGACGGGGAAGGTTTCGAAGCGGATGAGGTCGTCCCAGAGTGTGATCCAGGGATCGAGGGCTTCGCGGGATGGCGCTTCCATGAGTTGGAAGCAGCGGGTGCCGGCGGTGTCCAGCCAGCTGGCGAAGTAGGTGACGTTTTCCGGCAGCATGCGGCCTTGGAGTTGGAAGCGCTCGGCGATGGATTGGGCGGCGCCGGGGCGGAAGTGCTCGATGACCATGAAGAGCAGGGTGGTTCTCCTTCGAAAAAAATGAGATAGGAAAAATCAGTTGGCTAAGTTAGAGGCGGCTTGGCACGCACATCT
>Ga0302324_100009963_pt1 | contig 19754 bp, 18 predicted proteins | sample Palsa_T0_1_FD_201949 | JGI IMG/M metagenome (GOLD analysis project Ga0302324, IMG submission 201949) | Peat permafrost microbial communities from Stordalen Mire near Abisko, Sweden - Palsa_T0_1 | ecosystem: Environmental > Terrestrial > Soil > Palsa > Peat permafrost | place: Sweden: Abisko...
GTCGGTTGCCAACCTGTCGGGGCCAAGGAGCGCGGGCGCGAAGACCGTGTATCCTCCGTCGACTTTGCTCCCCGTGTAGACGTTCGTGCCTCCGCTCTCTGCGACGTAGAATGACGCGCCATTCACGAGGATGCCGTGCGGGGCGCCGAGGTTCCCCGCGAGCAGGGTTGGCGCGTACGCATCGCCTTCCACTGCACCGTCGGACGCGCTCGCTGCGTCGCCAGGCCAGTCTTCGATCCCCAGCACGGCTCTGCACGCGAGCAGCGATATCGCGCACACGAGCCCCACGGCCGTCATGCGCCGAAGCATCAGAATGTTCCCGAGGCCGAGAACGACATCCCGCCCGGTGTCGGGGTGAAGCCAATCCTCGCGGTCTCCGTGCCGTTCGGAGCGACAAGCAAGAGGACGAGGCCGGTCAATGCGCCGACGCCTCCGCCAATGAGTAACGCCGTCGACCAGTCCGCCGCAGTCCCGGCATGGCGTTCCAGGCTTTGGGCCTGGAGGTTGGCGCACGGCAGCCCCGTCGAGCACAGCCCCACCGCCCGGTCCCAGTCGCTTGTAGCCACGATGCCAAGGATGCCGCCCACAACGGACACGGCCGCGCCGACTCCGAGGACGATTGCTCCTGTCGGCTTCATCCACGCGCTTCGATTCGGTTTTGGCGCCACGGTCGTGACGGTGACGACGTTCGCGGACTTGGCCGCGTCGAGCGTCACCAAGATCGTGCGGTCGTGCTCGCCCACGTGAGCCAGCACGTCCTCTGTGACCGGTTCCATTCTCTCGGCTTCGAAGCGCAGCTTGTGCGGTCCCGGATCGACGGGGTGCGATCTACCGTCGAGCGATGCGAGCCACAAGCCATCGTCGACGAACACTTTCACGTCGAGCACGTCACGTCCCGTGTGGTCACGGGCCAATATCGAGAGGGACGGCGTCGCGTGCTCGACCTCCTTCAACCACTGGGCACAATCCGTCACCACGACCTTCGGACAGACATCGCGCACGCAGCCCAAGAGCTGCGAGCGTGCCGCGACGAGCTTCCCCGCCGCGCGCAGGTCTTGAGCCTTGTCCGACGCCGCAAGACAGGCCGCTTGGTCATCATCCTCCGCGCGCGAGACTCCTGGCACGAGGACCCCTACGCACGAAAGGCACAAAAGAAGACCGCGACTCCACGACCTCACAGGCACTCTGTCTTGTAATGCCGCTTCCCGTTCTCGTCGACGGTGTAGGCCGGGTCGCAGTTTGGTTTCGGCGGAGCAGCCGACGCCGAAGCCGCAGCGGTGGTGGCTGGTTTGATGCTCGGTTGGGTGCGATGGGTTACCGCTGTAGTGGCCATCGGCGGTGCTGTCATCGCGGATGGTGCCGCACTCTGAGAGGCGACGGGGCTCGGGTCGGACAGAATGGGTGGAGCTGCTGTGGGGGGCGATTGTGGCGTAGTCGCGACTGCGTCTCCCGGGGTCGACACGGGCGCTGGGTGCGTGCGCAGCCTGATGGAGATCCCGACGGCGCCCGCAACGAGACACGCGGCGCCGATGGCGAGGAGGGGACGCGATATGCGGCGTCTCGAGACGTTCTTCTCCGGGTTGCTCGACACGGGCTTCGCCGTCGTCACCATCGGTGCGGCGGTTCGAGCGAAGACGTCGATGACGGGCTTCTTCCGCGGCCCGGCTTCGGCCGCCATCACGAGCGCCTGAACGGGTGAAGATGTCGACCCGGCGAGCTCGTGAACGACCGCATCCACGGCATCACGCATCTCCTCGGCGCTCTGGAAGCGATCCGCGCGCTCTATGGCGAGCGCTTTGGCGACGAACGCCTCGAGGCTCGGTGGGATGTGAGGCAAGAGCGCGCTCAGCGGTCGTGCGGCTCGCGTCGCGGCCGCGACCAACATCTGCGGGGAGTTGTCCGCGGCGTGCACGAAGTGCCCCGACAAGAGCGTGAAGATCGTCGCCCCGATGGCCCAGAGATCCGTTCGCGCGTCGATCTCGGTCGTCTTCCCGAGCGCCTGCTCCGGCGGCATGAACGCCGGCGTTCCCATCGCGACGCCCGACTGCGTCGTGGCGATTCCGCCCGCGTCATTCTGATGCAGGCGCGCAATGCCGAAGTCCAGAATTTTGACGCGCCCCTCTTTCGTCAAGAACAGGTTCGCTGGTTTCAGGTCGCGGTGAACGATGCCCTTCGGGTGCGCAGCGGCCAGCACATCGAGCGCTTGCCGGGCGACTTCCAGCGTCACATCCATCGGCAGGTGCTTGGCCGCGCGTTCCCAGGCCTCGTCGACGCTCACGCCTTCGAGCAGCTCCATGACGAGGTAGGCCGACCCGTCCTCGGCGATGTCGTCGTCGACGACTGCGACCGCTCCCGGATGGCTGACCGTGTTGGCCACGTAGCCTTCGCGCAGAAAGCGCTTCTTGATGCTGTCGGTGACGCTGAGCTCCGGGAAGAGCATCTTCATGGCGAAGCGCTTGTTGTTGCGGTGGGTGACCGCGTACACGACGGCCATGCCACCGGTGCCGATGAGCGCGTCGACGTGGTACTTGGCCCGTATCGTCGTGCCGATGCGGTGGGCCCCCCGAACCTCGCTCATCAATGACGAAGGTTATCGGATTCCGGCTGGGCGTCCATCGCACCCGACCGTCATCCTACGGGCAACTGACGAGGCTAGATATCCACCTACAAGCACAACCAGGTGGTTGAGCTCGTCGTCGAGGTCGACGGCGCGGTGCACATGCGGCCGGGCGCGCGTGAACGAGATGCCGCGCGGCAAGCTGCGATCGAGTCGGCGTACGGCGTGCGGTTCTTGCGGCTCAGCGCGGAGCTCGTCGAGCGCGACACGTTCGCAGCGGTCGCGCGCGTACGCACCGCGCTTGCGTGATGCCAGCGCGCAGTGCGCTGCTCGTCGCCAAACGGTCGACGGGCTCGCGTTGGATGCTAGTCTGGGGCGTGGCGCTCGGATCGCACGTTCCGGAATGGAAGGCGCTCCAATCGGAGTTGAAGCAGGTAGGCAAAGCCTGCTCTGCACGTCTAGTTGCGGTGATCTCGACTGGCAACGTGCTGTGGTGTGCGTCGCGAACGGACTTCGATGTCGTCGATCCGCTCGCTGACGCCTTCTATCTCGCGGTGATTGCTCCCCAACGTCAACGTCTCAAGCGCGGCGAGCGGATCGACATCGTGCGGCGTGATGCCGACGACATCTGCTTCGCTCGTACTTACGCCGGCATCTACGTGCTCGTCGTTTGGATCTCGCGGTTTGTCGACGAGAACAGCCCTGACGAGCTGCGGTCGGTTGACGAGAATGCCGTGCGTGCGGAGATGCAGCGTGCCTTGCCTCGGATCGAAGCTCTAACGATCAGCCTCCCGCCACCAGACCCCGAACCCGCCGAGGGCGTGGGCAAGGCGCGCGCGTAATGAGCTCGTGGAGCGCGACACCTGTCACCGAAAGGGACTTGCGGGTCCGGCGTCGACCTCCGTGGCTCCTGCGTCCACGAGGCCGGTGAGGTCGGCGATGAAGTAGTCCACGTGGCCGCAGCCACGGCATACGAACGCGGTTCCCTTGAAGCGGGTCACTCGACTGGATATGGACCACCAACTACGCGCCGACAGATCTGGGATGGGCAGTGGCGTGGCTACTTCCACCGACACGGTGGGCATCACCAGGTAACGAGTCGTCGAGCAAAAGGGGCACGGTCGTGTCGGCAGCATGAGCGCGAGTGTACCCGGCGATCCCGAAGTTCGACATGATCCCCACACGCTCGTAGAAGCTCGTCCGGGCGCCTCGGGAGACCGTCCCGACGCTTGAGGAGAACGTTGGTCCCGGATCGACCTCGCCGATAGCTACTCATACAGGAGGTGGAGGATCTCCACGAATTCCCGGGAGGGCTAATTTAGCTGGTATCCTGGCCTGTACATAACGCCCCGAGAGAACACGATCCCATGATCAAGAGACATCGCGGTATCCGATACGTCTCCACCGGCATCCGTGGGTTCGACGAAATCACCGGCGGAGGCTTGCCCGCCGGGCGGATCACCGTGGTTCTTGGCGGGGCAGGCGGCGGCAAGACAATCTTCGGCGTCCAAGCGCTGGCTGTTGGCGCGCGCCAGTTCGCGGAGCCGGGCGTCTTCGTCGCATTCGAGGAGAGCGCGAATCAGGTCGTCGAGAACACCCGCAGCTTCGTCTGGGGGATCGACCGGCTGAAGGGGAAGAGCATCGACGTCGTCGATGCGTATCTCTCCCAGTCCGCCGAGCAGGGCGGAGAGTTCGACCTTCTCGGCTTACTCTCGATACTCGGACAAAGAGTGAAGGCGATTCGGGCCAAGCGGATCGTGCTCGACGGGCTCGATGTGCTCCTCGCAAATCTGGGGAACCCAACCCTGGCACGGCGCGAAGTGTTCCGGCTCCGCGAGTGGTTGCAGGACAGCCGCCTGACGGCCATCATCACCGCCAAGGCCGACGCCGCCGACATTCGTCTCTCACCGGAGTACGACTTCTTGCAGTTCATGGCGGACTGCGTCGTGACGGTGCAGCATCGCGTTGTCGGCGGTACCGCGATGCGCTTCATCCGAGTGGCCAAGTGTCGGGGCGGTCCTCACTCCGCGAACGAGTTTCCTTTCACGATCGGTGAGGAGGGGATCGAGGTCGGCGCCGGGGCAGCTATGGAAATGGACCATCCCGCACCCACCACACGGATCTCGTCCGGCGTCGAGCGCCTCGATTCCATGCTTGGTGGCGGGTATCATCGGGGCAGCTCCACGCTCATCACGGGTTCTCCCGGAACAGCAAAGACGACGCTCGCCGCTGCCTTCGCCGTATCCGCGAGCCAACGGAAGGAACGAACGCTGTTCGTCAGCTTCGACGAGGCGCCCGCGCAGATCGTGCGCAACATCGCATCCGTCGGCATCGCGCTTGGTCCCCACGTTGCGTCGGGAGTGCTTCGCATGCACTCGCTGCGCAGTCGAGTAGCGAGTCCGGAGGCGCATGTGGCCCACATCCGTGAGCTATTGCGCGAGCATCGCGCCCAGAATCTGGTGCTTGATCCGATCTCAGCACTTGGCCCCGGCGGCGAGGAAAGCCTGGGTCAGCGAGCCGCGATCGAGATTCTCGATCTGACCAAGAGTCAGAGCATCACTGGTGTCTACACCTCGCTCCTCGGCAACAAGGCGGCGCTCACCGAGGAAACCCCCATCGGAATCTCGACCATCGCCGATACGTGGATGCACGTCTCCTATGTCAACCAGGGCGGGGAACGAAACCGCGCGCTGACGGTCATCAAGTCGCGCGGTACCGGGCACTCCAACCAGGTCCGGGAGCTTATCCTAAGCAAGACCGGGCTCACGCTGTCGGATGTTTATTCAGCCGGCGGCGAAGTTCTCATGGGAACCCTTCGATGGGAACGAGAGGGCCAGGAGCGCCGTAAGCAACACAACTTCAAGCGCGAGCTTGAAGTTCGACAAAGAGAAGCCGCTCTAGTCCTGGCCGAGACGCAAGCGCGAACGCGTGCCGCTTTGAGCGCGGAAGCTGTCCAGGAAGCGGCCCTTGAGCGAATCAAGGCCGAGCGAGAGGAGAGCGACGAGCAGGTAGCGACACAGAGCTTGGAGTTGCGCCAACGAAGAGGCGCCGATGACCTGCGGGTTGCACGCCGGAGGGCGACACGGCCGTCGGCGCGATGAGCGGAACCCGTTCCACAAAAGGAGGAACGCTTCGACTCCGGCTCTACGTCGCGGGCGAATCGCCAAATTCCGTCGCAGCCATCCGCCACCTGCGAGCAGTTCTCGCTGGCTATCCATCGCTTCACGCAGAGTTAGAGATCATCGACGTGCTGAAGAGCCCGGAGGCCGGGATGCGGGCACGTGTGCTCGTTACCCCAACGATGGTGAAGGTTGCGCCATCGCCTGAGCGCCGCATCACCGGCAACCTCAAGGATACGAACGCGCTGGTCGCCGTGCTTGGCTTGACCGAGGCCCCTCGTGAGTGACGCTCGGGGTGAGGTAGGGACCCTCCAGATTCTACTGGCGGAGGCAGAGCAAACCATCGAGGCCCTCCGGAGTGGCCAGGTCGATGCCGTCGCTGGGGGTGCCGGCGTCACTCCGATATTGCTGCAAGTGGCCCAAGATAGGCTTCGGCACAGCGAGGAGCTATTTCGCAGCGTCTTCGATGGCGCCCTCGACGCCATGTTGCTCGTGGATTCGACAGGACGATGCCGCGACGCAAACGCCGCCGCTTTCGACCTCTTCGGGAGGTCCCGCGATCAACTAGTTGACGAAGACCCGGGAGCCTTCTACTCGGCCGACTTCGACGTGGCCGCTGCCAGGGCACAAGTGGCCAAGGATGGACGGTTGCGCGGCGAGCTGACTGTGGTCCGACCAGACGGCACCCAGCGTCAGGTGGACTTCGTAACGACGCGTAACATACAGCCCGGACTCACGTTGAGCGTGCTGCGGGACATTACGGAACGCAAGCGGCTGGAGGCCCAGTTTCACCAGGCACAAAAGATGGAAGCGATCGGCGTGCTGGCGGGTGGCGTGGCGCACGACTTCAACAACACGCTCTGCGTCATCCTGAGCTTCGCGTCCATGGTGATCAGCGACCTGAAGCCAGAGGATCCGGTTCGTGCCGACATCGAAGAGATAGCTCGTGCGGGCGAGCGGGCAGCGGACCTCACTCGTCAACTCTTGGCGTTCAGCCGCAAGCAGATACTCCAACCGCGAGTGCTCGACCTTGGGCAAGCGGTTCTTGGAATGGAGAGGATGCTCAGGCGCCTACTCAGCGAAGCCATCGAACTCTCTCTGCCGACTTCTCGCTCGCTTGGGAGAGTTCTCGCCGATCCGGGTCAAGTCGAGCAGATCGTCATAAACCTTGCCGTGAATGCCAGGGACGCGATGCCCGGCGGTGGCAAGCTGACCATTGAGACAGTCAATGTGGAACTCGACGCCGACTACGCGGCGCTTCACCACGGAGTCGTTCCAGGTCGCTACGTCATGCTTGCGATCACGGACACCGGTGCTGGCATGGACGCTGCCACGCAGGAGCGAATGTTCGAGCCCTTCTTCACGACCAAGGAGGTTGGCAAAGGAACCGGGCTTGGCCTTGCTATGGTCTTTGGGATCGTGAAGCAGAGCCAGGGGCACATTTGGGTCTATAGCGAGCTAGGGCAGGGAACGACGTTCAAGGTCTATTTCCCCCGCGTCGAGGGGGCGGTAAGTGCCACTCCCTCGGCACCTCCCGAACCGCAGACACTTCGAGGCCATGAGACCGTTCTTCTCGTCGAGGACGAGGAACGGGTCCGGATGGCCACCCGCACCATTCTACAGCGCCATGGCTACAACGTGCTCGACGCGCAGAGTGGGGGTGACGCTCTGATCATCTCCGAGCAGTTCCCCGCGAAAGTTCATCTGCTACTCACGGATCTCGTCATGCCGCGTATGAGCGGGCGACAGGTGGCGGAACGCCTTCTTCCTCTGAGGCCGGACATGAAGGTTCTCTATGTTTCCGGCTACACCGAAGACTCGCTCGTCCACCACGGCGTGCTCAACGCTGGCATCGCGTTTCTCCAGAAGCCCATCACGCCCACCGCCCTTTTGCGCAAGGTGCGAGAGGTCCTCGATGGATGAGCAGAGCAGGTTAGCGGATCAACCATCGGCTCAGGTCCCGCCGTGGGCAAGGCGCAAGGACCGCGGACGGCTCGGGAACGTCTCCGAGCCCCCGCCTAACGGCGATGCGCTACGTTGACGGCCATGTCCAACACGCGCTCCCCCGCCCTCGGCGGATCATTCACGTTTCTCGGCACGAACCTCACCGTGAACCGCATGGGTTACGGTGCCATGCAGCTCGCCGGCCCCCGTGTTTTCGGCCCGCCGAAGGACGTCGACGCCGCCGTCGCCGTTCTGAAAGAAGCCATTGCAAGCGGCGTCGATCACATCGACACGAGCGACTTCTACGGCCCACACGTGACGAACCAAATCATCAAGCGCGCCCTCCACCCCTACGCGAAGAACCTCGTCATCGTCACGAAGGTCGGTGCGAAGCGCGGCGATGACGCATCGTGGAACCGCGCAGAGTCACCCGAAGAGCTCCGCTCGGCTGTCGACGACAACCTCCGAAACCTCGGCCTCGAGTCGCTCGACATCGTCAACATGCGCGTAGGCCACCTCGGTCTCGGCGACGCTCCGGTCAAGGGGCACGTCGAAGTCCTTCACGAGCTGAAGAAGCAGGGAAAGATCAAGCACGTCGGTCTGAGCAACGTCACCGCAAAGCAGCTCGCGGAGGCCCGCGCGGTGACGGAAATCGTCTGCGTGCAGAACGAGTACAACATCGCGCATCGCGGTGATGACGCGTTCATCGACCAGCTCGCGAAGGAGGGCGTGGCGTACGTGCCGTTCTTTCCGCTCGGTGGATTCACGCCGCTGCAATCGTCGACGCTCTCGGACGTGGCGAAGGCGGCCGAAGCAACGCCGATGCAGGTCGCGCTCGCATGGCTTCTCGAGCGCGCGCCGAACATTCTCCTCATTCCTGGAACGTCATCGATCACGCACCTTCGGGAAAACCTCGCGGCAGCAAAGCTCGAGCTCTCGCCGAAGATGATGGCGACACTAAACCAGCTCTAGGACGATCTCCGGCGCTCCTGGCGGCCCGTACGATCCCTCGAACCGCACGAGCTTGTGCGGGCCCGTGGAGCTCGGCGCAAACCACATGTGATACTTCGGCAAGAACGGCTTGATGAGCGTCGTGATGACGGTACCGAGCTTCACCCAGTCGTTGATGTCTGGATACATCACCACCTCGGTGGCCTCGAAGCGGCCTTGAGGCACGCGGATGGCGACGCGGCGCTTGTGGACCTCGTAATAGACCTTGGCGACGAAGCGATCGCATATCCACGCGTGGAGTGAGCGACGCTCGCCGTCGAGAGGGTGGCCGCGAAGGAGAAACGGCAGCATCGTCTCGGGGTAGGTAGCCGCGGGGAGCTTGGGAATGACCGCCGAGAAGTCGGCGCGCTCTTCCCGAAGGACGCGGTCGCCTGCTTTGAGCACGCGCTCGAACGTCGTCGGTTGGAGGCGCGGTGTGATCGCGAAGTCGCAGCGCTCATCGAAGACGCCGCTGGCAACGGGCATGTGAACCGCGAGCTTGCCGACTCCGGCAGTCTCGGACCACGTGACTTCGGCGGGCTCCTTGGACGTGAAGAGATCGCTCGCGTCGAGCGACGTGTGAAAGACGCGATTCTCTCGCGGCTTCACCGTGTACCGCAGGGTCTCGGTGCCAGGCGCGAACGGATTGGAAAGCGGCGCTTCGGCCATGGAGCGCCATATACTCCAGCGCGATGCAGTTCGCTCGACTGTGCGAGGCGCTCGACGCGGCGAGGAGCACGAGCTCCCGCAACGCCAAGGTGAGCGCTATCGCTTCCGCGCTCGAGATTGCCGCGGCATCCGGGGTGGGTCCGCTTCGCACCGCGGTGCGCGTGGCCCTCGGAGATCTGGCGCGCCTCGGGATGGGATGGCGCGCTCTCTCGGGGGCCCTCGCAGCGCGGCTCGGCGAGACGGACGACACACGCATCATCGAGGCGTCGCGCCGTCTCGGCGATCTAGGGGATGCCGCCGAGGAGCTCATCTCCCAGCGCACGCCCCAAGACGCGAAGGAGCCACTTTCCCTCGCGGACGTTCAAACGATGGTCGATGGTCTGCGTACCGCGTCGTCGCGCGCGAGGCGGGCCGCGCTCGTCACGACGGCTCTCGGGCGCTCGAGCGCGCTCGAGGCGAAATTCCTCGTGAAGGCCCTATCGGGCGAGCTTCGCATCGGGGCCGCCCCCGGCGTGGTGCTGCTCGCCATCGCGAGCGCGTTCCACTCGGACGAGGCCGACGTGCGCCGGGCGTACGGTCTCGTCGCCGATCTCGCGGAGGTCTCCGTGCTCGCGTTCGAGAAGCGCCTCGCGGAGGCGAACGTCGTTCCGGGGCGGGCGCTCGCATTCATGCTCGCGACGCCCATCGAGACCGTGAAGTCCCCGATCGACTTCTCGCTGCTGGTTGCGGAGGAGAAGCTCGACGGCGTCCGCGCCCAAGTCCACGTTCACGGTGTGCCTCGACAGGTCACGATCTTCGCGCGTGGGCTCGAGCGCGTGACCGAGTCGTTTCCCGAAGTCGCCGAGGCGTTCGCCGCGTTCGCAACCGACCTCGTGCTCGATGGAGAGATCTTGTCGATCGCTGCTGACGGGAGACCGAGGCCGTTTCAGGCGCTTCAGGCGCGGCTCAATCGCAAGAAGCCAAGCCCAGAGTTGCGGTCGGAGGTGCCAGTCTGCTTCGTCGCGTTCGATGTCCTCGTGCGAGGCGACACGGTGCTCGTCGACAAACCGTGGCACGAACGCCGCTTGCAGCTCGAGGAGGTCGCACGCGAGCTAGGCCTCTCCATTAAAGAAACCGCGACCGTCACGGACCAGACGACGCTCGATGCCGAGTTCGATCGCGCGCGCAAGAACGGCAACGAGGGTCTCGTGCTCAAACGCAGAGATGCCCCCTACGAAGCCGGCAAGCGGGGCCAGTCGTGGCTCAAGGTGAAGAAGGCGACGGCCACGCTCGACGTCGTCGTCACCGCAGCCGAGCAGGGTCACGGCAATCGCGCGGCCGTGATTTCCGACTACACCTTCGCCGTGTGGAAGGACGACGCGCTCGTCGACGTGGGCAAAGCGTACAGCGGCCTCACCGACGCGGAGATCGACACGCTCTCGCGCCACTTCACGGCGTCCACCATCGAGCAGCGCGGCGGATGGCGCAAAGTCGTCCCCGACGTCGTGCTCGAGGTCGGCTTCGACGGCATCCAGCGCTCGGACCGCCACCCGAGCGGGTTCTCTCTCCGGTTTCCGCGCATCCTCAAGATACGAACGGACAAGACCGCCGAGGAGTGCGACACCCTCGAGACCGTCGAGGCGCTCTTTCGCGCGCAGGTGGCGAGCGGCCACCGAGAGGACGCTGCGCCTCCCATCGCCGAGCGCGCTTCCAAGGCCAAGACCAAGGTCGCTCCCTCATCGCAGCTCTCGCTTTTCGAAGCCGAGGTCACTCCGGAGCGCACGTCGAAACACCCGCGCCGATGATCTCGAGCGGGGCGATCGCGACGACGGTCTCCGTCATGGCGACCGGATCGTAATCGGTCACCGTCGACGGCCCGGACGACCCCGTGAAGAGCCAGAAGTCACCGCCCCAGTAGGCGAACGCCCAGGCCTCTTGGCCGCCGTGAAACCCCGCCGAGAGCTGCACCGACGTGAGCACGTTCGCCGTCACGGGATCGATCTGGATGAGATACGAGCCTCCCTGGAACGGGCAAAACCCGTAGAGCTCGCCCGTTGCGGTGCCGCTGAGCTCGCAGTTGTATTGCATGGGCGAAAACGGAGCGATGAGGTCGAGCGTGAACGCCGTCGTGTCGATGTTGGCCAACCCCTGGGAGAAGACGCCGCCAAGGCCGGCGACGAAGAGCGTCTCGCCGCCGTCGGCGATGGCCGTGTAGCCCATGCCGTACTCGAGGTATTGGTGCTGGTCGGCCACGTAGGGCGTCGCCTTGCAAGCGGCGTTGGCGGTGCTGACCTCGAAGAGATTCCCGTCGGTGAAGTTCACGAACGCAATGCCCGAACGCGTCACGGCCATCGAGTTCGGCGTCCCCGTGGTCTCGCACGCGATCGTTCCGATCTGCGTGAAGGCGCGCGTCGGCGGATAGAAGCTATAGAGCTCGTTGGCCGTCCCCACGATGTAGATGAGCGTCTCTCCTGCATCGGGGCAGTCGCTGATGATGGGGACATCGGGAAAGACGAGGCTGTCATCGCTCACGACGTCCTTGGGCGCGTCTTCCGCTGCGGCATCTCGCACGTCCGGCCGCACGTCAGCGGGCGCATCGGGCTCTTCAGGCTCCTCGGGCACGAGCAGCCCGGTACGCGCGCCACATGACACGAAAAGGACGGTCACGACGATTGCTCCGAGAACACGCCGCGTCGTTACTGCGGCTCGCACTGACCGTCCTTGTTCGACCAGAGCGCCGTCGCGTCGTTGTTATCGACGCTGATCGTGTAGTTGCAGAGATCGCCGACCTCCCCGCCAGCGTTCGCCTCGTCGGCATCGCTGAACCACCCGAGGCCGGGCACGGGATCGGTGCACATCTCGGCCATCTCGTGAGACACGACGAGCCCCGAGCGACCACACGACGGAATGATGGCGAAGGGCTCGTTGCCATCGTACGAGTGATACCCGCCGATTCCGACGCACGTTTGCCCCTCGCCTTCGAGGTTCACGTTGATGTCGTCGGGCAAGAAGAAGATGTAGGCGTCGGCCGTGGGAATGGGCGGTATGGGTGGCACGACGACGTCGCCTCCGTCGCCCGCATCGCCTTCATCCACGCCGGCGTCCGACGGCGTCTCGTGAATCACGGCTTGCACGCGTGCTTGGAGGACCAAAGCGTCCACCATGCCTCCCACGACCATCCCGGGCGTGAAGAACGCCGCCGTGTCGACCTGGACGCTGCCCTGGAACGCGCCGTATCCGACGCCATACTGCGCGAGGATCGACCAGTAGTCGGTCGATCCGAGGAGCCAAGTCAGGAACGCATCGAAGCTCGCGTAGCCTTGGATGCCCGTTTGCCCGACGTAGACGGCTTGAATGTTGGGCATGGGAAGGACGATGCCGGAGTGCTCTTCCATGCGGTCGAATGGCGCGGCCTCGGGTATGGCGGCCTCGTAAGGGGCTGCATCGAGCGACTTGTGCCCGTACACCACATCCGACCCCGCGTCCGACACGTCACCTGACGAGCCGCAGGCGAGGCAAAGCCCAGCGCCGAGGAAGCGAAGCGTTTCGGCAACCGGCATGGGCGGACGACATTATGGCACGCCACCCGCTCCCCCGCGATGTGTCGCTATACTGGGCGCGTGCCCACCGTCACGGACCCCGCCGAACGCTACTTTGCCCACTTCGTCACGACGCGCGACGACGAGGCGGCTCGCTCCCTCCGCACCCTCATCGATCTGCCCGCGAGCGCGGAGGAGATCGCAGGCATCTGCACCGCGGAGGGCGTCGGGGCGACGCTCCTCGACCTCGAGGGGCACTCGGTGGGCCACGTCGACGAGCACGGGCATGTGACGCTGAGCCCTCCCGACCCAGCGCGCTGATTTTAATGCTTCTTCTTTTTCTTCGTCTTCGGCTTGCCCGTGGGAACGGCATGCGGTGAAGTCGGCTTGATGCTCGAGGTCGGCGTCGCAAACGAGGCGTCGACTTCCTCGTCGATCTCGATCTCGTCGTCGCCCCCATCCACGTCGGCGTCCGCATCCTCGGCGATGGCAGGAACCGCGCTGCTCGAAGCCGAGGCGCTCGCTCCCGGGCGAGCATCTCCGCGCATGCGCGGCACGCCATACGCAATCCCGACGCACAACATCGCGAGCCCCGCCGACGCCGCGAGGATAGGGAGGACCTTGCGCTTCTTTTTCGGCTCCTTTGGAGGCTCGGGAGGCGTCGCCTTCGTGTGAACCCACAAGCTCGGCTTCGGTGACTCGTCGGGAAGCGAGTGCCGGGTCGTGGCCTTGACGAAGTCCGTGACTGGAATCGTCGCGGCGGCATCGTCGACGTCGTCGTCATCTTCGGTGCTCGTGCTCTTCCGTGGAACGAGCGTCGCCTTGGTGTCTTGCTCGGCGAGCGCGGCGAGCGCGTCCTTCACGGCCGCGCGCATCGCCTCGGCGTCGGGGAATCGCTCCATCGGCTCGTACGCGAGCGCCCGATCGATGAGCGCGGCGATCTTCGGATGGACGGACGGCACGACGTCGGCGAGCTTCTTGGCAGGCTCCGTCATCGCGAGGAGCAGCACCTCGTTCTGCGTCTCGGCCTCGTGGACGTAGTGCCCCGACAGCAGGCGATACATCATCGCCGCCGTGGCCCAGAGATCGCTGCGCCCATCGACGTGCTCGGAACGCCCGCGGGCTTGCTCCGGCGGCATGTACTCCGGCGTGCCCATGACGATGCCCGTGCGCGTCTTGGCTTCGCCCGTGTCGAGGACGCGCGCGACGCCGAAGTCGAGGACCTTGATCCCTTCCTTCACGAGGAACACGTTGTCAGGCTTGAGATCGCGGTGGACGACGTTCTGCGCGTGCGCCGACACGAGCACGTCGAGAATGCCGTCCGTGATCTCGAGCACCTCGCGTTGGCCGAGCTTGCCCCCTTCGCTGTCGACGCGCTGCGCGAGCGACTGCCCGCTCAAGAGCTCCATCACGAGAAAGACGGCTCCGCTTTCGTCGACGCCGTCGTCGATGGCCGACACCGCAGAAGGGTGCCCGACCTTGTTCGCCACGTAGCCCTCGCGGAGAAAGCGCGTGCGGACGGCTTCGTTCCGTTGAAGGTCGACGTGGAGGACCTTCACGGCGACGTTCTTCAAGTTGTTCTTGTGGGTCGCCGAATACACGGCGGCCATCCCGCCGACGCCGAGCAGCTTGTCGAGCCGCCACTTTTGGCCGAGCGTCTGACCGAGCCGCCGCTCGGCCGCCTTGACGTCGTCGTCCGCGTCGCTCATCGCTCCGCTCTTAGTGCCAGCGCGGCCTCGACCGCGGCCTTCGGTTGCAGCGTGCCCCAGCCTTGGCGATCGACCTCGATGTGCGGGACGCGTCGAGCGGTCCGCAGGAGGATGCGCTTGACGAGCGACGGCGTGAGCGCGGGATTCGCCTCGAGCATCTGCGCGACGACGCTCGACACGATGGGCGCCGAGAAGCTCGTGCCGTCGACCATCTTGTAGTGCTCGTCGATCACCTTCTCGTCGTGAAGCCCAGCGTTCACGATTTGGCGGAGCAGATAGGGCTGGCGGTCTTTGGCTTCGTCGAGCGCGGGGAAGACCCCGCGGTGCTCGGCGATGATCGGAGACAGCTCGTCGTCCTTCGCGAGCTCGAGACGCCTAAGGAGACGCGCCTGCTTCGACGTGGGTGTCTCCGGCAAGATGGGAGCCGGGATCCAATCGGCCAACGTCACGATCTCGGGCTTCTGCACGCCGTCGATGGTCGGCCCGTACGACGACCGATACGCCATGATGCGGCCGATCTCCGGGTTGCCCTCGTCGTCGATTCCGCCGACGCTGATGACGCACGGCACGCTCGCGGGTGGAACGACGTAGCCGGGGCGATGGCCCGAGTTGCCGACGGCGCACACGACGACGATCCCGGCTCGCACGCACGCCTCTGCGAAGCGGCTCAGCGGATCATGGAGGTGGCTCACTTCGTAGTCGCCGCCGCACGAGATGTTGAGAATGCGAATGTCGAACCGCGCGCGGTTGACGAGCACCCACTCGATGGCGCGCGCGATGTCGTCGTGATGAACGCGCTGCAGCGTCCCCGCCTTGACGAGCACGAGCCCCATCTCCGGCGCCAGCGACTTGAAGCGCCCGCCCGAGAGGGCACCGTTGCCCGCCGCGACGACGGTCGACATCATCCCGTGCCACGACGACACCTCGGGCTTGTGGATGTGCTCGACGCCGCTCTTCTCCTGGATGACGTCGTAGTACGCGTGGATCCGCGAGAACGGCGTCACGAGGTCGGGATGATCGAAGAACCCCGAGTCGATGAACGCAGCCACGACGCCGCGTCCCGTCCGCGAGGCATCCGCCCCGATCCGCTCGGCAATCGGTAGCGGGTCCCGCTCGCGCCCACCCCTCGGAGGCGGCACCACGCTGAGCTTGCCCTCGGATCGCCGCGTCACCCCAAGTGATCTAACAGAAAACCCGAGCGGGCTGTTTCGTACGCGGATTAGCGAAATGGGGCGGGTTTTGCTAGATTGTCGATGGGATGCCACATTCGCGACAGGCGAGTCTTCGCGTTTGTCTCGTCGACATGAACAACGGCGTGGCCAATCAAGCCACGCGGTGTTTTCGGCGCCTCGTCGATTCGTTCACGAAGCGGGTTCACGCACAGAACCCTCACGTCGATGTCGCGTTTCGTCACGTGCAGCCTCGCAACCTCGGCGAGCTCCCGTCGCACGACGACGACATCGTTCTTTCATCAGGAGGTCCGGGCTCGCCGTTCGACGGATACGACGACACTTGGTGCGTCGGTTATCGGAGCTTCCTCGACTGGGTCGTCGAAGAGAACCTCAAGAGCGTCCACACATCGGTCAAGGCGCTCGTCGTGTGCCACTCGTTCGAGCTCGCGGTCGTCCACTTCAAGGTGGCCGAGATGCAGAAGCGCTCGGCGCTCAAGTTCGGCCTCATGCCGGCGTACATGACGCCGCAGGGCGAGCGGGCGGACTTCTTGTCGCCCTTTGGTTACCGCCTCTTCTGCTGGGAGCACCGCAACTGGGAGGCCGTCGGCCTCGATCCCCATCGACTCGCCGAGCTCGGCGGCGCCCTCTTCGCCAAAGAGACGCACGAGGCGGGCTCGCACAAGGGCGATGCCATCCTCGCGCTCCGCTTCGCGCCGGGCATCGATGGGACGCAATTCCACCCCGAGGCCGACAAACCGGGCGTGCTCAACTGGATCGAGCGCCCCGAGCACAAGGTTGCGGTCGAGAACGCCTACGGCGCCACCCTCTACGAGCGGATGCTCAAGAGCCTCAACAACCCCGAGCGCCTCGGCAAGACGTTCGCCCTGCTGATCCCCGGCTGGCTGACGTACCGCTTCAACGAGCTCGCCCCGTCGCGAGGGTGGAAGCCGCTCGATGCTCCCGTGCAGGACATGGCCGAGTTCGACGTCGCGGTCTGATACAGTCGGCCCATCGGCATGACTGAAAAGATCGGCATCATCGTCGGCATGGAGAACACCTTCCCGCCGGCGTTCGTCGCGAAGGTCAACGAGACGCCAGGCTTTCACGCCGAGATCCTCAGGATCGGCGGCGTGAAGGAGCAGCTCGGCGAGAAGGGGTTCGACGACTATCGCGTCATCGTCGACCGACTGAGCCACGAAGTGCCCTTTTACCGATTCTTCCTCAAGGCCGCAGCGCTGGCGGGCACGTACGTCATCAACGACCCTTTCTGGTGGAGCTCCGACGACAAGTTCTTCGGCTACTCGCTCGCCGCGAAGATCGGCGTCGCCGTACCGCGCACCGTCATGCTCCCTCAGAAGGCCTACATGCAGGGGATCGACCCCTCGCGCTCGCTTCGCAACCTCGAGTACCCGCTCGATTGGGATGCCATCACGCGCTACGTCGGGTTCCCGGCCATCCTGAAGCCGGCGGACGGCGGCGGCTGGAAGAACGTCTACCGCGTCGATTCGATGGAGGACCTCATTCGCGTCTACGACACGACGAACGAGCTCGTCATGACGCTCCAGCAGTTCATCGACTTCGACGAGTACGTGCGCTGCATCTGCATCGGGCGCGAGCTCGTCATGCCGATTCAATACGATCCGAAGCGGCGCTGCTACATCGAGCACGATGGGCCGTTCATGCCGAAGGCGCTCGAGCAGAAGATCCTCGATGGGGCCTACGCGCTCAACCATGCCCTCGGCTACGACATGAACTCGGTCGAGTTCGCCTGCAAGGACGGCGTGCCCTACGCCATCGACTTCACCAATCCCGCCCCCGACTTCGACGTTCAATCGATCTTGCCGAAGCACTTCCACATCGTCGTCGACGAGATGGCGCGCTTCTGCATCAAGTGCGCCCATGAGGGTCGCGGCCACTCGGGCGACTACGCTTATCGCCGCTACCTGACGAAGGCGCACGCTGAGCGGCGAAGCCTAGGGTGACCTCGGCTAAGGAGTGACGTCGCGACGAGCGGGCGCGTCGCACGCAACCTCGGAAGGCATGCGGCGGCGGTAGATGGGCGTGCCCGATACGACGGCAGCCGCGCAATAGTGCTGGTCGAGATAAGCGGCGAAGTCCGGGTAGTCGACCATGTAGCGATCGAAGAGCGAGTGCCCCGCGTCGACGATGATGGGCGCGCGGCTCGCCTCGAGGTCTCGGAGGAGCTGCGCGTGCGAGCCTGGGACGACGCGCGTCATCTGCACCGTAAGCGGCTCGACGTACCAAGGCACAACGCCGCTCACGTATTGGGCGTAGACGAACCGAGAAGCGGGCCATCGTCTCGCGCTCGTGTGGATCTCGCCGCGAAAGCCCCACACGAAGATCTCGTCGTCCGGTGCCGTGTGCGCGGCCACCCATGTGCCGACGGGCTCTTGCACCTCGGCGGGAAAGGCGTCGTCGAATCCCATCCGCCGCGTCCGCTGGCGGCCTTGTAAGACGAGCGTGAGCGTCGCGAGCGCTGGCGTGAGAGCGGCGAGGGTGATCAAGCCGCTCTTCGCACCCAGGCGCTCGAAGGCAACCCCGAGGGCCACGCACGCAAGCACGTCGTATTCGAGGAAGTAATGACCGAAGTAGCGCCCCGTGAAAATCGTGGCCGCGACTGCCACCGCCGGGTTCAGGAGGAGCAAGAGCTGCGACGATGGGGGGACGACGGCCGGGCGCTTCACGACGAGCCACGCAGCAACTGCGAGGATGAGAAGGTGACCTTTGACGAGAAAGTACACCTCGAAGACGTGGCCCACGTCGCGCGGCCTCACGGGTGCGAGGTACACCTCACGACCGTAACGAACGAAGTAGTACCAAAACGCTCCGAGCTCACCGCGTACGACATAGGGCGCCAGCACTAAGGCGGACGCGAGCAGCCCACCCAAGGCGAATGAAGCGACGCGTCCGTCCCGCAGCCGGCTGGGTGCCTGGCTCGCCACGACGAGGTAGGCGAGAGCGACGAGGACGTGTACGGCAAAGTTCTGCTTCGCGAACGTCGCCGCCGCGGACAGCGCTCCCGCGAATCCCGCGCAGACGAAAGCGTCGCGCCCGGACAGACGCGATGCACGCAAGACGAGCACGATAGCCGCGAGCACCATCGGCAACGCGATGAGCTCTGCGTTCAGGGCCAGGCCGTCGTACGAGTGCCAGAGGCCCGTGAGGTGCAGGACCACGAGGAGCGCCGCGAGCCCCGCGCCAGCGTGAGATCCATATGCGCGCGCCGCAGCCCACGCGCCAATCACGACGCCAGAAGCAAGGACGAAGCCGGCGACACGTATGGGACAGACGTCGAACGGCCCGCCGACCCTCATCGCAAGCTCGTAGACCCAGTACATGACGGGCCCGCGAAGCGAGACGCCCTCGACGTACGGAAGACCCCCATGGTGCAGCAGGCGAAGCGCGAGCGCCGACGCATACCCCTCGTCCATGCTCAGCCAGAGCGAAGGTCTGACGAACGCGAGCTCCGCCTTTGCGAGAATGCCGAGCGAAAGCGCGAGCAGAAGGGCGCCTGCTGTCGCGTCGAGTCTCTTCATCCGCCTCGCGGACGATACCCCTGACTGAGGCTCGCTTGCGAGCCGACACCACGAAGGGGCTCTTACGGCGACCAAACGTTCGACGTCGGCTGATAGGCGAACATCGTCGAGAGCGGAGGAGGCTGGCTCGAGGTTCCGTTGTCCGTCGAGCCGCCGATTGCGAGCACGCGACCGTCCGCGGTGACCGCTGCGCTGAGCCATGCGCGGTTCTCGGGGAGGGAAGGTGCGGCGGCCCAGCCCGTGCCGATCGTGAGCGCCTCGACGTCGTCGAGGAATCCCAAGTTGCCCACACCCCCGATGGCGAAGATGCGACCATCGTGCGCGACCGTCGCCGCGAACCAGTAGCGGGCTGTCGACAGCGAGGGCGCCGTCGTCCACGTGCCGCTGACAGGGTCGAGCGCTTCCACCACGGTGAGCGGTATCGTGTTCGCGTCACGCCCGCCGATGGCGTAGATGAGGCCATCCGGGCCGAGAACGACCTGAAGCGACAGACGGGCGGTCGGCATGCTCGGCCCCGTC
>Ga0302324_100009965_pt1 | contig 19749 bp, 13 predicted proteins | sample Palsa_T0_1_FD_201949 | JGI IMG/M metagenome (GOLD analysis project Ga0302324, IMG submission 201949) | Peat permafrost microbial communities from Stordalen Mire near Abisko, Sweden - Palsa_T0_1 | ecosystem: Environmental > Terrestrial > Soil > Palsa > Peat permafrost | place: Sweden: Abisko...
GCAACAGCAACGCGGGCCGAATGTACTCGAAGAGCGCCTGCTGCATGCTTACAACGGTCACGTCCCAGCCGGCCAGCCTGGGCGTTTGCGCATCGATGTTGCGCGCGATAGTGCTCAGCTCGGCCTGTGCTTGCGCGATGGTCACCCCCGGCTTCAGGCGGGCGATGACACCGAAATCGTGGTCCGCGCGGTTCTTGGCACGCAGTTGCGCGAGCGGCCATGGCACGTAAAGGTCGCTGGGCAGCGGATGGTAGAAATCCGGCGCGAGCACGCCGATCACGGTGTAGGGCTCGCTATTCATGATGAATGTTCTGCCGATAACGTGCGGGTCCGATCCGAAACGGCGCTTCCAAAACCCGTTCGCGAGCACGGCGACGGGGTACCGTGCTTGACCTGCACCCTCAGCCGCCGTGAAGCCGCGCCCGAGCACGGTTCGCGCGCCGAGCATGGTCAGGAAATTCGTCGTCACGCGCAAGCCGACCACCTGCTCAGGTTCGCCTTCACCGGTCACGGTGCCCGTGCCAACCTCGAGGAGCGCCATATCCTCGAAGGAGCGGCTCTGCTCTTTCCAGTCGAGGAAATTCGGGCTGGACGGACCTTCGCGCTTGATACCGTCCTTCAGATCCGTCTCCCAAATCAGCGCGAGGCGATCGGCGCCGGGATACGGCAGGGGACGCAGCACCACGGAATTCACGACGCTGAAGATGGCGGTGTTGGCTCCGATGCCCAATGCCAGGACCAGCAGGGCCACGATGGCAAAGCCGGGCATCTTGCGCAAGGTGCGCAGGGAGTAGCGCAGATCCTTTAGGAAGGTAGGCATTTGCTGGTCGTAGAGCAAACCAAGGGCCGTTCGAGGGGCTGGGCAAGTGTGTGGAACTATTGGAGGGGGTGCGGATTGGGTGGCGCGCGAGTGTCCGTTTGTGGGATTGGCCCGTTAGATTCGGCTGCTCTCGGGCTGTTCCGCCAATTGGAAACCACTCAGATCGTAGTGTTCACAGCGATCCGAATAGCGCGACAACAAATGCCGCGCTTCTGGTGAAATGACTGGGGTCTCATAGTTGGCGCCAGCGAAGGAGCGAACCGCCTCCCGCGACTCGAACCAGACCAGCGTCACGAACTCGACCTCGTCTCCTCGGGCCAACCGAAGCACGTGAAATCCCCGATAACCGGAAGCTCGTAGCTCCCTGTACAGGCGCGGGAACAGTTCTTCGTTAAGATAGGCGTCGTAAGCGTCGGCGTTCTGCTTCTCCGTCCAGCCTCGCCACATTCGGCAAACCATACACTCAGATTCTACCCTGGCTCACGCCGACTCACGAATGCGAAAGCGGCCCGGTTACTGATTCACGCCGGACGCCAAAAATCCGCCATCCACCGCGATGCATTGGCCGGTGATGAAACTGGCCGCATCGGAAGCCAGCAGCACGGCGGCGCCGATCAGTTCATCGGGCTGTCCGAAGCGGGCCATCGGCGTGCGCAGTTTCAACTCGCGGCCGCGCTCGGTGCCATCCAGTAGCTGCGCGTTCAGGTCGGTGCGGAAGACGCCCGGCGCGATCGCGTTTACGTTAATGCCATCGCGCGCCCACTCCACGGCCAGGTTACGCGTGAGCGCCAGCACCGCGGCCTTCGACGCAGCGTAGGCTGTTACTTCCAGGAAACCCACAAAAGAAGTCAGCGAAGCGATGTTGACGATCCGCCCGCACTGGTTGGCCCCGAGCGGCCGGTAGAACGACTGGCAAGTGCGTAGCATACCCGTAAGATTGACGTCCATAATGCGGTTCCAGTCGGCTTCGGTGACGTCGGCGGTCGGCTTTCGTTGAGTCTGGCCGGCGGCGTTCAGTAGCACATCGACGCGGCCGAACCGGGCCAGCACAGCGTCGCGAAAGCGGTCGATGGACTCGCGGGAACCCGCATCGCACGGCTGGCGCAGCGTCTTGCGGCCGGCGCGTTCGATCTCCAGGCAGGCCTCTTCAATCAGCGGTTCGCGGCGCCCGGTGGGCACCACATCCGCGCCCGCGAAGGCCAAGCCGACGGCCAGTTTGCGGCCGAGCCCCGAGGTGCCGCCGATGACTACGGCCACGCGTCCGGTCAAATCCATCAGGTGCTTGGTTGGCGACATTCCTCTATTGTGCGCCTAAACCCGCGCGCGCCGGTAAGCGGCTTACTGCGTTACCGTAATCGTCGCGGCGCGGCCGTTCCAGTAATAGTTGTACGTCCAATTCGAATTGAACACGCCAATGGCGACGCTGTAGACACCGGCCGGAATGCCGCTGGGCGTCCAGCTGTATGCGTACGGCTGGCTCTGGCCCGCATTGAAATTCTGGCCGGTCCAGTAGGTCGTGGCTACTGCGGCGCCAGACTGATTGAAAACCTGAAGCTCCACGATGGCGTTGGTCAGACCCGCGGAACCGGTCTCGGTTACGCTGGCAGCGATGTTGGAAGTGGCGCCGACGGCGATCGTGGCAGGCACGGCCGTCGCCGAAGAGGTGAAGGTAGTTGAGGAAGTGACCGTAATCGTTCCAGCCGAAGCGTTCCAGCTCCACTGCTGTCCGGTCGAGCTGAAGACGCCCACCTCCAGCGTGTACGTGCCTGCCAGCGCCGGCTGCAGTGCCAGCGAATAACTGTGCGAATGGCCGGTTTCGAAGTTCTGCGCCGTGAAATTCTGCGATACGGCCGTATTGCCGTTGGGATCGATCGCCAGAACCTGCACGGTCCCGCCGTTGAGCGACCGCGCCGTACAAGTGACCTTCGCGGTAATAGTGGTGGCGGCGCCCTCTGTCACAGGATTCGGCGAAGCACTGGCCGACGAAGTGAACGAAGGCGGCGCAACCGGTATCGCCGGCAGCGGCGCGGAGTTGGGACTGGTGCCCGCGGAGTTGGTTCCGGACACTACATAGTAGTAGGTCGTCCCATCCGTCAGGCCCGTGTCTTTGAAACTGGTAGGTGCCGGGCTGGTCACCGTACCTATTTCCATGTAGGTACCGCTCACGGTTCCGCGGCTGACGGTGTAGCTAGTCGCTCCGCCGGCCGCCTGCCATGTCAGATAAACGGTGCCGTATCCGACGCTGGCTGCCAGGCCGGTAGGCGCAGACGGCGGCGAAGTCACTTTGCCCGGCGGGATCACGAACAGCGTAATGCTCTGCGATGGGAGAGTAGCGGCGATCGAATTGTTGGCAATGGCGACGCTGCCGAGAGGCGTAAGCGAAGTCTGGGTAGTGGAGGCGATCTGCCAGGTCTCAGCCGTGCCGGTAGTCGCGAAGTTTGCCAGGCTGACGGACACCGGCGTGCTGCCCTGTTGCTTGTTGATCACCATTACAGTCAGCGCATGGTCTGTGGAGCGCAGCGCGGCAAACGATGACAGGTAGTCCGGATCGGCAACGCCGGCGTATACGCTGGTGTCTCCAAAGGCCGAGTTATTGCCATCGTAGTTGCGATAAATCTGCATGGAAAGATAGGTCGGCGAGGGGTTCACGGGGACGGTCCAGCGAGTGCCCATGTCCAGGGCTTGACGGCCGAAGATACCCAGCACGTCGGCTTGTGTGGTCGCTCCATTCAGGTTGGGCTCGTCGCCCCAGTTGTACTCCGTTATGGCGGTCTTCAGACCCGGGTAATACTGCTTGACCCAGCTCTTTAGGTTAGGGATCAGGTCGACGATGCCGTTATCGATCCCGACCGTAGCGATCCAGGACTGGTCCACATAGTTCGGGTCCCAGAGCGAGCGGGTCGACTGGTTGCGGATGAGCTGTGCCGCCAGCGAATCGTTGCTGCTGAACGATCCGTCCTGTGGGTAGTAGTGGACGCTCAGCACATCCAGAAGCTGCGTACCGGTACTTTGCTGATAACTGGCAAGCTGCTGCATCAGCCATGGGTAGTAGTAAGTGTTGTTGTGAGTAGCATAGTCGGACCCGGGTCCCGTGCCATTCTGCTGGTCGAAGCCGCTATAGAAGAGCGCCAGCCAGCCCCATTCCTCCGGTCCGACTATGGTCGCGGTGGGGTCCAGCGCGCGTACCGTACTGGCGTAGCTGAGATAATCATTGTAAATCTGGTTATAATCGGCGCCAACCGGGGCCACGTCACGATGTGTGCTATACCATATCGAAGGTTCGTTATGCATCAGGTAGTACTTGAGTCCCCCCGCGGACGCCAGCCCCCAAGTGCTGACCAGGTGCTGCGCCCAACCCTGCTGGATAGACGGGCTGTTCGGAGTGCTGGCGTCGGCCGGATTATTCCCCGTGATGTATGGATTGCCCGGCGCAGTGCTGACACCGTTTCCGGCATCGGGATTGTAAGGGTCCCATCCGGTCTGCGGCCCATACTTGGCGATTGAAAAAGACCACACGGTGGACCGGCCGGATCCCAGACTGCCAATGTACCCGATCATCGGAATGGTGAGCATGGCCTGGGCGCCCACGTTGGCGGCACGCGTGGTCGAGATGAAGTTGTCGCCGCGATAGCCCGGCGTCGAAACCGAATCGGCGATGCTCTCGAAGTACCAGTCGTTGCCGCGATTGTCTGAGTTAAGCTGCCAGTTGTGGCTTGTTTCGGAATCCCCTCCGCTTCGATTTAGAGGGGAGTTCAACGCGTCCAGGTCGCTGGTGGCGGCAAAAGCCAGCCGTAGATGTCGGGACTGATCGGGTGGCGGTTCGCGTCCGCGTCCACCGCGACGTAAGTAGCTGCGTTCTGAGCGAAAACCTGCGCGGCGCCAGCAAGCACAAACATAACGGCGACACCGTGCGACGGCCTATAGTTAGTTGACAAGATACTTCACCCAAGTGGAACTGTACCGCGGGTTCGCGGGGCTGTCAATATGGCTATAGGTGATAAATGGTTTATGAAATGTTAGAAACAGTCCACTGTCGTCAGGTTACTCGCCCAGCAGGAGTCCGTGGTGGCGTCCCAGCCAATAGGGCAGCAGGAAGGCGGCGCCATCGTCTTCGCCGCGGCCATCCGAGCCGCCGTCCATATCGAATGGATTTGAATTCCATTTCATCACTGGCCGCTCGTCGGGAGGCAGTAGGGTCATGGCCTGCCATCTTTGAAACCGGTCGGCCGCCGGGTCCATCATCACTTCCTTGCGATCGGAATTCTTCACGGTCCACTCGATCGTGTCCACCGCCATCCGGTAGAGTGTCCGGACTGCGCTCGCCATGTCTTGATCGTGGGCCACGCCGGGCTGAGCGATCGCGTAAATGAAATCCCAGAGAGGATTTTCTTCCCGGACTATGTTTTCCCACCACCCGTTCAAAGCCGGCCTATAATAGCGTTCCCGTAAGTCCGTATCCTTCTCATACAGGAACAGATTATAGAACGACAGCATCGCCAGTTCTTCGTCCGAATAGTTGATCTCTTCGCGCAGCTCCTTGTAACGCGTGGTAAGCTGGGCGTACCCTAAGCCAATAGCCGCCTTTTCGTACTCATCCGCATACCTGTGGTTTCCCGTGATGTGTCCGGCGGTCTTCAGGAAGCTCAGCAGCTCCACGCTGTTCAGGGCGCTGTCTGAAGGCTCCTGCCGGAAGTAAGTCTGCGACCATCGGCCCCAGGTAGTCGGCTTGCCGCTTACACCAACCAGGTAATAGCCGTGGTCGATGATATGATCCATGATCCTGGCGGCTGTCTTCGCGATGCGCGTCTTCAACTCTCCGTCCGGCAGCAGATCCGTGGCTATCCCATACAAGAAGAAGTGGCCGACGATTTCATCGGAACTGGTGTCGCCTTTCCAATAATATTGACCGTCCGGCGTCCAGTGCCATTCGCCGGCTTCGGGCATCTGCTCCCCTCTGCGGATGTACGACCGCGCCGGAAAGCCGCGTTTGCCGGCCACCTCCTCCAGGAACAGCACTGCCTCGGTGGACTTAGTGGCGTTCGCCAGCGACTCGGGAGAGTGCGTTACCGCATAGCGGAAGCACTCCGCCGCGGCGTACATGGAGGTCCACAAGCCATCGTTATCGTCGTCCCGCATCTGATTTGTCGAAACGTCGCCGGGTACTCGCAGGTTCGACGGTGACACCAGACCATGCCGGTCATGCCGCTGGCGTATGCGCTCTTCAAAGAATGCCGCCTTCGCGGCCAGAGTCATCGTCCGCAGTTCGATGTGTGACACGCCGGTCTTGGTGCGCACCCACATACCCGCGGCCTTGTCCGCGGCGAGTTGTTGCACTTCATCGTCCGGCAGATATCGTTTTCCGGCGAAGTATTGATCGCGATCGCGCGGCGGCGCTTTCGGGTCGACTCGCGTCAGACCGTGCGGCCTGCCATACCACTCTGCACCGTCCGATGCCACCGCAGAGGTCGCCGCGCCGTCCGGCCCGCCGGGTTGCCTCAAAGCCGCGGGAACCTGTGGGTCGCCCAGTGAGTAGAAGGTTCGAAATTTCTGTGGCTGCGCCGTCAGCCGGATCGGATCGGCGCCATGGCAAATAGCCGCCGCCGCCAACCAGCCCAGCACCTTATATTGCAAACCCCTCACGGCACCTTTAGGTACTTGTCAAACCAGTTCAACTCTTCCCATAATACATGCTCGATGGATTCGCGGCCGCCGTAACCGTGCGACTCGAGAGGCAGCAGCACCAGCCGCACCGTTCCGCCGTTGCCCCGGATCGCCTGGTACATGCGCTCGGATTGGATCGGAAACGTGCCGGTGTTGTTGTCCGCCTCGCCGTGAATGAGTAAGATGGGTGTCTTGATCTTGTCGGCCAGCAGGAATGGCGACATCCTTAGATATATATCCTGCGCTTCCCAGAGTGAGCGGCGTTCGGTTTGAAATCCAAACGGCGTGAGGGTGCGATTGTAAGCGCCGCTCTCGGCCACCCCGGCATGGAACAAATCGGAATGCGCCAGCAGATTGGCGGTCATGAAAGCGCCGTAGCTGTGGCCGCCAACGCCCACGCGGTCCCGGTCGGTGACGCCCATCTCGACCGCTTTGCCGATAGCCGCCTTGGCGTCCATCACAATCTGCTGGACATAAGTATTGTTCACCGTTTCGGGATCGCCGATCACAGGCATGGCCGCGTTATCCAGAACGGCGTACCCGTGCAGCAGGAAGAGCAAATGCAGCCCGGCGCCGGTGAACTGAGTAAACCGGTCTGTCGAGCCAGTGACTTGCCCAGCCGTGTCCGCGTCGTTGTATTCTAGCGGATAGGCCCATAGCAAAGTCGGCAGGCGCGTGCCTTCTTTATAGTTCGGCGGTAGGTACAGCGTAAACGACAGAGGCACGCCGTCCTCGCGCTGGTAACTTACAATCTGCTCGCGGATGCCGTGCACTTGCGGCATCGGATCCGCCGTCTTAGTGAGCGGCGTCAGGGATTCGCCCGCCCGGATGTAATAGTTCGGAAAGTCAGCCGGACCTTCGCGCCGCGTCAGCAGGCGAGCGCCGAGGTCGTCGAGTACCGCGACCACTGTCTCGTAGCTGCCTTTGCCGGACTGAAACAGACGCTCGGATTTCTGTGTCACCAGATTGTAGCGGTCCAGAAAAGGATGATCGCCCGATGGACTGGCGCCTTCCGCCGTCAGATAAATGTCGTCACCGTGTTGCAGGATGGTAGGCTCCCCGCTCGGCAGGCGTGTCATGACGGGACGGCCGGGATCATGATAACGGTCCTGCACGTTGCGGCTGAAGATTACGCGGCCTTCCCGATTGGGCGCGTTCCAGCCGATCTCGATAGTGCGCGCCCAGCGCTTGTCGCGCTCATAGTCGGTGACCAAAGCCTTGCCGCCCTGGGCCAGCGCCTCCAGTCCCATAAAGCGTTCGACAGTTTCAAAGATCTCGCGAGGCTGCGATTGAAACGGCGCGGCCAGTGTGAGGATACGATCGCGATGCGGGGCCTTTTCCTTCGGATTGCCTCCGTCCATCGCTTCCACCCAGACCAGGGATGCCGGTTCGTCTGGACGCCATTGAAACGCGCGTGGGCCGGTGCGCACGCCCTGCACCGGAATACGGTCCGCCAACGGAAGGTCGGCAAGCTGATAGAGCCGCTCGCCGGAACGATCCCACACTTCCACCATCTTCGGAAAAAGAAACACGGGATGCAGGTACGAATACGGACGGTTTACACGGGACACTAACAAATTCCGTCCGTCCGGTGACGGGTCCGCTGCTTCGAAAATACCCGGTTTTCCGGCCGGTGCGGTCTTGCCTGTGGACGTGTCCAGATACACAAGCTGGGCCGTCGCGTAGTAATCGAACAGATCTTCGTCACGCGGCGCACTGAGCATGTCTTCGTAAGTGACCACCGGGCCCGAGCGGCCGGAGCTCTCTTGAATATGCGGACCTGAGGGCGCGGCCGCTTCGGCGGGAGGCTGGCCGCGATGGTCGGGAATCGTGCGCAGTAACACGGTGCGGTTGTCCGCGAGCCAGACAATCGGTGAGCCCATCACGGCATTCAAACGTACGCCGGTTATGTGCCGCGTCCGCCCGCTGGCGATGGTCCCGATCCATAGCTCGATAGCGTTGGCAGCCGTGTTGGTGAAGGCGAACTGCTTGCCATCCGGGCTCCATACCGGCGCGCCCAGCTTCGCATTGGGAGGCGCCGCGACGGGAATATCGGAGGCATCCGCCAGCCGCTTGATGGTGTACGCAGTGCTATAAAGCGGCAGGTGCGGACCGTTGGTACGGATATCGATGCGCAGGCCCGCGAGGCGCAGCATGGGTTGCGCAACCTCGGCGATGGGCTGGTAGCGCACGGGCTGCATCAGAATGGCGTAATCGCGAGATGGATTCACGGAGATCAGCGGCGGAGGGGGCGCGTTAAGAACATCCAGGATCTCGTGCGGCGGCTTTTGGTAGGTCAGTTCGGCCGGCATGGCCAGCGCGGCGGCCAGCACGAAGGCTGCGGCGATGCGGGTTCGCATATCCCGCCATTCTACGTCACTGAGCGGGCTGCGTGACCGAGCCAGCGCCGTGCGGCCCAGAGCCGCGCTAAAGTAATGGGCATGCATCGCAACCTGATTCTGTTCTGCCTGGCGGTAGCCGTCTCGCCGGCCGCCGTCCCGGACCTCGTCAAAGTGGATACTGGCCGCGTGAAGGGCGTGGTGAATAATGGTATAGCCGCGTTCAAGGGCATCCCCTTCGCTGCGCCGCCGGTAGGCGCGCTCCGCTGGAAGGCGCCCCAACCAGCGCCGCGCTGGAACGGCGTCCGGGAGGCCGCGGAGTTCGGCCCGCGCTGCATGCAAGGGAATATTTATGGCGATATGATTTTCCGCGACAAGGGCCCCAGCGAGGACTGCCTCTATCTCAACGTGTGGACGCCCGCCACATCCGCGAAGGCGCGCCTGCCGGTGATGGTGTGGATTTATGGAGGCGGCTTCGCGGCGGGCGCCGCCTCCGAGCCGCGGCAGGATGGCGAAAACCTGGCCCGCAAGGGCGTTGTGGTGATGAGCATGAACTATCGCCTGAATGTATTTGGATTCTTCTCGCACGCCGGCCTGGCCAAAGAATCGGGGCATGATTCCTCCGGTAACTATGGTCTCCTCGACCAGGTGGCGGCCCTAGAATGGGTGCACAAGAACATTGCCGGTTTCGGCGGCGACCCGGCTAACGTGACCATCTTCGGCGAATCGGCCGGATCGTTTTCCCTCAGCGCGCTCATGGCGTCGCCTCTGGCGCAGGGCCTGTTTCAGCGTGCCATCGGCGAGAGCGGCGCGTTCTTCGGTACCGTGCTGGATCTGAAGCCGCTGCAGGCGAGTGAGACGGTGAACGCGGAGTTCGCGGAGTCCATCGGCGCGCATTCTCTCGCAGATTTGCGGGCCAAGCCCGCCGCGGAACTCCTCGACGCGGCGGTTAAGCGGAAAGATCTCTGGTTCGCGCCGAATGTGGACGGCTATTTTCTGCCACAGAGCGTGCGGGAAATCTATGCGAGCGGCAAGCAGAGTCATGTGCCGCTGCTGGCCGGATGGAACCACGACGAAGGCGGCTATGGGAGCATCTTCGGCGAAGACGCCCCTACCGCGACGAACTTCATAGCCTACGCGCAGAAGCATTTTGGCGACCGGGCCGACGAGTTCCTCAAGCTCTATCCGGCGGACAGCGACGAGCAGGCCAAGCAAGCCGCGCAGGATCTGGCGGGCGACCAATTCATCGCGTTCTCCACTTGGGAGTGGCTGGAGATGCAGGGGGCCACGGCGAGGTCTACGCTCTACCGCTATGAGTTCGACGATGCTCCACCAGCACCTGCGAAGGTCGAAGCCGGTGCCGACACCGCCCCGCACGGCGCGTATCATTCGGCCGAGATTGAGTTCGTGTTCGGCGCACTGGCATCGAAAGACCTACCCTGGCGGCCGGAGGACAAAGCGCTATCTGATCTGATGTCCTCCTATTGGGCGAACTTCGCTAGGAACGGCGATCCCAATGGCGCGGGATTACCCCAATGGCCGGCCTACACCAGCCAGGCTAGCTATCCGGTCATGCATCTCGACGCAGTCTGCCATGCGGCTCCCGACGCTCACCGCGGGCGCTACGAATTCTTGCAGCACCCCGGAAGCACCCGTACGCAATGACATCGTTCAAGCCATTCCTGTTGCTTTTGCTGCCCCATGCCGCGCTGGCCCTCGGCCAGCCCCGTTATGTGGAGACAGTAGCACGGCCAGGAAGCTTTCCCATCGCCCAAGCCAAAGCCTGCGCCGCCATCTATGTCGATGCTGGCGACTATGCCGGAGTCATCCGTGCCGCCGGCGATCTGCAGTCCGACATAGCCCGTGTCACTGGCTGCACGCCGGCGGTCACGCACGAGACATTCGGCCTAGGCACCCACGCCATCGTCATCGGCTCTATCGAAAAAAGCCCGCTCGTCAAGCGGCTGACCGACACGTCCTCCATTGCCGGTAAATGGGAGACGTTCCTGATCCAGGCCGTACCCGGCGCCCTGGTCATTGCCGGCAGCGACAAACGCGGCACGATCTATGGTATCTACGATCTCTCCGAACAAATCGGCGTCTCACCCTGGTATTGGTGGGCCGACGTTCCTGTCGCACATAAAGACACGCTTTTCGTAAGCCCGGGAAAATTTGGCGACGGCGAGCCCGCCGTCAAGTATCGCGGCATCTTCCTCAACGACGAAGCACCCTCGCTATCCGGCTGGACGCGGGAGAGGTTTGGCGGCTTCAATTCTAAGTTCTACGTGAAAGTCTTCGAGCTAATTCTTCGCTTGAAAGGAAACTATCTCTGGCCCGCCATGTGGGGCAGCGCTTTCAACGAAGACGATCCGCTCAATCCTAAGCTCGCCGATGAATATGGTATCGTCATGGGAACTTCCCATCACGAACCTATGTTGCGCGCCCAGCAGGAATGGAAGCGGCATGGAAAGGGCCCGTGGAACTACGCCACCAATCCCGATGTCTTGGGCGCGTTCTGGGACGAAGGCATTGAGCGCAACCTGGCCTACGAAAGCATCGTCACACTGGGGATGCGCGGCGATGGCGACATGCCCATGGACACGACGGGCGGTACGGAGGGCAACAAGGCGCTGCTCGAAACAATCGTCGCCGACCAACGCGCCATCATCGCCAGGCGCATGGGACCCGATCTGTCGAAGGTGCCGCAAGACTGGGCGCTATATAAGGAGGTGCAAGAGTATTATGAAGCGGGAATGCGCGTCCCCGACGACGTGACGTTACTCTGGTGCGACGATAACTGGGGCAACGTGCGCCGGCTCCCGACGCCGGAAGAGCGCAAGAGAAGCGGAGGAGCCGGCATCTATTACCACTTCGACTATGTAGGTGGCCCGAGGAATTATAAGTGGCTGAATACGAACCCTATCCCCAGGGTTTGGGAACAGATGAATCTGGCCTACCAGTACGATGCCAGGCGTATCTGGATCGTCAATGTAGGCGATCTGAAGCCCATGGAGTTCCCGATCGAATATTTCCTGAGCCTGGCCTGGAATCCGCAGCGATGGGGGCACGATAAGATCGCGGAATTCGGCATGCTATGGGCCCGGCGCGAGTTCGGCCCAACCTATGCGGCCGATATCGCAGATATCGTCGCCAAATACACGAAGTACAACGGCCGGCGCAAGCCGGAGCTTTTGGAACCCGGCACGTTCAGCTTGGAGAACTACGAAGAAGCAGATAACGTGCTGTCTGAGTGGCAGACCCTCACGGCACGGGCGGAGCAGATCTACAAGCGCCTGCCGGACGACGCGAAGGACGCATTCTTTGAGCTGGTTCTGTATCCTACGAAGGCCTGCGCCCAGGTGAACGAACTCTACATTGCCGCCGCCCGGAACCGGCTCTATGCCAGCCAGGGACGCGCCAGCGCCAATGATTACGCCGCATGCGTCCGCGAGTTGTTCCAGGCGGATGCGGATTTGTCCGCTGCCTACAATCACACTCTGGCAAACGGTAAGTGGGACCACATGATGGATCAGACGCACATCGGTTACACCGGCTGGCAGGAACCGCGCGTTAACGCGATGCCGGCAGTCACTGAGATACAGCCTGGAGAAGTGGCTAAGATGGGAGTAACCCCTTCTTCGTTACAATTCGACGCTTTCAATCGGCCCAGCCGGTATATCGAAGTCTTTGATCAAGGGCGCACGCCGATTGACTTCTCGGCTACCGCCAGCGCGCGCTGGATCGTGTTGAGCAAGGTACGGGGAACCGTAAAGAAAGACGAGCGCCTGCAGGTGAGTGTGGATTGGGGTAAAGCGCCAGCGGGCGCCGCCGAAGGCTTCGTGACAATTTCGGGCGCCGGCGCCGATCCGGTTAGCGTCAAGGTCGCGTCATTCCGTCCGCGCGAGGTCACGCGAGACACATTGCGCGGTTTCGTGGAGGCGGATGGCTATGTATCCATGGAGGCCGCGCACTATACCAAAAAGATGGATGCGAGAGCAGTTCACTGGGAGGAAATCAAGGACTACGGCCGGACGTTTTCGGCGATGACCATACTGCCCTGCACCGCCGCGAGCGCGACTCCACCGCAAGACTCTCCGTCGCTCGAATACCGTATGTATCTGTTCGATCCCGGTACAGTGCAGGTTCACACCATCATTGCGCCGACGCTGAACTTCGTGCCTGGCCGTGGGCTGAGATTCGCGGTAGCGTTCGACGATCGGCCGCCGCAGATCGTCGATGCCCTGGCGCAAAACTCGCTAAAGGATTGGGAGGAGTCGGTGAAAGATGCCGTGCGCACCATCTCTACCACTCACTCGCTGTCAGGCTCGGGTTATCACACTCTCAAGTATTGGATGGTTGACCCCGGCATCGTGCTTCAGAAGATCCTCGTCGACTTAGGCGGCCTCAAGCCGAGTTACCTGGGGCCGCCCGAGAGCTTCCGAAGATAGTTGTCTAACTAACTATGTGCCGGATGTGGTTTTCTCCCGAAATCACCCAGCAAGCCTGCCGACAAGCTCTTGATCTCGGGCGGAGCGGAAGTAGCCAGCCAGGCCAACGTACTCAGCGTGGCCCAAGGCGTGCCAATGTTGATGAAGTGCCGTTCCGGGTCGCCCAGGTGATTTGCCGGCGGCGCGAAGTCCGCATTGCGTATCAAATCGAAGATATACCTGGAAGCGACTTTCGGATCCACGCTGCCGGCCTCCACCTGGCACATCTTGGCCTCCGCCGCGTTGTACAGCTCGCCGAAGCCTTGGTGCTGGCTGTAGAACAGTCCCATAGGCTCCTCGGCATCCGGCAGGATAGAGTCGTCATGCGTCTTCTTGTACCGGCGGTAAATGCTGGCGAGTTTCAGGTCGCCCAAGCCGACGCCTAGCGCCCACACCCTGAACCAGGCGTTCCAAAGGTCGAAGTCGCGCCATGAAGTATAAGCCGCGCTGGCGGTGCGGTCGTTGTTCGTACGATCGATCTCGTGTACGCGGGCGACGTATTCGAAGCGGTCCACCGTAAAGTCGTCGGCCCTCAAGGCCCGCAGCAGCCGTGCGGCCAGCGCGTTGGTCACTTCCATGGACGAAGCCAACCCGCGCGAGAAGATCGCATCCAAAAAGCCGCTGCCCGTACCGCCGGCCATGATTGCCCAGCGATCGCCGACGCTCTGCTTGACCGAGATTTGCAGGCGGTCGGACGACACCCAGTCGCGCACCGGCTTGGCGTCCTTGAACTGCTCGTAAATACTGGGGAAGCGGGACAGGAACTGGCGCCATTCCTGGTCCGGCGTGATGTCGGTGGGTTTGGGAAACTTGCGAATGTCGAAGCTCAGCCCCACGCTCACCGCCTTGTTCGTCGACCCCGGGCGATTGTTCGAACGGAATGACCCACACCCAGCCGCCATCAAACAGATGGTGGCAGGTGCCCTGATACCAGCGCCGCGGCGCTTTCGGCACGCCGTTGGGCAGGCTTAAGTCGTCGTAGGGCTTCACGTCGATCATGTGCGTGAAAAGGCAGCGCGTGTTCGTCTTGCAGCGGGTGGGCTCGTCGCGCAGATTCCACATGCGCGACAAAACGTGCCCGCCTCCGGATGCGTCGGCGACAAAGCGCGCGCGGATCGTCTCGCCTTTCTCCGTTTCGAGACTGACGCCATGGCTGTCCGTGTCGACATGCTTGACACGGGTGTGGTACTTGACTGTGGCGCCGTGGTGTATAGCCGTATAAGTCAAGTATGCGTCCGTATCCTGACGGAACAGGTGCGCTTCATAGCCTTCCCTGTAAGGTGGGATGACTAACTGGGTGGCCTCTTCCGGCCGCTGGTGCTGGCCCTCGTGATGAAGCATGAAGCCGAAATTGGTCTTGATCCCGAAGCCCGAGGACACATGCTGGTGGATGGTCTTGCCGGAGTTGAACTCCGTCTTGAATTCCGGGACTCCAAACCGCTCCGCCATGATCTTGATCATTCGGAAGGTGTGCCGCACCGTGGATTCGCCCAGGGCAAAACGCGGATGCGTCCCGGCGTCGACGATCACGACCTTGGCCCCGTTGCAGGCCAGAATGATTCCCAGCATGCTCCCCTCGAAGCCCGCGCCCAGAATGGCTACATCGTATTGTTCGTTCATATCAGTGAGTGCTCCTTTTTGACTGACGACTTGATCCGCACACCGCAGATTTCGGCGAACCTTGCTTCCGTGGCTTCAATGCGGCCGGCGGCAACTTGCAACGTGCGCAGCAGGATCTCAACGCCCAACTCACCGTCGCTGCGGCATGCTTCGGTAAGGTCCGCGCCGGCAAAGCGCAGCGCGGCCGTCTCCTCCCGCGCGCGCACCTGGAAAACGGTGTCTTGATGGTCCAGCAGCGCGGACCAGCCAAATGCCTGGCCGGGGCCCACGGCCAACACCGATACGGTGAAGATGGGGGAGTGTAACTCAATACTCACGCTGCCGGAGGTGACCAGATAGAAGTACTGGGACTGCCGGCGGTCCATTAGAATCACCTCGTTCTCGGCGAAGGCGGCTTCCGTGGCGAGCAAAGCCAACTTGGCGATGAGCCGATCCCCCAAGCCCCGCATGAAGGCATGGTTTCGAAGGGTCTCCGATAGTGTCAAATGCCCCTCCATAGCGTGAAATGCCGCAAGCGTAGGCGATTTCGTGGCCTATTTCGCAGCGGTAGCGCTGGGGGAGCATTTACCGTGCCATGTGGGGCAGGCTCGTAGTCTGCGGCGGCATCTTAGACCGCCTCGTTTCCAGGCGTCCTCCGCCCCCGGCATCATCCATCAAAAACTATATCGAAGCGCCAGCATGGCGTGCGAATTGCGCCGGTACGGGCCCAGGAAATCCGACTCATCCCCGCGGATCAGAGTGAAAGCCGCCGTCGCCGCCAGTGCGCCCCGAACGCCTGCGAGTATTCGAGCTTGGCCCACTCACCCTTCCCGTACTGGCGAACCGTCGTCTCCAGCGCCACGCTGCGGTTGGTGTCGATCATGTATCCTGCGCGCCCCAGAAACGCGTGGGCGCGGCGGGACTCCCTTCCTCCACGTGCTGCCACACATTTCGAGCGACGGGCATCACCGCGTACCTGGAGAGAATGGTGGGACCATCTAGACGCTCAGGTAGTTACCGCACGCGAATCGCCGAGTGCCACGAAGATCTACGACCCAACGGGCGATGAGATCACGCTCGATGAGGTAGAGCGGATCGAGGAATAAGGTCGACAAGGATGACGAGAAACGGTGACCCGGTCATTGGACCACCGTAAAAATCCAAGTATCGTCGAGCGTTCCCGGATTAAATCCTCCAAAGAGCACCAAACCCTTAGAGAGAGGGTCGTAACCCATGCTTGCGGCGTATCGGGCCGTGGGCTTGTCAACCGGATTCAGCTGCGCCCAGGTTGTCCCGTTCCAAGCCCAAGTTTGGTTTTGAATGGGAGTACTGAAGCCGCCGCCGAACATAACGATCAAGCCCAGGGTTGCATCATACGCCATGGAGGCGTCTGTTCGTGGAGACGGACTAGATGTCGGAAACTGCTGCATCCAGGTGGTTCCATTCCAGGTCCAGGTGTCGTTGTACTCGATACCAAGGTTTTGGACGTCACCGCCGAAAAGGACGACTGTCTTCGTAGCGCCATCGTAGGCGATCGGGGCGCGGCGTGGGGACGGGCTAGTTGTCGGAAACTGCTGCGTCCAGGTGGTTCCATTCCAGGTCCACGTGTCCCCGAAGACATTGTTATCACTATCGACACCGCCGAATAATACGATGGTTTCGGTGGCTGCATCATACGCCATGCCCGGCTGATCGAATCGGCGTGCCGGTGGAGATACTGCTGGAAACTGTTGCGTCCAAGTGGTTCCATTCCAGGTCCAGGTGTCGTTTAGAACTACACCGCTGCTGTTCTGACCACCCAAAAGTACGATCTCTCCCGTAGCTTCGTCGTAGGCCATGCCAGGGCTCCACCGCGCGGAGGGAGATGAGGCGGGGGTCTGTTGATGCCAGCCATTTCGCCAAGCCCAGGTATCGCCGTAAATCGCTGAATTTCCCCAGCCACCAAAAACTAGGGTTGAGTGCGTTGGTGGATAGTACGCCATGCCGGCACAGCACCGGCCGGGTGGAGAAACAGGCAGAGTTGGTTCGACCCAATTCAAAGAGTAAGTTTGAGCAAGGAGCGGCGTCGTTGCGACGAGAACCCAGGCTGATGTCATCAAAGCTGCGATCCATTTCATCGCTAAACCACCTCCGAACGCAACGAGGTTATCATACACCTCCGCTGGCTCCGTTAGCTAAAAGCTATACCGCAGCGCCAGCATGGTGTGCGAATTGCGCCGGTACTGGCCCAGAAAGTCCGACTCATCCCCGCGGATCAGAGTGAAAGCCGCCGTCGCCCTCCAGTGCGCCCCGAACGCCTGCGAGTATTCGAGCTTGGCCCACTCACCCTTCCCGTTCTGGCGAACCGCCGTCTCCAGCGCCACGCTGCGGTTGGTGTCGATGGTACAACCCGCGCGGCCGAGAAACGCGCTCGTCAATCCCCGATCCGGCGCGAAATCGAATACGGACCTGTGCTCGGTCACCACCTGTCCCGCGTATCCGCCGATGAAGAACCATTCTCCGGCCTGCCGTTCCACTTGCACCACGTACAGCGCGTATTCGTCTTCCGTCTTGGTGGCGGATGTGAAATAGGCAGCCTCGGCCTTCACTGTCACCCCCTTCAAAGGGATGGCTGCGTCGCCGCCATACATGCGCATTTGCGGGTAGTAGCGCTCCACATCGACGGTCAGCGGTTGCGGCTCCTGAAAGTTGAACAGCGGCAGGTTATTGTGCCCGTCGTAGAACGAGAGCGAATACTCCGCAACGCTTCCGATGTGGTTCCAGCGCGCGCCGAACTGCGATCCGCCGGGAAACGAGGGCGGCAGTTCGGTAAGCGCGATGCCCGACGGCAGGTTGCTCCAGCGCTGGTCCAGCAGCGGGATCCGGCTAGGTGTGAACAACGGCGCCCACACCAGGTCGATGGTGTTCGACTGTCCGCCATAAGTCGCACGCGCCGCCGAGATGGCCAGGAAGTCACTATCGACGACAGACAGGTAGTCTTGCGGCGCGAACCGGTCGGTGGGATTCAGGATGTCGGCCTTACCCCAGCGGACGAACTGCTTACCCAATACCAGCGTGAGCTTCTTCTTCGAATAGGTGGCGTTGAGCTGCCGCACTTCGAACGATGGCCGCCGACTTTCGCGATCGTCCCAGGAAAGCTCCCAGGCCCGATCCACCTGCTCGTGCGTGTCGGCGCGGGCGTCGATGCCGCCCGCAAACTGCCAGTCCGAATCCAATTTGTAAAACGCCTCGTAGCGGAATAGCGCCTCGCCGATCGCCTGCCCGCTGTCGTTCGGCGCGGTTTGCGGATACCCGATGAAGTCCGTTTCCAGAAACCCGCGCTCCGTAAAACTCTGCCCCAAGGCCCCGGCCGCGAAAGCCAGCGCCCAGAACCCGGGACCCAGAACCCTACGCGTCACATTTGCCGCCGCAGCGCCTGCACCGTAAAATCGGCGTCCTTCATGGGCACGTTGTAGCGCACGTTCTCCAGCTTCAAGATCGTGCGGCTCTTGCGGCCCAGGTCGGTCATCTCCAACTGACGCGCCGTCCAGATCCCCTGGATATTTTGGATGTCCTTCTCCGCCAAGCGGCGTACCAGCTTGTCCTTCACGTAGTTCTCATACTGCACCGGGACGTAGTTATCCTTGCGAATCCATACACGCGAGGAAGTGTATTGCGAACTCTTGCCCTCCTTGGGCTTCGATTCGATGCGCCAGCAGGGCGCGCCGTCGATAGCCTCCTCGCCCTGCAGGCTGTAATCGAACTGGCCGACGTCGCGCTCCTCCAGATCCTCGAAACTAAAGTCGGTGCCGAAGAACCGGGTGGAGCGGTCCTGCTGGGCAATGCGGCGGTCGCGTCCGATCGCCGGCGTCCACATCCATTGATCCGACGAGCGCTCGGGATGGTTCACCACCAGCAGCGCCACGCCCTTCACTTCGGCCGGCTCGGTGAACCGGATGAGCGCCTTGCTGTTTCCGTAAGACCCCAGGCGGTCCGATTGCCAGTGCTTCTTCGACACCTTGTTATTCGCACTAATGACCTCCAGCGAACCTTCGTAGCGCTGCGAATCCGCCCGGCCGCGGCGCTGCGATTCCGCGACGATCTGGCGGGCGTCTTGGGCTGCGAGTGGGACGGCTAAGAGCAGGAGGCAGGCCAGCGGCCCAATGCCGCCTGGTCTTGCCAATTTAGAGCGATGCTCCCGCAGCCGTGGGGCAGACCTCCAGGTCTGCGCGGGTCCTCCAGGACCCCCTCTGCGCGCAACCGGCGTGGACGTCGGCCGCGGGACTGGAGTCCAGCCCCACGAAGCACTACTCATACTCCAACGCCTCCACTAATGAACTGCGCACGGCACTCTCCGCCGGAAATAGCGCGGAGCCGAACGCCGCGCCCAGAATCACCGGCACCAGCAACCCCACGATGCTGAAGGGAAACGTGTAATCGAGCGCGATTCCGGCGAAGCTCTGCCGCACGATGGTCAGTTGGTAATACAGATTCACCGCTCCCGCCGCCACTCCCAGGGTCAGGCCGATCATGCCGATAGCCAGCGCCTCCATCCAAACCGTATGGCGGATCTGGTTCCGCAATCCGCCCACCGCGCGCAGCACGCCGAGTTCCCGCCGCCGGTCGGTGATCGAAACCGTCAGGGTATTCACGATGCCTAGAATGGCCACCGCCACCGCTACGAACAGTTGCAGGTAAGTCATGCCAAACCATTGGTCCGTCACCTTCAGCACCCAGCTTCGCACCTCCTGGTTCGAGAGCACAAAGAGCCGGCGTTCGTGCGCGAAGCGGTCTAGAATGCGGCCCTTGACATCCGCGGCCACGGCGCCTGGCGCCAGATAGATCCGGAACACGTCCACGGCAT
>Ga0302324_100009968_pt1 | contig 19747 bp, 15 predicted proteins | sample Palsa_T0_1_FD_201949 | JGI IMG/M metagenome (GOLD analysis project Ga0302324, IMG submission 201949) | Peat permafrost microbial communities from Stordalen Mire near Abisko, Sweden - Palsa_T0_1 | ecosystem: Environmental > Terrestrial > Soil > Palsa > Peat permafrost | place: Sweden: Abisko...
GGGCGACATCCTGCGCAATCAGACGCCTGCGATTGTGGTTGTGGAGTATCTGCTCAACGCTTCTCCTTACCTGCTGTACAGCGTTGCCCCGCTGATCATGCTGCTGTCGGTGCTGATCACTTTCGGACTCATGAACCGGTCGAATGAGATCACTGCGATCAAGGCCACCGGAACCAGTATCTACCGTATCGTCACGCCTGTGATGGTTGCAGCTGGGGTGCTGGCAGCGGGTCTGTTCTTTGCCGATCAGTTCTATCTGCCCCACGCCAACAAGCGACAGGATGCGCTGCACAACCAGATTAAGGGCAAACCTCCGCAAACCTATCTGCGCCCCGACCGCCGCTGGATTTTCGGCCAGAACAACGACATTTATTATTACCAGTTCTTCGATGCGGACCGCGATCAGTTCGCCAACCTCACTATCTTTCAACTCGACCCCGCCAGCTTCGTGATTACGCAGCGCATCCACGCCGAACGCGCCCACTGGGCCGGCAGCATGGGCCGCTGGATCTACGAGCAAGGCTGGCAGCGCACTCTGCGCGGTGCCGCCATCGCCGAAAACGGCTACCGCACCTTCGACGTCTCCACCTTCCCCCAGATCAGCGAAGCGCCGTCATATTTCAAGAAGGAGGTGAAGCAGTATTCTGAGATGAACTATGAGGAACTGCGCCGCTACATTCGCGATCTACAGCAAAGCGGCTTCGACGTAGTACGGCTCCGGGTGCAGTTGAACAGGAAGCTCTCCTACCCGCTGATCACGCTGATCATGGCTGCCCTCGCCGTCCCGTTTTCCATGTCAGCGGGCAAGAAGGGAGCCATCACGGGAGTTGCGGTCGCGGTGGGTATCGCCGTGGTCTACACCGTGGTATCGCGGTTGTTCGAGGCCATGGGGGACATCAGCCAGTTGCCCCCAGCGCTGGCTGCCTGGTCGCCGGACCTGATCTTCGCTCTGGTGGGCGCTTATCTGATTCTGAAGATTCCTACCTGATCCCCTCGCCAAGTATTCAGGGTCGCAGGCTGGTTCCCAGCTCCCTCGCGCGCGCGATTGCTGCGGTCGAACGTTACTTTTTCCCTGGCCCAGTCATCATAAACGCCTTCACCACGATCCCATTCGGCTGCACACCCACTGGAATCATGGTCAGAAGCGAATATTCCGTTGGCTCCAACTTCCGCGCCGTGCGCCTCTGGATCACTGTGACATCGCCCGCTTGCGTATCCAGCACCAAAAGATACTTCTGGTCCTGCGACAGCGCCAGGCCATCCGGTCGGCTGCCCACCGGCACGGTCCAGATTCTTCGGCCCAAGTCAATGTCATAGACGGCAACGCTATTGGAACCGAAGTTGCTGGCATATAATCGCGAGTTATCGAGCGTGACCACCGCGTGCGCCGGATGTTGTCCCATCAGCGCGCTGCTGCCGACTTCATCGTGGCCCGTCTCAATGATCGAAATGCTGTCGGAATCGAAGTCGCACACGATCAGCTCGCCGCCATCCGGTTTCAGTGCAAGGCTCACCGGCGTCCGCCCCACATCGAGCAGCGCCAGCACCCGGTCGCTCGTCGGGCCGCTGCCCCCTTGGCTGCTGGCTAAAGCGATGGATGCCACCTGAGACGAACCCGAACACGCCACAAACGCTTTGCTCGAATCCGGCAGGATGGCGATGTCTTCCGGTAGCTGGCACACCGGCAAAGTTGCCCGCACCCGCAGCAGCTTCGCATCCATCAGAGAAACCGTGTTGTCGCCACGATTTGATATCACCACGGTGGCGCCATCCGGCGAAACCCGTGCCAGTCCGGGCGCAGAGCCCACGCGCACATTGCCGAGAACCGCGCGTTTCTCCAGATCGATCACCGAGACATTGGCCGAGGCCGAGTTCGCCACGTAAGCGCGCTTCCCGTCTTCGGAAACATCAATAAAGTACGGCTTCCCATGAACTCCGATTGTGGCCACCACGGCGTTCTTCCCGGCATCGATCACGCTGACGTTGTTCGACCCCGTGTTGACCACATAGATTTCATTCTTTTTACTGTTGGCCGCTACTCCCGTCGGCTCCACGCCCACAGCAATGGTCTTTGCCGGCTCGAAGGTCCGCAGATCGATTACGCTGACCGTATTGCTCTTGCCGTTGGTGACGTAGGCATATTCGCGATAAGCCGGCCCATAATCCGGCAAAGCCTGCTCCCGGAAATACCACCATCCCAGGCCGCCCGCGAGCGGAACCAGAACCATGATGAGGAGGAGGAGGAGGAATTTTCGCAAGATGATGGCCGCTTCCCTCGGAAGAAACAAGACTACCAGAGAGAAGTTCTTCCCGCGGCAGCTAGCGTGGCACGGTTTCCTGCACTGTTTCCGGCGAGGACGATCGTCCCTTCAATTCGCTGGTCAAGGATGTTACCTGGTCGTTCGAAACCAGGATCACTCCATCCAAAACCACCAGCAGCTTACCCGAGCCGGTACCCTGAAATTGCGCGCGGTGGAGTGTGGCGTTGCCCCGCGCTGCAGGCGGAAGCGTCGCGTTGAAGTCCCCACCCTTGCGGACGGCGGAAAGAAGCGACTCCGTGATTTTGTCGCGCAGCGTATCCCCTAAAGAGCCGGAGCGCAGCAACTCGCCGATCAACCCCTCCGCTTCCACGCGGCCAATCTCCGGCGTCAGTCGCAACGCACCGTCTTCTGCAACCGAGGGTGTCAGCTTCACCTCGATCGTGCCGTTGCCTTCCGCCATTTCGTTCGCTTCCCTGCCGAAGCAGACCCAGCGCTCATAGTGCAATCGCGCAACCACCAAGCTCTTGGGCTCCAAGGGCGTGAGTGTCGCGCTCCGAATGGCAATCCGCTCTCCGCAACGCTCAGCTTTGTCGAGTTGCGTATGCAGGACCTCCGTAATGTTCTGCTGTAGGTCCGACAAGTCCGCGATCAGCTCAAGTTTGAAGGTGTTTTGGCCGCCTGCTGCCACGGCCTTGGAAATCACTCCCGAAGTTGTGATCGAGATCGGCTGATGCTCGAAGTTGACCGAGTTCTTCACCGGCGGAAGGTTGAAAGCGGAGTCCTGGCCGTTCTTGGCGGCCCCGATGCTCATTTCCTCTCCCAGATCGAGTTGTTCGCTCTGGAAACTCGCGAGCGCGTGTTCCAGGCTCTGCGCCGAAGTCGCGATCTGCGAGCCAGGTGCCTTCGCCTCTCGAACCTGTTGATCTAGGGCATTCGTCTGTTGCGCCAGGTCGGAATCCGCCTTGATCAGCCTCTTGCTGATTTCTTTCAGCCCGGATTTCTGAGGTTCGGAAAATCCCTCTAGGAACGCCTTGTTTTGAGTCCGCGCTTTTTCGAGCGCCTGGTTGAGAGTGAGCCCGCGACTGGCGAGTTCGGATCCCTGGTTCTCCTTGCCAAGTTGTTCCCGAAAAGCTTGCAATTGTGTGCTGGCGGCCGCCGTGCTCTTCAGCATCAAGTCGAACGCGATGACCTGTTGGCTGCTGGCTTGCACAGCCATGACTTCGTGGAAGTCCCGCAAGTCATCCTTCGCGTCCACGCCGGTCGGCTTGCCAACTCCACTCAATCCCTCTCCGCCGGCGACGCCGCCGCCAGTGTGTCCGCCGCCGGCACCGCGTTGGGCGAGCATGGCGCACGGATACACCAACACCGCGGCTCCCAAAACAACCACGCTCAAATCGGAAATACACCTACGAAACATATTGCGAAACTTATTGCAACCCATGGCCAGATCTCCAACCAAGCTCAGCAGCCCACGAAAAGCATCCCGAGCTAACACTCACCATGCGCACAGCATTCGCGTCAGGGGTTGGCTTCCGACCCTGAGCGTAGTCGAGCGTCATCCCGCGGCGAGTGCAGTATGACTCATCGCGCCTGCAAGCGCCAGCGGCCCGAAAAGTCTAGCTTGGCTCAGGTCCGACCAAAAGGCTACAAACTTTACAGTTCTTTGCACAACGTTCTTTGCACAACTTCCTTGCACAACATGGAGCGGCGAGAAGAAGCGCAATGACACTCGCATGGACAAGATGCCGGACGTTTTCCTATGACCTCTGAATACCGGGACTCTAGCTTAGTTGCTAACCGACACCGTCTCCCTAATCCCAATGCCCGGCACCGTCCTTCCCACCACCGCCGCGATCTGCCGCACCTGCACCATCAACTCATCAAACTGATCGGGAAACAGCGACTGCGGACCATCCGACATCGCCTCATCGGGCTTGTTATGCACTTCCACCATCAATCCATCCGCGCCCACAGCCACGGCCGCACGCGACAGCGGCGTGACTTTATTGCGCTTGCCCGTCCCGTGGCTGGGATCGACAAAAATTGGCAGATGGCTTAGCCGCTGCACTGCGGGCACCAAGCTTAGGTCGAGCGTGTTGCGGGTGTGGTCGGCAAACGTCCGCACGCCCCGCTCGCACAGCGCCACGTTGTAGTTGCCTTCACTCAAGATGTATTCCGCCGCCATCAGAAATTCTTCCAGCGTGGCCGACATGCCACGCTTCAGCAGCACCGGCTTCTTGGCCCGGCCCGCGCGCTTCAGCAACGAAAAATTCTGCATGTTGCGCGCCCCGATCTGGATCATGTCCGCGTACTCTTCTACCAGATCGAGCGATTCGTTATCGATCGCTTCCGTAATAATCATCATTCCATACCGCTGCCGGACCTCTGCCATGATGCGCAGCCCCGCTTCGCCTAATCCCTGAAAAGAATAGGGAGACGTCCGCGGCTTGTAGGCTCCGCCCCGAAAAAACTGCGCCCCCGCGCGATGCACACGCTCGGCAACGGCGAACGCCTGCTCCCGGCTCTCGATGGCGCACGGTCCCGCAACAATCGCCAACCCCTTGCCGCCGATAGTAGCCGCAGTCCCCGCAAAACGAATCACTGTGTTGTCTTCTTTAACATCGCGGCTTACCAGCTTGTAGGGCTTCGAAACCTTAATTACTTCCTGCACGCCCGGCATTTCTTCGAGCGTGCCCTGCTCCACTTCGCCCTTGTTCCCAGTAATGCCAATGGCGGTTCGCTGCGCGCCCGGCATAGCATGCGCGCGATACCCCAGAGCCTCGATTTTTTCGCAGACGCCACGCACCTGCTCTTCGGTAGCGTGCGCCTTCATGACAACTAACATAGTTCCCCTTGGCTCTGCGCGTCTGTAACTGAACCCCTGCATCCAGATGTGTTGGAACGGGCGCCCTCGCCCGTCCGGGTCGAGCGAAGCTCGACCTGCAGCGCCACAAACCCGCGGACTTCAAGTCTACCGTTACCACCCATTGCACCGCAATCGCGGCATACCGACGTTACCGACGTAGAGGACGAGACCCGGTTTCACCCCGCCTCCGTGTTCGACCGGCTCAAGAAAGGAAGGTCAACGGCCGTGCTGAGTATCGGCCAGCCGGTAGGCCACGGATCACACGCCGCCGTTCTGCGAGGCGTTAAAGCTTGAGCACGAAAGCCGTGGCCAGCAATGGCCGCGCCCTATTCTTCCTGCCGCCGGAACACGTAGAGGTATGCTCGATACCCCCAGAGGTGTTCCGGATCGCCCGCAACCGCTACTTGGTCCACCAACTCATAGTTACGGTGAGAAAACGCCCAGGCCATCTCGAGGAATCCCCGATTTTCTTCCAGCGTGGCTTTCGTTCCCCACGAACGCGCAACGTCGGCGTAGATCAGAAATCTTGGGCGTGCGTCCTGAACCTGTTCGATCATCTCAGCTTGCATTTGTCGGGCGAACTTCTGCTTCTCCATCAAAGGATAGGTATAGAGATAGCTGCTGGCGCAGTGCCGGGCGGAATAGAAACAAATCTCCGGTTCGGAGCCGAAGAGTCCAATCGTATCCTGCTCCGACGAGTGCGTCTTGATATAGCTGCCCGCGGCGACCGCCTCCGAAAAGGGATCATGGCCGAATATCTTTCGGTTGAGGGCAGCGGGATCGAGGTGGAAGTACGTCTTGTATTGACCACGCACGGAAATTCCAAACACGACGGCGAAGTACAGTACGGGAAGCCAGCCTGCCAGCCTGCCGAATCGCCTCTCCAGCACAGTTTGCCCCACCGCCCATACGCCAATTCCCGTGCACAGCGCGGCCGCCGGCAGCACCAGGATGAAGTAGTGAGGACGAAAGTAAAGGCCAGGACAAACTGCCAGCAAGGAAAACAAGAAAAAACTCGCGACCAACCCGCCGTGTATCCGGGCACAGCGGTTCCAGAGCGGGGCCGTAAGGCCAAGCACGACGATTTCCCAGATCACGAAGGGACGGACGGCCCACGGAAGCGAGGCGCGCAACATAGGCCACGCTTCCGGCAGAGAAGTGATGGAGCCATATTCACGCGCGTAGGACCAGGTCCAAAACCAAAAGCTTCGAAAGACTCCGGCGCGGAGAAGTAACAGACACATCAGCCCAAACGGCAAAGCCACGCCGGCGAGTAGCGCGCCGCCGCGGATGGCGACGTTGCGCCAAGGAAACGGCCGCTTCCATTCCTCCCATAGCCCATACAATCCCGCGAAAACGGCAAACAGAATACCGGGCTGCTTCATCAGGAACGCCAGACCGAAACAAAGTCCGCTGCCGAAAAAAAGACCAGTCCGCCCCGCGTCGATGGCATACAGTAACAACAGAATCCCCGCCAGAGCCGCCAGAACGACAAAGTGGGTCGCGTGGGCGTAGACGCCAAGCACCCCGGGCCGGCAGGATAGGAAACTGTAAGTTATTCCGGCGACCGCGCCCGCCAGTGACCCATAGAGATATTTCCCCAGAAGAAAAACCAGGACCGTTGCCGCAACATTGACCAGCACCAATCCGATCCGAATGCCAGAGGCTGTTTCCCCGAAAACCGCCATCATGGCCGCATATGCCGCATAAGTCCCCGGTAACTTCATGTTGGCGGCGATCTTGTAGGGAGGGATTCCTTGCAGCATGAGCTGGCCAACGTACGCAAACTCCCCTTCGTCGCGTTCCAGAGGCATATTGCGCAACCGCAATCGCACGAAAGCAAAAAACACGATTGCCACGAGCAACGCACCTAAATACCCGTATCTCGCCCAGCCGCTTCCGGATGACGCAGGCCTCAGGGGCCCAACCGTGCGATCGACTGTGTCTTCATTCCCGGAAGTTCTCATGCAAAACCCAATCGCAGGTGACTGCAAAGGAAATCCATTGTACTGGGATGCCGGTTCTGAGTCTCGAAACGCTCTCTAGCACGGCAAGATCAAAGTAGTAGAAGGAATGTACAAAACGCGCCGACATCGCCAAAGCCTGCGATCGCTCGGCCCGAAGGCGAAGTCCGGGGCCGCGCCGTAATCACGATGAACTGAAGTTGCTGAACGCATCGTGTCGTTTAGGACGGACGAGTCGCGAGCCTGCCGAGCCCAGCGAGGCGCCTTTATACTTTCTTCATGGCCCGCTCCATGGCTCGCGAACAGGACATCCTCAAGCGACCCGCGCCCAAACGCCCGCCCCGCCTAACTTCCCGCCGCATCGGCATTCACACCTCGACCGCCGGAGGGATTCACCATGCCGCCGAACGAGCCTACCGCCTGGGCTGCAACACACTTCAGATTTTCTCTTCCAGCCCGCGCCAGTGGGCTCCCAACGAACTGAGCTATCCCCTCTGCGAGCAAATGTTCCGCTTGCGCGCCCGATACAATCTCAAGCCGCTGGTGATTCATACGAACTATCTGGTGAATCTCGCCAGCACGAACCAATTATTCCTCAGGAAATCGATCGAAGCCTTTCGCGGGGAGGTCGAGCGCGCCCTCACGGTCTGTGCCGACTACCTCGTGCTGCACCCCGGTTCATTCCGCGGAGCTAATCGGGAAGCCGGCCTGCTGCAAACTGCCGCTGCCATCGCCACCGTGACCCAAGATCTCGACCTCGCGAAAGGCGGCCTCACCATCCTGATCGAAAACACCGCTGGCGCCGAGTTTTCTCTGGGAGGCAGCTTCGAGCAGGTCGCCGAAGTCATCGGCCGCCTGCGCGGCATCGTCCCCATCGCCGCCTGTATCGACACCTGCCACACTCACGTTGCAGGCTATGACATCGTCACGCAAGAAGGCATCGATCAGACGCTTCTCCATCTCGATGCGACGATTGGCCTGAATCACGTGAGAGTGATCCACTGCAATGACGCCAAAGCCGCTCGCGGATCGAAGCTCGATCGCCATCAGCACATCGGCAAGGGAACCATTGGTCTTGAGCCCTTCCGCATCCTGCTCAACGATCTGCGCTTGGCCCATGCCGCATTCATCGCCGAAACTCCCATTGACAAGCCGGGCGACGACCGCAGAAACGTAGAGGCTCTGAAGAAGCTAGTTGCCCCTTGAGAGACGGTCTGCGGCAGTTAAGCCTGTTTAAATCGCTCGGCGGGCGCCCTCGAACCTAAACCTGAAAGGAGGCTGGATTCCTGGCCAGAGAAATCGGTCGCAGCAAGAGCTATTATGAACGCGAAGCGATTCGACAATACCTGGATGATCACGAGGACCATCTGAAGGGCATTGCAGCCCCGGAGCGGCGCAAACCCACCATTACGCGCGACGAATTGGAACGCCGTCTTGGTTTCGCGGAGCTTGGTTTCGCCGAGGAAGAGCCTGCCCGCCAATCGCTTGCCGATTGAGATGACCCGCGCCGCGGAAAAGCAGATCACCAGGCTGGCAAGCCCGGCCCAGAAGGTGATCGAGCGCTTCCGGCGTAAGCTTCCTGGCAAACCGCGATGATCCCCGGCCATGGGGCAAAACTTTGCTAGGCGAGAAGCGGGGGCTGTGGCGACATCCCGTCGGCCACGAAATCGCCTCATTTGCCGCTATACAAGACGAGAAAATCACGGTTCTGGTTCTCGAAATCGGCCATCGCAAAGAGGTCCATCGCTAACCACCAATCGGCCCCGAGCGTCAATCGCCCCCTCTCGTTGTAGAATCAAGTATTTCATTATCGATTACACACCCTTATGCCCGCGTCAGACAGATCGGAAGACACTACCGTGAAAACCATTGGCCCCAGCGACCGCCCCGACGACCGCTACGATCCCCAGCGAGTAGAAGCCAAGTGGTTCGCGCGCTGGGAAAGCAATCGTCAGATCTACGCCGCCGAGGTCGGCTCGACAAAGAAGAAGTACTACGTACTCGAAATGCTGCCCTATCCCTCCGGCGCACTTCACATGGGACACGTGCGCAACTATGCCATCGGCGACGCCCTGGCCCGTTATATGTGGATGAAGGGCCACAACGTGCTCCATCCCATGGGCTGGGATTCGTTCGGTTTGCCAGCGGAAAATGCGGCCATTCAGAACAACACTCCGCCGCGCCAGTGGACCCTCGGAAACATTGCCAAGATGAAGGCGCAGATGAATCGTCTCGGCTTTGCCTACGACTGGTCCCGCGAGGTCACCACCTGCCTGCCCGATTATTACCGTTGGAACCAGTGGTTCTTTCTCAAGTTCTACGAAAAAGGCTTGGCCTATCGCAAGAAAAGCAAAGTCAACTGGTGCGCGAAGTGCGCCACCGTACTGGCCAACGAGCAGGTCGTGGATGGATGCTGCTGGCGCCACGAAGATACGCCCGTCGAGCAGCGCGAACTCGAGCAGTGGTTCTTGCGCATCACGAAGTACGCCGACGAATTGTTGCGCGATCTCGACAAACTCGACGGCTGGCCCGAAAAGGTCCGCACCATGCAGCGCAACTGGATCGGCCGCAGCGAAGGCACCCTGGTCGATTTCAAGCTCGACTACTCGCGACCCCACACCGGCTTTGGATCAGCGGGCGCGACCATCAGCGTCTTCACCACGCGCGTCGACACCATCTTCGGGGCGACCTCGGTGATACTCGCACCCCAGCATCCGCTCGTCGCCGATCTCGTGGCAAACAACCCTGATTTGCGCGCCAAGGTCGATCAACTCATCGCCGAGCAGCACAAAGCCAAAGAATTGGGCGACATCGGCGAAATCGAGAAACATGGCGTCCCCACTGGCCGCTACGCCATCAATCCCTTCAACGGCGAGAAGATTCCAGTCTGGGTGGCAAACTACATCCTCATGGATTATGGCACTGGCGCCATCATGAGCGTCCCTGCGCATGATGAGCGCGATTACGAGTTCGCGAAGAAATACAAGCTCGAGATCCGCCTGGTGATTCTTCCCATCTCGGGCGACCAGGAGGAAACCGTCACCGAGCCGCCGCTTCCGTTTGTTGCGCGCGAGGGCATGCTCATCAACTCCGGCCCGTACAGCGGCCTTGAGTGCGTTGACGCGATCAAGAAAATGTCCGCGTTCGCCGAGCAGAACGGTTTCGGCAAACCCACCATCACCTATCGCCTGAAGGATTGGGGTATTTCCCGCCAGCGTTACTGGGGCACGCCCATCCCCATGCTCTATTGCGAGAAGGATGGAATCGTCCCCGTGCCGGAAAAGGATTTGCCCGTCATTTTGCCGGAGAACGTCGAAATCACGCTTGCCGGTGGATCGCCGCTCGGCAAATTGCCGGACTTCGTGAATGCGACCTGCCCCCGGTGCGGCGGTCCGGCGCGCCGTGAAACCGATACCATGGATACCTTCGTCGACTCGTCCTGGTATTTCTATCGCTACACCGACGCGCATAACGACCATGCTCCGTTCGATCCCAAGACCGCGCAATACTGGTTTCCCATTGACCAGTACATCGGGGGTGTCGAACATGCCATCTTGCACCTGATTTACTCGCGCTTCTGGAGCAAGTTCATGCGCGATATGGGCCTCATCACCAACGACGAGCCGGTCGAGCGCTTGTTCACGCAAGGCATGGTGATTAAAGATGGCGCTAAAATGTCGAAGAACCTGGGCAACGTCGTCAGCCCGGACGAAATGGTGGCGCGCTACGGCGCCGATGCTGCGCGCCTCTACAGCCTGTTCGCCGCTCCGCCCGACCGCGATCTCGATTGGCAGGATTCCGGCATTGAAGGCATTCAACGTTTCTTGGGACGGGTGTACCGATTCTTCGAGAAGGATTGGCACGCTCCTTCGTCTGCGCCTTTGACCGGCTCGGGGCGGAGTCTTCAGCGCAAGCTTCACCAGACCATAAAGCGTGTCAGCGACGACTTCCAGGGACGCTGGCATTTCAACACCTGTATCTCGGCCATCATGGAACTGGTAAACGACGCGAACCGCAGGATGTTAGGAAGCGAAGATACGAAGAGCCCGACCGGCGAACTCATTAAGGGAGATCCGATTCCACTACCGCTGTTGGCAGAAGTAAAGCGCAACCTTGTGCTCCTGCTCGCGCCTTTTGCGCCCTATCTCGCCCACGAACTTTGGGAGATGCTGGGCGAAGAAGGAGAGCTGCTCAGAGCTCCCTGGCCCGCGTACGATGCCACGCTGGCCAAGGAAGAAGAGCTCGAAATCCCGGTGCAAATCAATGGCAAACTGCGCAGCCGCATCACTGTGCCCGCGGATATCCCGGACGAACTGCGCACCGAGCGGGTCCTGGCAGACGAAAAGGTCAAGAGCTATATCGAGGGACTCAAGGCCTTGGGTAACGTGACCGTGAGCGTAATAAACGCTAGGGCTGTTTCGAACGTTGTAGCTAAAGTGGTAACCTTTGACGCATCCAAGCGGAAGGAGCCTTAGGGCCTGCGCCATTCTCTCCACTCGTAAAACAAAGCCTCGACAGGATATTGGTGTCCCTCAAGCTTGTAATTATCGTCGTGAAGTAGGAGTCGAATCAGGGAATGTCCCGCGTCTCGCCCACGTTCGAAGGCTTCCGCGCGGCGCTTCGCCGCCCCTCGCTGACGTTCGCCGAGATCGCCTGGCGCTGGACGGCCGGCGCAGTCGCCTGGGCGTTGTCTCTTTTCTGGTTCATCGAATATCTCGACACGCTGCCGGTGTCCAACGCGGATGCGACCCTGCTCTCGACAAGACAACCCTTACTCGTGGGAAGAGCGATCGCACACATCCTTCGCGGCAGCCTGAATCGAGGCGTGCTGGCCGTGTGGCTCGCAGTGATCGCGCTGTCGTTGCTCTGGATCGCGGCCGCGTCAATTGGCCGAGCCGCCACAGTCCGGGCTCTGTTCGACTACTTCCGTAGAGGCGTTGCCGGTACCGTCTCTACCACGCATGACGCAACAAGGCCGCTGCCATTGCGTTCCCTGATCGGGCTCAACTTCTTGCGCGTTGCCGTGGTGCTGGCCTCGTTCCTCGCCTTTGTGGGCGCGGCAATTCTTGCCGGCTTCGCCTCTCCCGATCGAGACCCTCAACCTGGCCTCGCCTTCGTCCTTTTTCTGCCGCTGGCCGGATTGATCTGCATGGTCTGCTGGGCGCTGAACTGGCTGCTCTCGATGGCCTGCATCTTCGCTGTCCGCGACGGTGAAGATGGATTGAGCGCGCTTTCCGCCGCCGTCACTTTTTCCCGAGAACGCTCGGGGCCAGTGTTCGCGGTGAGCACCTGGACCGGGTTAGCGCACCTCGCCGTCTTCAGCGTCGCTGCGACCGCTATTTCGCTGCCCCTCGCTTTCATCCAAATCGCTCCGAAGCGGCTCATCATGGCCACCGTGATTCTCGGGACGCTTGCGTATTTCGCCGTCGTGGACTGGTTATACATGGCGCGCCTTGCCGGATACATCAGCATCGCCGAAATGCCGGAGGATTGGGCTTCATCCGTGTCACTTTCCGCTCCTCCGCCCACAGGTCAGCGGTTCGCGACCGGTCCGTTACAGACTACAATCGATCGCGACGAATCAATCCTCAGCGATATCCCGATCCCGGTCGTGTAGAGGTAGTCCCTTTACACGGGCTGTGCGATTTGAGAAACTCATCGGTGGAAACCCAATCCCTCCTCCGCCAATCCATCGTCATCCTCGACTTTGGGGCGCAGTATACACAGCTCATCGCGCGCCGCATTCGCGAACAGAATGTTTTCTCCGTGGTGCTGCCCTGCACCGCTTCGCTGGACGAGGTGAAGAGCTGCGCGCCCGTAGGCATTGTGCTCTCGGGAGCACCCTGGTCGGTTTATGACAAAGACGCGCCGCCCGCGGACCCGAGGCTTTTCGAACTGGGCCTGCCCGTGCTCGGCATCTGCTACGGGCTGCAGTTCATGGTGCACACCCTCGGTGGCATGGTGCGTCCGGCGGACAAGCGCGAGTACGGCCACGCAGAAATCGACATCGTCGCCGAGTCGTTGCTGTTCCGCGGACTGCCGAAACGGCAGGCGGTGTGGATGTCGCATGGCGACGAGGCGCTCGAATTGCCCCCTGGATTTGAGCTGACGGCGAAGACGGCCCATGCGGTCGCGGGCATCCAGAACGTCGCGAAGAAGTGGTTTGCCGTGCAGTTCCATCCCGAGGTTCACCACACACGAAACGGCACGGAAATTCTGCGTAACTTTGTCTTCCAGATCTGCGGCGCGAAGCCGGTGTGGACGCCGCAGCACTTTATCGATTCGACCGTCGAACAGGTCCGGCAGCAGGTGGGCAAGGGACGCGCCATTTGCGCGCTTTCAGGAGGAGTGGATTCCTCCGTCGCAGCGGTGCTCGTCGATCGGGCACTGCGCGATGCCAGCGGCAAGCCGCGGCTGACCTGCATCTTCGTGAACAACGGCGTGTTGCGCAAACACGAGTTTGAGAAAGTGCAGAAGACGCTGCACGACAAGCTTGGCCTGCGCCTCGACGCGGTGGACGCGACTGGGCGTTTTCTGAAAAAACTTAAAGGCATCTCTGATCCCGAGAAGAAACGCAAGATCATCGGCAACGAATTCATCAAGGTGTTTGAGCAAGAGGCGCGACGCATCGAGAAGGAAGAAGGCCAGGTCAAGTGGCTGGTGCAGGGAACGCTTTATCCCGATGTGATTGAGTCGCGCTCGGTGCGAGGGCCGTCGCAGGTCATCAAGTCGCACCACAACGTCGGCGGACTGCCGGAAAAAATGAAGCTCAAGCTGATCGAGCCGCTCAAAGATTTGTTCAAGGACGAAGTCCGCAAGATCGGCCGCGATTTGGGAATGCCCGAAGAAATTTTGCAACGGCAGCCCTTTCCGGGCCCCGGTCTGGCGGTGCGCGTTTTGGGCGAAGTCACGCCGGAGCGTTTGGCGCTGCTGCGTGAGTGTGACGACATTGTCGTCGCGGAGGTGAAGAACGCCGGCCTCTATACCAAAATCTGGCAGTCGTTCGCCGTATTGTTGCCGGTGATGTCGGTGGGTGTGATGGGCGACATGCGGACCTATGCTTATGCATGTGCGATCCGGGCGGTGAGTTCGGAAGATGGCATGACCGCAGACTGGGTTGAGTTGCCACACGAAGTACTGAAGAAAATCTCCACGCGGATCGTGAATGAAGTCAAGGGTGTGAACCGCGTGGTTTACGACATTACATCGAAGCCTCCAGGCACAATTGAGTGGGAATGAGGTAGCTTGGGCTATTCGCTCTTGGCTCTTCGCTTGAGCTGGCACAGGTTTCGTTGAGCTCAGGGTTGGTCGCGGTGAACGGTCTCCATAGAGAAAGCTGGCAAGCAGACGGCGATGTATTCCGCCCCGCCATCGTGGGGAGTGGAGTAGCGGATCCACTCGCCGGCGTGGGCGATGATGGCTTGTCCGGCGGCGACGTCGATTGATCCATTCTTGTGTTCTACGCGCAACATACCCTTGAGGACGATGGTGAATTCGTCGAAGGCGGGAGTCTGGCCGGGCTCGACCCATCCCGCGGGGCTGCGCATGTGGGCGATGCTGGCGGCGGAGGTTTGCGAGTTGACGCGGCCGATGTATTCGTCGATGAGCTTGGGTTGGTTGCCGGCGGATGGGATGCGAGTGGGTTGTGGAATTAGGGTGGGCATTGGTCGGCTTCGGATATCGGATCCAGATTTCCGTGTTACGGATCATCTCCTCAGCGATCTCGAAATCGTGCTGCGCTCTAAAGGTATCAGTGTAACGCGGCGGAGAGATCGCAGAAAACTCTCCGCCGCTTGAAAAGCGAACCGACGAGCCACCCACTATGGGCAGGGATGAGCGGTGGGTGGAGTTGGCGGGATGCCGGGGATGTGAATGGGCGGAGTGCCGGGCGAGCCGGGGATATCTGTGCCGGGAGTGCCCGGCGTGCCCGGGGTCCAGCAAGTGCCGGTGTCGGGCGGCGGAGGCGGTGGTTGCGGGCGCCGTGCGACGGGCTGTTCCGGTACCGGCTGTTGCTCGGATTGGCGCACTGCATCGGCGACCTGGTCCTGTTCCAGAGTGAGTGGGTGCTCGAGAACCATCTCGACGGGTGAGCCCACATCGAGGAAGAAATTGTGAGTACCGAAGAGCAGCGAGAATGAGGCGATGCCGCCTGCGACTCCGCCGACCATGGCGCCGATAATGGTGTCTTTCGCAGTGCTGCCGGGGGCGGTTACGCTGGATGTGAGGCACCCCGGCGGAGGTCCATTACAGCCGGACGGGATCGAGCTCGTGAGTGTGTTCGGTTGCGAATTAGCGGCGAAGTGTCCGATCAGTGCGCCGATGCCCGCACCCGCTGCCGGTAGGGCTAATGCACCGGCGGCCCGGCCGTTGCCGGGGTCTTTCAGGGCATAGCCGTCAGGGCTCTCGAGGGTCACAGGCCCGGCGACAGTAGCTGTGTAGCCGTCAGGAAAGGTTATCGACATGGATTGCAACCGCAGTTCCCCGCGGCCGCCGTGGCGCTCGAGCTTGTCAACTTTTCCTTGAACAAATGTGCCAGGCGGGATGACCACTTCGTTGCCGGCGGTGACAGGAGAAACGATTTGCGCGTAGATGTCGTCTCCCCGACGGAGGTCGCGGGTCCGGATCGGCTGCGTTAGCACTAGAGCCATCCTGCTCCCGGCGGCAACGGTTACGGTCGTGGAGTCGGTTGCGGGTTTTGTGGATGAAAGCGCACCCTGAGCGCTGGTTTTGGAATCCGGTTGCGGAGTTGTCGCGGGAGTCTCCTGCGCGAGGCTGAAGACAGCTAAGAGCAGAGTGGGGGTTAGGGCGATGCCTTGCCTGATTTTTGTTTTGGCCAGAGACAGAAACGCTGTGGTCGAGAGGGGGCGAGGGCTGCGATTGCCTGCAGACATCTGGTACCTCCGATTGAAGGCTCAAGGCCTTCCGTTCACGCGGCGATTGGAGAGTCTTAGTCCGCTCTCTGGCGCATTAGACCTGGGAGCATCGGGGAGGTTACCTAGAGATTGGTAAAGAATTGCAAAAGTCTATAAAAGCGAGCGAGAGAGTGTGATTGAAATCACAACTGGCTTCGCGGCGCGCTAGACTTCAACCGGAGTGTCGGGCTAATCGTTTACAATCGTCCGATATGTCCTATCGCTCGGACAATCGTGCGGCGGATCAACTGCGGCCATTTTCGATCATTCCTGACTTCATTACTACGGCGGAAGGGTCGGTATTGATTGAAGTGGGCAACACGCGGGTGATTTCGACCGCGTCGATTGAAGAGACGGTGCCGTCATTTCTGCGGAACTCCGGCCAAGGATGGATCTCGAGCGAGTATGCAATGATTCCGCGGGCGACGCTGACGCGCACGCCGAGGGAAGTGGCGAAAGGGCGGCCCAGCGGGCGGACGCACGAAATCCAGCGCCTGATTGGGCGGTCGCTGCGCGCCGTAACCGATCTGGCGCGGCTGGGCGAGCGTACGATCTGGATTGATTGCGACGTGATTCAGGCCGACGGCGGGACGCGCACGGCGTCGATTACGGGGGCATTCGTCGCACTTGGCCTGGCGCTCGAAAAGTTGGTGGAGGCTGGAACTTTGACTTCGGTTCCACTGAGAGATTTTGTGGCGGCGGTGAGTGTGGGAATTGTGGATGGGGAAGTCCTGCTTGATCTTTGTTATGAAGAAGACTCGCGCGCCGATGTCGACATGAATTTTGTGATGACCGCCGGGCACAAGATGGTGGAGGTACAGGCGACCGCGGAGCGCCAGGTTTTCGACGACATGCAGTTCGCGAAGATGCTCGGGTTGGCCCGGCAGGGCGTCCAGTCGCTAATCGCCAAGCAGCAAGCAGTATTGAGCCGGCTGACGTTGCGGCAGTAGGCGGCCAAGGCGAGAGCAACCCGCAGACGCGACCCGGCAACCAATTGAGGCGCGCGTCTCGATTCCCGGAAAGATGAGCTGGTTTAGGAAATCGACCACAAAGGAGCACCACTTACGATGAACAGCAAGTCGCGTTTTCTCAGTTCCTGTCTCCTGGCGGCCGCGCTGGCGTGTTCGGCATTGGGCACGGCATGCGAACATCATTACCGTGTCTATGACCCCTACTACAATGATTACCACGTCTGGAACGACCAAGAGGTGGTTTACTACAACCAGTGGGCCCGCGAGAACCACCGGGATGAACATCGAGACTTTCGCAAGCTGCCTCCTGAAGACCAGAAACAGTATTGGAATTGGCGCCACAGTCATGGGGACCACGACCACCACTAAGCCGTGTCGCTTCGGTCCGCCCGATGTGTTCGCCTGTTCGAGATCTGAAGAGAATCCGTAGCCGCCCTCGGCTGCGCGTCGCGAGTTCGACTCGACTTGGCTGATTTCCCGGCTGGCAGCGATCTCATAAATGCGCCAGTGGCGTTCACCCTCATGGCATATAATAAAACGGTTCCGCCAGCTTAATCCCAGCCGCATCGGAAGCCTGTGCGCCTATCACTCGACACCCGTGAGGTCGGCCGCGTCACCATCGTGCACTGCAACGGCCGAATTGTTGCAGGTGGCGAAAGCGAGGCTCTGCGTGAGCACATTGTCCACTTATTGCGCGACCGCCGCAGCATCGTCCTGCACCTGGGCGAGGTCACGTTCATAGACAGTAGTGGACTCGGCACCATGGTTCGGATCCAGACGACCACCCGCCAAGCGCGCGGAGAACTGAAGCTGTGCAACGTTCCGGAGCATGTGCGCAAGGTGCTGGAGTTGTCGCACCTAAAGCAGTTGTTCGACACGCAGGAATCGGAGGAAGCAGCGGTCGCCGCCTTCTACCGCCCCGGCGCCCGTGCCGAGGCCCCGGCCTCCACCGGCCCTAGCATTCTCTGCCTGGACAGCAACGCCGACGTGCTCGCTTACTTGCGCGAACTGTTGGGCCGCTCCGGATACGACGTGAGCACCAGCAGTCACCGCGGCGATGCGCTGATGCTGATGCGCGCCACGCGTTTCGATCTCTTGCTGGCTGGCCCTGACATGACCTCGTCCCCGGCTACGCAGCAGGCCTTTCAGGCCGCCTGCGCTAAGCTCCCGGTAATCGAGCTCGGCAGCGATTTTTCCACCCTCGATGCCGGGGAGGCCAGCGCCGGCTTGCTCGAAAAGATCGAGGCCATCCTCAAGCCAAAGATGGCATGACGCGAACAGGGTGGCCGCAGTGTTTGGGCCAGTGCCTTCACCGCAGAAACACGTGCGCTTCATCCTCTACCCGAATGTTTGATTTCCGCCGCGTACCACTGGCCACGTTGTAGGCAACCAGCAGGTGTCTTTCCTCGATGAGAATCTCCTGGGCGCTGATCCAGCCCACTAGCGTCGCGTGCGGGAGAAACGCGATGCCCCGCGGTATATCTTCCACGCTCTTCACCTCGGCCGCCGGCAGATCCAGCAACGCCTTGCGAATGCGCTGCGACTCTTCCGGGTTGGCCTGTCCCTGCTCGGCAAGTTGAACGGGCGTGCTCGCCTGCGAAGTCGCGACGATGGTCAACGCCACAGCGCCGAGGTCGGGCGACAGCTTGCCGTTCTGGGTGTAGAAGCTTACGTCGTAGTCGGGATTCTTGTACGCGGCCTGCTCATCGAACACCGTCATTGTCTTACCGTGGAGACGCAGCAGAGTTCGATCATCGCTCTGATTCTCCCAGCCGCAGCAAGCCGTATCGGGTATTGCTTCCAGAATTGCGCTGGTATTTGCCGCGTCCAGCATGCGCCGCAGCGGGGGATCGAGTGGCGTCGCCGTCCATTTGCCGGCGTTTTCCTCGTACAAAGAGGTCGCCTTGTAAAGCGGTTGCGTCTTCGCTGAGACGAACTGCTCCAGCAGAAAAAACTTGCCCACTCCATCGTCGGGAATCCACACCTCGCCGTAGGGGCAACTGTCCTCACACCCACCCGTCGGACACGAGCAATCGGGCAGCATGATCGAGCCCACGTCCTCACGTCCCGTACCGGCGAGATCAGTCCTCCAGCCTAGCCATGTCGTCTTGGTGGAGAGATCGACGCCGTCGCGCTGCAGCCGGCGCGCCTGGTTCGAAAACCAGAACAGATGCATGCCATCCGCCGATAGATAAGGTACCGGCGCTGATTCGGTGATGGCGAGATTCGATCCCATGGTGGAGGTTGCACGGGCGACCTCGCGCGCCAATGTCGTTGCCGTGTGGCCATCCCACAGCCACACCTTCCGCTCGGCCGCGGGATCGCCTTCCGCAAGCGGCAAAGCCACGGAAGTGGCAAATAGCATCTGCCCGAGATGGTTGACGGAGAAGTCCAGCGGCGACGCCACGGCTTCTGCCGGAACCTTCACCGTCTGCTTGACGGCAAAGGTTGCGGAATCGTACTCCACCATCTCGCCGGGCGCGCGCAGTACCCATATGCGCTTGCTCTGTGCTGTCATGGATACAGCCAAGAGAAAGACAGCGCAAAATGCTCGAAGCGTTTTGTGCAGGATCGGTGTTTCTCTTTGCGTGAATGGTTTTGGCATGAATGCAGGTCCCGCCCTGCGGTCTAGAGCGCCAGATGATTTTGAGCTCCTCCCCTCCCTAAAGGGAGGGGATTCCTACTGGCTCACCCGCTAAGCGGGGATGCCTTCGGTGGGTTCCTGACACGACGGGCTTACATCACCCGAAGACGACGAACAGGCTAGCAAGGC
>Ga0302324_100009969_pt1 | contig 19747 bp, 18 predicted proteins | sample Palsa_T0_1_FD_201949 | JGI IMG/M metagenome (GOLD analysis project Ga0302324, IMG submission 201949) | Peat permafrost microbial communities from Stordalen Mire near Abisko, Sweden - Palsa_T0_1 | ecosystem: Environmental > Terrestrial > Soil > Palsa > Peat permafrost | place: Sweden: Abisko...
GGTGGTCGTCTTTAGCCGCTGGTCGGTTTAGCGTTGGCTCCATGCGGGCTTTCGGCAAGCTCCGGCGCGGTCTGTACCCCCTACCAACGCTGCCCATCGGGACCAGGGGCATCGCGGCGAACGGACAGGCACCCCTCGCCTTTCCGGGGGGCGCCGGTAGCGGGGCGCGGGAAGGTCGCTGCACCCTGTCCGTTGTAGTACCCACCCGAAGTGAAGCACCCAATGTCGCGACCTTGGTCTCGCGGCTGAGAACGGCTCTTCTGCCTCGTGGGCTCGATTGGGAGCTGCTCTTCATCGATGACTCGGACGACGGCACCCCTGATGCGATCCGGGAGACAATGCTTGCCAACCCTGCGGTCCGTCTTGTGCACCGTGCTCGCGGTGGTCGCCGAGGCGGCCTGGGAGGAGCTGTCAGCGCTGGTTTTCAAGTGGCCCGGGGTGAAGTGATCGTGGTGATGGACGCTGACTTGCAGCACCCTCCCGAGGCGTTGGGGGCCGTTATTGCACCCGTGCTGTCGGGCAAAGAGGAGCTGGTGGCCGGGAACCGCTATGCGTGGGCGGGAGGGACTTCGGGATTGGCCGGGTGGCACCGCCGCCTGGTCTCCTGGGCCTGCAAGGCTTTGGTGCACGCACTGGTGCCGTCCAGCCGCCGGCTGGCGGACCCGCTCGGTGGCCTGTTCGCTGTGCACCGATCTGTGCTTGAAGGCGTAGCCCTCCGGCCCTGTGGTTACAAGATCCTCCTCGAGGTCATGGTCCGCTGCCAGCCGCGTTCCGTCGGCAACGTCGGCTTCGATTTCGCCTTGCGTGAGGCAGGGAAATCCAAGGCCGACCTTCGAGAGGGATTGCTCTTCCTACGCCATCTCGCGTGTCTTGCCGCGGCCGACCGTGGCGATGTGGTGGCACCCATCCCGCCCATACTGGCCTCGGCCGGGCCGGCGCCGGGGGTACAGTGAGCACGACGGTCATTGGGGATTTATCGTGCTCGTAACAACGATTATCGCACTGGTGGCCGCCGGTCTGTTCGGTGTGTCGACTGCTTTCCAGCACCGCAGTGCCGGGCTGGTCACCGACGGCACCCGGGTCGGCGAGCGGCCGGGTGGCTTCATGGTCAGGACATTGCGCCACCCCTTATGGATTATTGGCGCCGTCGCGGATATCGGGGGCTTCGCGCTGCACGCCTTGGCTCTTCGAGTGGGCCCGCTCACCGTCGTCCAGCCCGTGTTGGTCAGCAGCATCGTTTTCGCCGTTGTCCTTCGTGAGCTCCTGGAGCGCAGGTGGCCTCGCCGCAGCGAACTTGTCTGGGCCACCGCCCTGACCATCGGCTTGGTCCTATTCCTCACTATCTCCGCGCCTGCCGTCCGCGTCGCCCAGCCTCCCGACCGCGTCCCCGCCATCGTCGTGGGGGTGCTGATCGTGGTCGGTGTCGTTGGCTTTTTCGTGTGCGGCCGGCGCTCCACCGGTAGCGTTGCCGCAGCCTTGCTCGGCACGGCAACGGGACTGTCGTACGCCGCAGTAGCGGGACTGCTCAAAGAGGACATGAGCCTGCTGAACCGCGGAGTGGGGGCGCTGGTCGGGTCATGGCCCCTTTATGCCCTTATTGCAGTGGGTGCTTTTAGCGTCGTGGTGAACCAGCTCGCCTACCGAGCGGGGCCGCTCAGCTCGAGCCTGCCCACCATCATGGCGGCAGATGCCCTTGTCAGCTTGGTAATTGGAGCATCCGTCTTCGACGAAGGGTTCCGCATCGGGGCGGCGGACCTGTTGGGCGAGGCAGCCGGGCTCGCTCTCATGCTGGCTGCTTCCGTGGGCCTTACCAGGTCCGGTCCTGAACCCGCCGGCGCACGGGAGCAACGCCCGGCCCGGGTGGCCCGCTGTGGGCCCCTAGAAGCCTTTTGACGCGATAGGAGGACGTGGCGAGCCAGGAGTTAACGACTAGGCCGGTACAACCAATAGGCGAGCGCGAATCGGGCACGTCCACCGAAAGCTCGGCACACTGGTGCACGGAGTGGCCATCCCGGGCGAAAGCGAGGCGCATAACCTCAGCAGCTCTAAAGGTCGGGGGCCCCGCGCTATTGGCCGTGGCAGCGTGCCTCTTTTGTTACGTTGCCGACTGGCGAGGTACCGACTGGGCGGCCCAAATCTACCGGGCAGGACAGGTTGCCCGGTATGGGATCTCCTTCTGGGACCCGGGGTGGTACGGCGGCAGCTACCCGCTGAATTACAGCCTTCTGTACCCCGTTGCCGCTGCCCACTTAGGCCTGTGGCCCTTGGCGGCACTGTCGTGTGCCGGCGGCGCACTGAGCTTCGACGGCTTGGTCACGGCATCGGTAGGGAGGCGCCCGGCTGCGAGCTGGTATTTCGCCATATCGATGCTGGTGGAGGTCGCTATCGGGCAGTTGCCGACCCTTACCGGTGAGGCACTTGCCCTGGGTTGTGCCTGGTGCTTCGCTCGTTGGCGGGCCGCCGGAGGGCGAGGTCTGCTCGGACGACGCTCCGCCTTTTTCTTGTTGGGAGGCCTCGGTCTTGGCGTCGCTACGGCGCTGACGACTCCGGTGGACGGCTCGTTCCTGGCTCTTGCTTTGTGTGCTGTCGCCGTCGCTGACTGGGGAAGATCCGCGCGACAGGCGTCGGTCGAAATTGGGGCTGCCGCCTTAGTCATGGTCAACTCGGCGGCCCTGCCACTTCTTTTTCCGGGGCCCGGGAGCTTTCCCTTTCCCTACGGGGACCTGGTGGCCGTGCTCTCCGTGTGCGCCTTGTTGGCCAGTCCTCTCCTCGCCACACCGGGGCCAGTGCGGGTCGCCGCCTTCCTATACGCGGGGACCAGCGTTGCATTGTTCGTCGTGCCCACCCCGATGGGCGACAACGACGCGCGCCTCGGCGCTTACATCGGCGTCCCCTTAGTTTTGTGCTACTTGCCCCGTTTAGGCTGGCGCCGGAAGGGCCGGAGGGGCCGAAGTGAGCAGGGAGCGTCGGCGCTGGTTACTACCGCGCGACCCCTCGCCACGCGAGCGGTGGCCGCGATTGTTCCCATTTGCCTCATTGGGTGGCATTGGGGAGGGATCGTGGAAACCCTCCGCGGAGCGGCCAATGGCGTCTCCAGCGGGCCGGCTTTCTACCAGCCGCTGGTCCACGAACTAGACCTTCTCAGCAAAGGTAAACCTGTCCGCGTCGAGGTGCCCCCCACCCAGCACCACGATGAGTCCGCGTATATCGCCCCCGCCTTCAGCCTGGCCCGGGGATGGGAACGGCAGCTCGACATTGCTTATAACGGGCTCTTTTACCAAAGGGGGGCCTTGACGCCTGCGTCCTACCGGTCCTGGCTCCTCTCTAACGGGGTTTCCTACGTGGCCCTTCCGAACGCGCCGCTTGACTACGCCGCGACAGCCGAGGCTGCTCTGCTCCGGTCCGGAGCCGTCGCCGGGTTGCAAGCGGTTTGGCACACGGCTCATTGGCAACTGTGGCGAGTCTTGGGGAGCGAAGGGTTAGCGGGCGCGCCGGCTTTGGTTGTTTCGTTGAGCCCAAAAGCTATCGTGGTGCGCTTCTTCGCAGCCGGCACCAGTGTGGTGAAGATCCGTTGGGCCCCGTCGTGGTCGCTCGCGGCGGCGACCGTACGCGGCATCTGTCTTATACAAGGCCCCGGCGGTTGGACCGAGTTGAGGCTGGCCCACGCCGGCCAGGTCCGGCTCGTAGTTTCGGTCTTTGGGGCCGATCACGGCAACTGCAAGGATGCGACGGACCGTTCCTAAGCGGCAGCTCCGCGCTCTGGCTGGATGTCCGGCCGGGCGACAGCGAGGTATAAGACCAATACGAAGACGGCCACGGCGAAGACGATCGCCGTGGGGCCGTCCCCGAAGTTGACCCCGCTGATGTCACGGGGCTTGCTTATGTAGTCGGCGAAGGACGCACCAAGGGGCCGCGTGACGACATACGACATCCAGAAAGCAGCGACGCTGTTCAGGCCGAGACGCCACCACGCCAGAGCCGGGAGCAGGATGAGGACGCCAAAGAGGATGCCGGAGGCCAGGTAGCCCAGGTTGAGTGAGGTAGCCGTGAAGTCCCCGAGAGCGGTCCCGAGCGCGAAGGTTGCGAATACAGCTGCCCAATAGAAGGCCTCGCGACGTTGAGTGGTGATGCTGTGTATTGAAAGTGTGCCCTCGCTACGCTGCCAGAGCCAGAAGATGACTACCAGTACCACCGCCCACAGCAGGGTCGTCCCCGCGTAGGGGATGTGGACATCAAGATGGAGAAAATCAGAAGCGCCTGTCCCGAAAATAGCGATTGCAAAAGCCAGGGACCAGTAAGCCAAGGCCCGGTAGCGGCGGGTAGCGAACTGCAGCAATAGCCCGACGAGGAACAGCAGCACCTCGGTACCGCCCCCCTTAATATTGCCCCAGTTCTTGAGGTAGTCGGAGGTGGCTTCCCCGCCAGCAGTGGTAAGGATCTTCACAACCCAAAAGACGAAGATGACCTCTGGGACCTTGGCCGCTACCGGGGCAGGGAAGAAGCGGCCGATCAGGGGGATCTGGCTGCCCGTCTGGGCCCGAGTGCCCGGTCGCCGCGTAGGGCCGGAGTTATGGCTAGCCAGGCCCACCTGTCATTTCCCTCCTTGCGCTTGCCACAAGTATTGAGTGGAGTCGTTAGCGAGTACTGATTATGCCCCTAACACCTCGAGCGAGGTCACCAACAACGATAGCCGGGGGGTGTCTCGCCCGGGCCTTGTCAACTCAAAATTCAGCGCATGTTTTGGTGCACTTGGTCAGGTGCGCGTGCGGGGTTGGGTATGGGCCAAGGCGCTGTCGTGGTGAACCAAACTGTTATCTTCAGTCCGCCCTTGGGGAGGGCGTCTGCCTGGAGTTGGCCGTTGTGGGCGGCTACGACCGAGGCGACGATGGACAGCCCGAGCCCGACGCCCTGACTGTTGGCGACTCGTTGGTCGAGGCGCGTGAACGGTTCGAACAGGGATGCCAACTTCGGCTCGGGGACCAGAGGCCCGGTATTGGTGACCGAAAGGTAGGACTGGCCGCGATCGGTGCCGGTCTCGACCTGGACCGAGCCGCCGGTCACGTTGTAGCGGACGGCGTTGTCCACGAGGTTGGCGACGAGGCGCTCGACAAGGACGCGATCACCGAGCGTGGGAGCCGCTGACAGGTCGGCTTCGATTGCGACGTTGGAGGCTCTCGCGGAGGTGCCGGTTTGGTCGATCCCGTCTTGTGCCGCCGCTTCGAGGTCCACAAGTTCCCTGGTCGTCAGCCCGCGGTCGGACCGGGCCAACGTCAGGAGGCCGTCGATGATCGCTTCTGATTGGCCGAGCGCTTCCCGGACGCGCCCGACAACAGTCTCGAGGCCCTCGGTGGTCCGGGCGGGCTTGGCCATGGCCACGTCAATGAGGGTGCGCATGGAAGTTATCGGGGTCCGTAGTTCGTGCGAAGCGTTGGCCACGAACCGTCGCTGGCTTGCGAAGGCGAGATCGAGGCGGTCCAGCATGTCGTCGAAGGTATCGGCGAGCTCCTTGAGCTCGTCGTTGGGCCCGTCGAGACTGATCCGTTCATGAAGATGTTCTTGCGAGGCGCGCCGTGCGGTGCCGGTGACCTTATGGAGGGGGACCAGGATGCGCCTTCCGATCGCCCATCCCAGCAAGCCCGCCACAATGGTGGCGACGGCGAGACCCCCAAGGGACCACAAGAGCAGCTGGTGAAGGTCATCCAGTCGTTGCATGGCAGCGCCGAATTCGGCAGCTATGGCGAAGGCTTGTTTGCACTTGGGTACTTGCCCGCCGGGGAGTGTGCCATTTTGCTCCCCTGAGTAACACGCTTGGAGGAAGTGCTTATTAATGCTGGCTGGGTTGACGACCGCTGTCGCTGGGAGGCTGTGGTCCACGAGCGTATACGTAGCGGCAACGAATGCTCCGCCGGTGACCAGGAACAGGCCCGCGCAGGCAAGCGCAATTCGAGCGCGCACACTACGGCGGCCGCGGATCTTGTGCCGAAGTTCGCTTAACATCTCTATGGGATCCGGTAGCCGCCGCCGATCACGGTCTCCACCAGCGGAGGGTCTCCCAGCTTTCGCCGTAGGCGCCCGACGGTGACCGGGACGGTCTTGGTGAACGGGTCGGCGTGCTCGTCCCAGACCTGTTCGAGAAGCTGCTCGGCGCTGACAACCGCCCCGTCTGCGGACACAAGCACCTCTAGCACCCCCAGTTCCTTTCGAGCCAGGTGCACGGGACGCCCGGCCCTGGTTACGGCCCGTCGCGCCCGGTCAACAACAAGGTCCCCCCGTGTCATCACTGGCGGTGTGGACGGGCTGCGGCGGGCGAGCGCCCGCACCCGGGCAACCAACTCGGAGAAGTCGAACGGCTTGGCCAAGTAGTCGTCGGCACCCATGTTGAGGCCGTCCACCCGGTCCTCCACCTGCCCGGCAGCCGTCAGCATCAGGACCCGGCTCGGGCATGGCGAGCCGACGATCTGCTCGCAGAGCTTGTCCCCGTGCAACCCGGGCAGGTCGCGGTCCAGGACGACCACCTCATATGTGTTCACGGCGGCCTTTTCCAGCCCGCTTGGCCCGTCGTAGGCGACGTCGACGGCCATCCCCTGGTCGCGCAGCCCCTCGGCGACAGCATCGGCGACGACCGAATTGTCCTCCACGACCAGCACCCTCATGGCCTCCATGGTGGCTCAGTGGCGGTAACACTGCGACAACACCTTCCTGCGATGAGACCTCCGGCGAGTCCAGCCACGCTTCGGTGCCTCGCTTGCGACTGTGTTATCTCAATGTTGCCCGTCTTTTCGTACCGTTATGGCATGATCCAACGACAGTCACGGCTCCTTCGGGGGCCAACAGCGCGACACCGCCGGCTCGCCGCGGGGGGACTGGTCTTATTGGGCCTGGCGCTGGCCGGCTGCGGCTCGCAGGAAGCCTCACCCTCGGTGGCCCACGTGGCCAGGACGCCGACCAGCAGAGCCGGCTCTCCTGCCAGTGCTCTGCTTGTGGCTACGCGGTGCCTCCGCCAACACGGCCTCCCCGATTTGCCCGGGCCAGTCCTTGCGACAACCGGCCCCGCAAAGGGGCAGATGATCCTGGACAAGCAGGCCCTTGCCACCTATCCCAGCTCTGCGGTCAGTCAGGCCCTGAGCGCCTGCAGCATCGCCTTGGCGAAGGCCGGCCTCGACACCGGCCCAAACGCGGCCGCTAGCTCCCAAGAGATCCAATACCTCCTGGACTTCGCCCACTGCATACGCAACCACGGGATCTCGAACTTCCCCGACCCCAACAGCCAGGGGGGTTTCAACCTCGCCGGTACGGGGATCAACAGCCACGACCTGACCCCAGCAGAACTCGCCGCCGCGAGGGCGTGCCTCCCGACCGCACACGGTGACGTGAACATTCCGCCACAGGGCACCGGTACAAGCCGCAGCAGCTAAAAATAAGGGCGCACGCGGAGCCAGACAACTCAGTCAGGCGGTCCAAGAGGCAGGAACAAGGGAAGCGCAATTAACGATGGTCAATTCGGGGCCAAGCCCACCTGCCTAGGGACAAAGCAGGGCCGGCCAATCAATGCAGGGGGAAGACCGACTTGTACACCTCGAGTCGTACAAGCTGACCTCCAGGTTCATCCTTTAGGCGTTCGAATAGGGGCGGAGGCTCTTTATCCTTGACATATGCGCTCTCCTGAACAGGTAAACACGCGCGATTCAGGAAATGTCGCGAGTACCGCGCCTCACGGTCAGGCGGCACTCGTGAGCGGGTTTATCTCAAGGTTCAGCCGCGAGCCGGTCGCCGCCAAGGTGCCCGAGATAACGGCTTTGTTCTGGTTGATCAAGCTGCTGACCACGGCGGGCGGGGAAGCGACGTCGGATTTCCTGGGCAACTACAACGTGGTCATCGGGGCCGGAGTGGAGATCGGGGTGTTCGCTGTGGCCCTCTGGTGGCAGTTCCGCACCCGGCGTTATTTCGCCCCGGCCTACTGGTCCCTTGCCTTCGCCATCGCCATTTTCGGTACCGGCGTGTCCGACACCATGCACCTGGCGTTCGGCATCCCCTACGCCGGCACCACCCTCCTTTGGGCAATCGTCCTCGGCGTCGTATTCTGGCAGTGGAACCGGAGCGAGGGCACCTTGTCGATCCACAGCATCACTGCTCGCCGCCGTGAGGGCTACTACTGGGCAACCGTGTTCGCGACCTTCGCCCTGGGCACGGCGCTGGGAGACTTCAGCGCCACCGCTTTGAACTTGGGCTACCTGGCATCGGGCATCACCTTCGGTGTGCTGATCCTGGTGCCGCTTGTGGCCTGGCGTCTCGGCCTCAACTCGGTCCTGGCGTTCTGGTCCGGCTACGTACTGACCAGGCCACTGGGCGCCTCCTTCGCCGACTACGTGAGCAAGCCCAGGAACATCAGCGGTATCAACTTTGGTGATGGGCCAACAGCGGGAGCCGCCCTCCTCGCCGTGGCCGTCCTGGTCGCGTACCTGACATTGACCCGCAGGGACATCCACGCCTCCCGTCCGCCTCTCGCACTGCAGCAAGATGTGAGCACGGTCGTACCGGAGAGGGCGGCCGCTCTCGAGCCCGACGCATGAAAGGTGGCGGTCAGGTGAGGCCCTGGATGACGCGTCTCCGATGGGTCACTGCTGACCCCACCGAATTGGACAGCGGCAGCGAAGCGGACAAGGGCGCCGAAGCTGACAAGGACGGTCAGCTAGCCACGCACCGACCGGACCTATGGCAGCTGGGCTCGCGACTGGCTGACGCTCACCCGGTAGTCGCCGATACCAGCGTCGCCTTGGCCGTCGCCATCCTCAGCGCCGCCTGGTTCGTTGACCGGGCCGGTTCGGGGCTCACGGGTTGGGCCCTCCAGGTAGCACTCATCGTGCCGCTTGTATGGAGACGCCGTTACCCGGTTGCCGTCTTCGCCATCATCGCCCTGGTCGCCCTGGTCCAGTGGGTCATCGGGGTAGAAATGGTCGGCGACCTGGCCCTTCTCGTGGCCCTTTACACCCTGGCCAGCCACCGATCTCGGGTCGTGGCTACTGCCGGGGCGGCACTGGTCGAGGTGGGGGCTGTGATGGCCAGTTTTCGCTGGGGCCTTGCCGGCAGCTGGCCGCGGTCGCTCGTGTTCCTCTCGGGCCTAGTGGCTGCCGCCTTCTTGCTCGGGACAAACCTCCGGTCCCGTCGTAGCCGGCTGGCCGCTGTCACCGAGCGCGCCGAGCGCCTCGAGCGAGAGCGCGAGCAGCAAGCCCTTATAGCCGCCACCGCCGAGCGGACACGCATCGCCCGGGAGATGCATGACGTCATCGCCCATAGCCTGGCCGTGATGATCAGCCTGGCCGACGGGGCCAGCGCTAAGCTTCGCTCGGACCCCGAGCGGGCGAGCACAGCGATCAAGAACCTGTCCCGGATCGGACGCCAAGCGCTGGGCGACACCCGGCGCTTGCTCGGCGTGCTGCGCGACGACGGTGCCCCCGAAGAGCTGGCCCCCCAACCCGGCCTCGGCCAGATCGACGGGTTACTGGCGCAGGTCCGCACAACCGGCTTAGCGGCATCGTTGGCCATCAATGGTGACCCTCGCCCTTTGCCCCCGGGAGCTGAGCTCACCGTTTACCGGATCGTGCAAGAAGCGACCACCAACGCCCTCAAACACGCCGTCGGCGCCACCAGTGTGGCCGTAGCCCTGGATTACACCCCCAACCAGCTCGCTATCTCGGTGCGAGATAACGGCCGGGTACCGAGCCTGGGGGCGGGCCATCGACCTCCTCGGGGGACCGGGCATGGGTTGTCCGGTATGAGCGAACGGGCCGCCATCTACCGCGGGACAGTCGTCGCCGGTCCTTCCGTTGCCGGCTGGCTGGTCGAGGCCCGCATCCCGATCGCGCCCGTTCCCCGGTCGCCGCGCTCACCCGGTCGTGCCCGCCGTCCGACGACGGGCCCGGAGATCGTTGGCGCCCAAGATGAAGCGTCCCTGAGCCGGCCGGCCCCCCCCGTCCCGCTGGCCCGCTCGTCCCGGCCGAGCATGTGAAGACGACCGTGCTCCTCGTCGACGACCAACCCCTCCTGCGCGCAGGGTTCCGGATGGTGCTCGAGGAGGAACCCGACCTGAGCATCGTTGGAGAAGCCGAAGACGGGGCGGAGGCCGTTCGCCTCACCGCCGAGCTGGCACCCGATGTGGTGCTGATGGATATCCGCATGCCGGGTATGGACGGCGTGGAGGCTACCCGCCGCATTGTCGAACAGACCCCGCAGTCGCGGGTGTTGGTGCTTACCACCTTCGATCTCGACGAGTACGTCTTCAATGCCTTGCGCGCCGGAGCCAGCGGGTTCGTCTTGAAGGACGTGCTCCCGGCAGAACTAGGCCGAGCTATTCACGCCGTCGCCAACGGCGACGCTGTCGTCGCTCCCAGCGTCACCCGTCGCCTGCTGGACAACTTTCTCCCGCATCTCCCTGGGCCGGGGCACAACCGAGACGTCAGCATCGACGCCCGGCTCTCGTTGCTTACCGAGCGAGAGCGGGAGATCCTGATTGAAGTAGCGGGAGGGCTCTCCAACGCCGAGATCGCCAACAAGCTTTTTCTGGCGGAGGCTACGGTAAAAACCCATATGGGACGGGTGTTGTCGAAGCTCGGCTTGCGTGACCGGGTCCAGGCCGTTGTGTACGCCTATGAGATCGGGCTAGTCCGCGCCGGTCAGGGACCTTAGTGCCTACAATTGGGTGACACCTCGGCCCCTGCACGAATTGCCAATTTACCGTAACTTTCTCTCGCAAACCGGCGCCAATGTACGACCTAGGTCGTAGTGCCACGAGTCATTTTGATACTCCAGTAGGTCGATCCAGTTGAAGTAAAGGCCTATCTTTTATTTATGGACCTTGAACTCGGGAAAAGACCTGGGTTCATTCGCGAAAGCATGTTGCTTACACGGGTGGACTTTTCCCCGCCACACCGGCCCCCGTCTGCTGCCCGCCTGGCCGTAGTCGCCATCGCCGCCATCGCCGGGTCGCTTCTCGCCGATGCACTACTTGTAGTTATCGGGGAGAGCATTTTCCCGTCGACCAAGGGATATCCTCACTTCCAGTTCCCCGACTATGCCAAGTTGACAGTCATCGGGGTCATAGTGGCATGCTGCGCCTGGCCCGTTGTGGTCCGACTGAGTTCGGCGCCCCGATGGCTGTTCGTCCGCATGGCTGTTCTCGTCACCTTCGTCCTGTGGGCCCCCGACGTCTGGATCCTGTACCAGGGCCAGCCTGCCCGGGCCGTGGTGGTGCTCTTCGTCATGCACCTGGCTATTGCTTTGGTCACGTACAACCTCTTGGTGCGCCTGGCACCACCGCGCCCGGGTAAGGCGGTCAGGGACCGTGTACTCGAGTAAGCGGGCTTGGGTGGGTGCGCCGGGCCTGGCCCATTCCGTTCAGCGGTAGGCGAGCGAGCACTAAGGACGAGTTTCTGGGCCTTCTAAGGTTTCAGGGCACTCCCCAGCGTGTTCATGCTGGGGCCCCCGAGAGCGCCACGATCACACCGATTGCCCCGGCGACGAGTAACGCGCTAACCACACCCCGACGGGCAACGAAGAGCCACAGCAGCGCGCCGCTAAGCACTGGGATCTGCCACTGGTGACCGAAAGCGGAACCGAGCGGGATGGCCGATCCGGCAATGGCACCGACAACGGCTGGCCCGGCTCCGGTGAAGAACGACTCCACCGCCTTATTGGCTCGGATCCGGTCGAAGTGCCGACCACCGGCCAGGACGAAGACGAACGATGGAGCGAAGGCGGTCAGCGCCGCCAGGAGCCCACCGCCGATCCCTCCGGCCGCGTAACCGACGACGGCTACGGTTTGCATGACCGGCCCAGGGGTGATCTGGCCAAGGGCGACGGCGTTAAGGAACTGAGAGCTGGTCATCCAGTGGTAGGTCGTGACCGCGTCGTGCTGCATCAACGGGACGATCACGAACCCACCGCCATAGGAGAGGGCACCGACCTTGAACGCCACCCACGCAAGGGCCCCGAGACCACCCACCATCGCCCCGTGGAGGACGGCGGCGGGGAAGAACGCCCTCGCCGAGCCGGCTGACGACGGTCGGCCTTGCCGGAGGACCAGGATCTCGGTCACTCCGCAGGCGACCATCACGAGCACCAGGTAGGTCCCGGCCGTGGCAGCGGTGACACCTCCGAGCAGGGCGTAGACGACCCAGCGGACCTGCTGAGATCGCTCGCTCCCAATCCTTTTCCAGCTGGGAGCCACGAGTCTCCATGCCGCGTGCAGCGCCACCGCGGGGACCGCCGCCCCGGCGCCCGCCGCTGCGCCAAGGATCCAAGCGGGGGGGTCGTTGGCCAGGAAGACCACAGACAACGCCAGGATGAGCACGAGGCCCGGGACGATGAAACACAGCCCGCCGACAACGGCGCCGACCGCGCCCCGCAAGCGCCATGCGCAGTAGATGGCCAGCTGTGTCGATGCCGGCCCGGGGAGCAGGTTCGTAGTGGCGATGGCGTCTTCGAACTCCTCCGCCTCGATCCATCGCTGCTCCTCGACACACAGGCGCCGGAGCAGGGCAATATGGGTCGGGGGGCCCCCGAACCCCGTGCAGCCGAGACGGAGCCACTTCTTGGCGACGGTGCTGAGAGGTACCTGCGGTACCGGACGCTGTTCGACCTCAACTCCATCACTAGCCATCTGATCTCGCAGCCAAGCACCTCATCGGCTGGCCCACTGAGCTGGCTCCTGGTCCCCATTTTCGGAGCGGCGAGCCCAGTTGCCGACGATCCGCGCTGGCACGACCCGAGCAGTCAGCTGTGACCCACCCGTTCCCGGCGGGGACGGCAGCGACATGAAGGCGAGGCTAGACGCCTGAGAGACTCCCTTGCTCTGGTCTCGGGATTTGAAGGGGCGAGGGCACCGGGGCTCACGATGCTCCCAAGGTCGGCTTGTCGGCTCGCCTTGCCGGGCATCCGGGCTCTTTTCTAAGCCACGGTCATTTGGCCTTAGGCACTCTTAGATAGAGCATTGTCCGTTGTACCGCCGACCTCCTGGTGGCACGACGACCGCTGTCTTTATTGCCCCACAGAGGAGCCAAGGTTGAATGCCACGTGAGCGGCTCCGTTGGCGCAGTTGACCTCGAGCTGGCACGGGGTGCTTCGATGCGAGAGCTTGCCGATGAGTCCCTCCGCGCGCGAAGTGCTGGCCAAGGGGCGAAGCTCGTCGCCAGGCGCTGCGCGCCTCTCGGCTATTGCGCTACTACAACAGCTCAGACGGCGCGTTCAACCTGAGCGGGCCGTGCCACCCCTGACCAAGGTGCCCCGGGTGATGGCAACGCGGGGCCCGGTGCTAAAGGCGATCGTCACGCAAGGCAAAAAGGTGGTGGGCGTCGTGCACATGCGGCGGCCCCAACGCCTACCCAGAAGAGTGCTCTCGACTGGCTGGGTGGTCGCCGTAAGTGAGGAACCCGGGCGGTCCGTCCCGTAGGCTGCCTGTGGACGCGGGTGCCCCGCTGTCGACAATTGGAGGAACGAACCAATGGCACATCCGAACGAAGAGCTTCTACGCCGAGGCTACGACGCATTCGCCAAGGGGGACCTCGGCACTGTCATGTCGATCTTTGATGAGGACATCGTCTGGCACGAGCCTGGGCGCAGCCCACTCGGGGGGGACTTGAAGGGCCACCAACAAGTCCAAGAGCTGTTTGGCAGGATCTTCGAAATGTCCGGTGGGACCTTCAGTATTGAAATCCACGACGTCCTCGCTAACGACGAGCACGCCGTCGCCATGGTCCGGACCCGTGCTGAGCGGTCGGGCAAGTCGCTCGACGCCCTGCAATGTCATGCGTGGCACCTAAGCAATGGCAAGGCCACCGAGTTCTGGAACCTCACGTTGGACTCGTACGCGGCCGACGAGTTCTGGAGCTGAGCCTCCGCTAGTTCGGGTGCATGACCCGTACCGTGTTACTGGCCACTCCGAGCCGGCGGGCGATGGCCTTAACGCCCATCGCCTCAGCCCGGCGCAGCCCTCTGATCTCTGACCACTCTTCCGCGTTGATCAAGTTCCCTCTCCCGGTCCGCCGATGTCGGCCCAGCCAGGCTGGTGTCAAAACCGGTGAAAGTGGTGGGCCCTCGGGAGAGGGGTCAGCTTTCCACCGTTGATAGGGGTCATTATTGGGCCGCCTCCGACGGGCACGCCCGAAGTCGAGAGGTGAGCTAACCGCAACGGCAAATTTAAGGTGAAGGGCAACGGTCCTGAGCGGAAGCGCCGAGGAGGCCCGCGAGTGGTGGCCAAGACAAAACCGGGCAATCTGTCCCACCAAGCATTGGGCAAGCCGGACGGTCGCCCGCGGAAGTCTTCGTCGATCACCTCCATGGTGACGACCGTGACCAACCGTCGTGGCGCGAATGCGGACGTCGTTGCACCCCTCGCGGATCTGGGCGTGGCGTTCTGCACCTGCCGGTGAGGAGATCGGCTTGAGCTCGTGCGGCAATAGCGTCTGGCCCAAATCCCTTTGACAATCAAGGGCTGTTGAGTAACGCATAAGGATCTATTCGCCGCCCGGGGAGGGACGGGGGAGCTGGGAACCCCCTCGGGCCCGCGGCCCCCGCGACGCCGGGAGCGACAGTGGCCCGGTGTGGACCGAGCCACTGTCACCGCTGCCAAGCTAGTCGGGAGGGAAGTGGCTCAGGGCCTCCCAGCTCGGTCCGGTAGCCGGTCGGGACCGAGCTAGGAGGACGTTGGCCTTTGGGCTAAGACTCGACGAGGATGACCAGGGTCTCAGGTAGCACGCCGTCGTGGGCCATTGCCGCGCCCGCACCCTCGGACTGCATAGCGGCGTTGAAGGCGTCCAAGTCGGCCACGTCCATAATCAGCGCAACGTGGTCCGGGTTCTTTGGGTCTATGAAGGTGCGTATGTTGGTGACACCCAGGGGGCCGAAGAACTCTTCCCTCTTGGGTGACGCTAGCCAGTGGGAGCGGTCTTTCACGTCGTGGTGGCCAAGGATCGTGGGCATGGTGCCTCCTAGTCATGCTCGGGCGGCGTCGCCGCCGAGTATGGCGACCCTACCGCCCAGGCTCTGGCTCACGGGCCTAGGAGCTGGGGCCAGCCCGCGAGGGGATCGAGCAGGTTCGGGCAGGGGCGTGCGGCGAGATCAAGATGTCTCAGTCCCGAGCGGCGGGTGGCTGGGCACCGGGTTGTGCGTGAGCAGGGAGGAGGCGGGCGGCTGCTAAATCGGTGCTTCGGCGTTACCACTGAGCCGAGGGTCGTGGTGGAACATCGGCCACGCCCCGGGTTGGTCGACATCGGTGCCTTCGGGACCAGAGAGTTGGAAATGCTCGATTGTGCCGATGTCTTGGCGGTTGTAGCCGGCCACGGTTATACCGATGCTCCCATTGGGGTCGTCGGTCACCAGCGCCGAGTTCTGCGAACCGACCCCCTGTTCCAACGTTGCGAGGACCTGGCCGGTACGGCCATCGAGCACCTCGGCCCCACCCGTGCCGGCGACGATGACGTCTTGGTAGCCGGAACCCAAATTGGCCGTTACGACGCCCCCGATAACCTCACCGAGTGCACTCTGGCGCCAGAGAACGGAGCCAGTGGCACCGTTCATGGCGTAGACCGACCCTCCACCATGTTGGTTGTCCGTGCCCTCGACAACTTCCAGGATGCCGTTGCCCGACAGGTCCGCCAGGGCCGGGCTGGAGGTGGTCAAGCCGTCCAATCTGGTTGACCACACGAGATGGCAGTGGCGGTCGAAGGCGAACACGCCGTACATGCCGGGCGCGCCGGGCCAGTAGTCGCCCGTGCCCACAGCGATCCCCTCTGCGGCACCGGCCAGGAACCGGCCCACCGCGGGCGAGGACTCGACCGACTCGTGAGGGTGATAATCGCATATCAGGCCTCCGGAAGGGCTTTTGGTCCCGGCGTTGCCGGTTGGCGCCACGACACGTACATGCCCGCCCTGCACGTACTGGACGCCAAAAGCCAAGCCGGCGGTCTGGCCCCCACCCTCGACGATCTCGGTTTTGCCCGTGCCGTAAAGATCGGCCAGTGCCGGCGTCGCGTAATCCCCGGCTCCTTGGAACCACGGGAACCCGGGGAGGACGGCGCCCGTAGCGGCATTGATGGCGTCTTGGTCCTGCCCGACGGACGGGGCGACAACGTCCGTGCCGCCTTGAAGATCCCCTACCGCGAGGGAGGCGACGACACCCGATTTATAGCTCGCACCGGGGTTGTGCACGGCCACGTACCAAAGCTCGTGGCCATTCGGGCTGAAGGCTTCATATCCGCCTTCGTGAGGCTCGCCCGCGCTACCGGCACCGACGAAGACGGTGTCGTCGGGCGAGCCTGACCCCAAAACAGCCACCGATGGGGTCGAATCGACCGGGGCTCCTCCGGTACTTGCCGGCCACCCCGGCACGACTGCACCGCCAGCCAAAGAGAACGCGTAGATGTGGCCGCCTTGGTCACCAACGACAACGGCGCTGGCGCCACCGAGGGTCGCTAAATTGGGTGACGACAAACTGATCGGGCTGCCGTCCGTGACCATTTGTGACCAGACCTTCACAAACGTAAGGCTCTGCGCGCTTACCGGTCCGGCGGCCGCCATTTGCCCTGCCACAAGCGAGAGGACGCCCAAAGCCGCGAGCGAACGTGGGCCAATTTTGTTCTTCAGCGTCAAGGTTGTCGGCCTCCCCTCAGGACACTTCCCGCCGATCTTAGTTGGGGCAGGTGTCGCCGAGGCCGTTCTGCGAGCGCCGTCATAGCAGGGCCGAGCTCGGGCTCCTAGACTTTCAACATGCCCGAGCCCGAGGTCCAGTACACGGAGAGCAGCGGAGTGCGGATCGCTTACCAGGTTTTCGGCGACGGGCCATTCGACATTATCTACGCACCCTCCCATGTGACCCACATCGAGCTGGTGTGGAAAGTGCGCCCGTGGGCCGAGTTCCTTCGGCGTCTCAGCAAGCTCGGCCGCGTCATCGTATTTGACAAGCGGGGGACTGGGATGTCCGACCGAAGTGTCGGCCTGCCCGACATGGAGGAGAGGACGGACGACATCCGCGCCGTCATGGACGCCGCTGGTTCTGAGCGGGCTGCCCTCATAGGCACTTCCGAGGGTGGCACCATGTGCGCCTTGTTCGCAGCCACGTTCCCTGAGCGCTGCTGGTCCTTGGTCCTATGGGGTTCGCTGCCCCGCCTCAAGTTCGCCCGTGACTACAGGGGCGGCTTCACGGAGGAAGAGCTGGGTGACGGTGACGCCTGGCTCGACGAACACCCGTGGGGGGACCGTGAACGTATGGACAGCCAAGCGGAGTGGATGCTCCCGCGCGGGACACCGAGCGAGCGGCAGGCCCTGGTTAATATGCTCCTGGCTGGGGCGGACGACAAGTCGATGAGGGCACTCAACGAAATGAACCGGGAGATGGACGTCCGGCCTGCGCTGCCTGCCATCAGCGCCCCCACTTTGGTCTCCTGCTGGGCCGAGGAGCCACCCCACATCACTTACGGTTCTCGCTCTTTCGCAGAACTCATACCGGGGGCGATCTTCGTCGAGCTCCCCGGTAAGGGCCACCTCCCGTTCGGCAGCGACGATGCCCGGGCCTTCGCGCACCTCGAAGAGTTCCTCCGGCGCAGCTGGGAAGGCACGCCAGGCGTTCCCGAGTTCGATCGTGTCCTGACGACCCTCCTTTTCACCGACGTGGTCGGCTCCACCGACAAGGCGGTCGAGCTCGGCGACCGGGCTTGGTTATCGCTTCTCGAACGGCACCACGCTGCGGTGCGCCTCCTGCTCGCCCGTTACGCGGGGGTCGAGGTGAACACCTCCGGGGACGGGTTCTTCGCCCGGTTCGACGGCCCGGCCCGCGCTATCCGCTGCGCCGACGAGATCACAAAGGCGGTGCGGTCGCTTGGCATCGAAGTACGGGCGGGGTTGCACACCGGCGAGTGCGAGGTTATCGACGGCAACGTCGGGGGGATCGCAGTCCACATAGGTGCCCGGGTGGCGTCCCAAGCCGGGCCAGGAGAGGTGCTCGTTTCCCAAACGGTCAAGGACCTCATCGCCGGCTCGGGTATCCGCCTGCAAGACCGGGGCCCCAGTGAGCTAAAGGGCGTTCCAGGTGAATGGCAGCTCTACCGGGTCGTGGAAGCTGCCGCCTGACGCCGGGCGTGAAGAGCCGCGCCCCACCACGTCTGAAAATGTTGACCAGGAGCTCCCGCTTTACTACTGGGGCGGGTTCAACCCGTAGAAGCGTTCCGCGTTGGCGCCGAACACCTTACGCGACCCGAGCCAAACATGAGCCGCTGCGCCCCGAACAGGTCCACCACGCGTGACACTCATGTTTTTCTTTCTGGCTCAAGGGCGCTGTCTTGCTGGCCCAGTGGTTCTCGGCTCGGTTCTAGTGCGCTCCGGCGTTCTCGCAGGCGCTTGGCGCTGGCGGCGCGTTCGGTGCGGAACGCCCGAATGTGTGCCAAGGTCTCGTCGAGGCGGGCAATTAGTTGGTCGTTAGCGACGATGGCCTCGTCGATGAGAGCCCGTTGCCTCTCCGGGGACGGGTCCCCGGAGCGCAGTTCGGACTTCACCCGGTCGAGGATTTCTACTTGCTCGACGTCCAGCACCACGTGGACCTCGGCAAGGGAGAAACCAAGGAACCTTTGAAGGTCACGGATCCGCGTCGCTCTCGTCACATCCGCCCGTGAATAGAGACGTTCACCGGTGCTCCCGTACGAGCTTGGGCGGACAAGCCCAAGCTCCTCCCAGTAACGCAGTGTCCGGGTCGTAAGGTCGGTCAACTTGGCCACTTCGCCGATACGGAACGCTACGGGCTTGCGTTCAGCCGTCGATGGGAGAGCTGAGGTGTTCACTTTCTTGTCCCCGATACGGCCTCTGCTCGGTCGCCGCCGTTGAGGTCCTCTTCGCCACCGTCGGACGCCTCGAGGCGAGCGGTCCCATCCGGCACCTGCGCAGTTCCTAGTGCCAGTGGCGAGGTGACTGAGTGCCTGCCACGGCTCCACGACGCCAGAGCCGCCAGCAGGCTGGCCCCGATGGCGAAGTCGAGGGCGGCGTGAAGCCCAGCGCGGAAGGGCACCGTAATTAGTTTCGGAAAGAAGCCCCGGCCGATTAGGACCGCCTGCTGGGAAGAGCTCAGGTGGGACAAAACGCTTTGCCCGACCAGGTGCTGCACCGGGTTGTAGCCCAAGAAGGCGGCGAACAGGGTCGAGACCGGGGGCAAGTGGGAGACGTGAGCAGCGACGCTCACAGGCACTCCGTGGGCCACGAGGCCATGGTAGAGGCTCTCGGGTAGGGAGGAGGAGAGCCCCACGATCAGCAGGGTGAAGAAAATCCCGATCGAGAGCACTTGAGCAGAGTTCTGGAAGGTGGTGTTCATCCCGGACCCTGCGCCGCGGTGCTCGGGCGGCAGGCTGTTCATCACTCCGGCCCGGTTCGGTGACCCGAACATGGACATGCAAAGCCCCGTAGCGAAGAGAAGGAGAGCGAAGGTCCAGTACGAGAAATCAGTCGGCAATATTTCCAACAACCCGAAACAGACCGCGGTGCCGATCATGCCACCCGTGGCAAATGGCCGGGCGCCGTAGCGGTCCGACAACATACCCGAGAAAGGCCCGGCTACTAGGAACCCGGCGGTCAACGGGAGCATGGCGAGCCCTGCCCACAAAGGTGTCCGGGCGAAATCGTAACCGTGCAGTGGCAACCAGATCCCCTGCAACCAGATGATGAGCATGAACATGAGCCCCCCGCGGGATAACGCAGCCAGGAAGCTGGCGAACAC
>Ga0302324_100009970_pt1 | contig 19746 bp, 13 predicted proteins | sample Palsa_T0_1_FD_201949 | JGI IMG/M metagenome (GOLD analysis project Ga0302324, IMG submission 201949) | Peat permafrost microbial communities from Stordalen Mire near Abisko, Sweden - Palsa_T0_1 | ecosystem: Environmental > Terrestrial > Soil > Palsa > Peat permafrost | place: Sweden: Abisko...
CGTACAATCTTATGGGGCAACCAATAACCCAAAAGCAGAAAAGTCTCGGTTTTGCCTACCACCGTCCAAACCCGCAAAGCGTTTTGCGTGTGTTTTGCTTCCCCTACGCAGGTTCCGGGATAATCGCATACCGAAACTGGGCGGCCGGACTTCCTCTGGATATTGAGGTCTGCCCTATTCAGCTTCCCGGTCGCGGCCACCGAATTCGCCAGCCTCTTTTTACTGAATGTTCTGCTTTGGTTACAGCTTTGGAAAACGACGTCAAAGCTTATGCGGACAAGCCCTTTGTTTTTTTCGGACACAGCATGGGCGCGCTTCTGGCTTTTGAAGTCGCACGCCGTTTGGGCAGCCGCGAAGGTCCCCTGCATCTGTTCGTTTCTGGGCGCTCTGCGCCCCAGATTCCGCGTCGTCACAAGCGCAAGCTCTCCGACCTGCCGGATGGAGAATTGTTACAGGAGTTGCGCCGTTTAGACGGCACCCCGTCGCAAATACTTGCCCGTCCTGAAATGGTGAAAGAGATGTTGCCGGTGCTGCGAGCCGACTTTAGCGTTGTTGAAAGTTACTCTTATCAAGCAACACCTCCATTGACCTGTCCCATTTCCGCCTATGCCGGATCGGAAGACGCCATTATTAAGCAGGATGTCGAAGCCTGGAGCAGGCAAACTACCTCAACGTTTTCTTTCACAGCGTTTCCCGGAGGGCATTTCTTTATTCAGACATCTCAACGTTTGCTGCTGGAGGTATTAAGGAGAGAACTGAGTCGGTATACGAGACAAAATGATCGGGATGCCCTTCCACCTCCTTACGACGGTCAGGGCTAGGACTTCAGGGCCGCGAATATCCTCCAAATGAGGCGACTTGAGTGCTTCGCGTAGACGACCACGAGCCTGCGGCATTCTCGATTCGTCGCGCTCCGGGAAGACGTGAGGGCCTAGCGATGCACACCGGCAGCCTCAGGTTCCGCTGAATGGTTCGGTTGCAAATGTGCTGCGACTCTTTTCTTGAAAACCCTTAGACCAAGTTTCGTGCGGCCACCTTCGCCTGACTTGAAGTGAGCTTTTCCAGCGCAACTTCGTATTCAGCTTTGAGCCGCGAGACCAGTTCTGCAACACTAACGACTGCCTTCACGGCGCCGATGCCCTGGCCCGCGCTCCAGACATCGCGCCACGCCTTCACCTTGCCATCGGCCTTGGCGAAATCCATCTTCGTGGGATCGGCTTGCGGCAGGTTCTCGGGATCAAGGCCGACGTTGCGAATCGAGGGCTTCAAATAGTTGCCATGCACGCCGGTAAAGTAGCTGCTGTAGACAATCTCGGCGGCATTGAAATCCACGATCATCTGCTTGTAGGCTTCAGGGGCATTCGCTTCCCTTGTAGCGATGAATGCCGAGCCTATGTAAGCCAGGTCAGCGCCCAATGCCCTTGCAGCGGCCACGCCGCGGCCGGTGGCAATGGCGCCGGAGAGCACCAGGGGCCCACTGAACCATTCACGAATTTCCTCAACCAGTGCAAATGGAGAAAATGTCCCCGCGTGGCCACCGGCGCCGGCTGCCACGGCAATCAGGCCGTCGGCGCCCTTGTCGACGGCTTTGTGGGCAAACATATCGTTGATGACGTCGTGCAGCACGATTCCGCCGTAGGCATGCACGGCCTGGTTCACGTCCTCGCGCGCTCCTAGAGACGTGATGACCATGGGCACCCGATATCGGACGCAAAGATCCAGATCGTGGGCCAGGCGATCGTTGGACTTGTGCACGATCAAGTTGACGGCGAATGGAGCGGAACGGGCCCGGTTATCGGGAGGGTCAACCTTGGGGAGACTGGCGTCGTACGTGGCGAGTTCGTCATGAATGCGCTGCAGCCAGTTTTCCAATTCCTGAGCCGGTCGCGCGTTAAGAGATGGGAAGCTGCCAATCACACCAGCCTTGCATTGCGCAATCACCATTGCCGGCGTCGAGACGATGAACATTGGCGCGCCAATTACTGGCAGCACCATCCGGTCTCTCACAATTCCGGACAGATTCACGTTCTCCCCCACCGAAAGAAACCGGCCCTCCGTCGCCCCGGGATGTACCTTTTCACAATTTGTTTTTCCCGAAGCTTGCTAGATCGTTAGAAACAACTCCGGTCACGTCAAATCACAACCATAATCACCAAATGCCGAACCGAAACGGAGCCGCATTAGAGTGGGTATTCCGCAAACGAAAACAACGGCGTTACCACCCAAAGCACGGGAAGAATTACACTTCCGAGCCACGCCAACGCCAAGAGCGCGTTTTGACTACCTTGATTTTGCTTCTCTTCCTGCCGTGAAGGGCGCGAATTGCCACGATGGCGGCAATAGCAAGAAGAAGCGTGGCCTTTCCAATCCAAACATTCATAGATTAGCGGTTCGACCGTTAGCAAAAAAGTCACCTGAGTTATGAATCGAGGAAAGGCGCTCTATCCCAGCCGGAGCTACTCCCCGCAAAGGCACAGTCGTCTACGCGCCAAGCACTATGCCGCCGGTTTCGTTGAGAGCGCCTCCATACGTTTCTGGATCTCATCGGCGGATACGTCTTCCTTGTGCGTTGAAACCAGCCACACGTGCCCGAAGGGATCTACCAATCTGCAGCTCCTGTCCCCGTAAACCTGATCCGCCACTGGAATCAGAATCTTCGCGCCCGCAGCCTCAGCCCGTTTGGCCACGTCGTCCACGTCTTCGACGTAAAGCGCGATTCGGACAGATACGTCACCGGCCGATTTCGGCGCGCAGTCGCCCCATTCTGGAAACTCGTCGCCAAGCAGGATAACTGCGTCCCCGATAGTGAGCTCTGCATGCACAATCTTCCCCCCTGGCCCCGCCAGCCGCGGCCGCTCCTCTTTTGCCCCAAACGCCAACTTGTAGAACTCGATGGCGCGAGCAGCGCCTTTGACGATCAACATCGGCGTCACAGAATGGTAGCCGTCCGGAATCGCTTTGACTTTGCTCATTATCAGTTACCCCATAATTGATTTCGGGCAGCTCTCGCCCTGGTGGATGCTACGCGACTTACCCCTTCTAAGTCAATGGCATAGGGGGAAGGAGTAGCGTCCTTATACATGTCAGATACCAGGACACTACCGGAGAAAGAAGCGAGCCAAACGCGAGCTATCCCGTCGCAAAAAAGCGCCACGCCTCGCGCCCCTCGCCCAGATTCGTCGCAGGCGCAAAGACCGCCTGCTCGATGACAAGCAACCTGCACCACTTCCGGCCTTTAATTGTGATCGGAATACCCGCGTACGAACGGAACATGGGTCGGGACCGGCGTATTGGTGAAGTCGCCCGACAAACGTTACTATATTGGAGTACAAGCGGATCGCAAAATATGCCCACCAGCACTTGTCTGCATGAGCTTTTCGAACGTCAGGTTCACTCTGTTCCAGCAAAACAAACCGCCGTTATTTGTGAAGGCGAGCAAATCACTTACAACGAGTTGAATTGCCGAGCCAACCAGCTTGCCCGCCACCTTCGGACGCTGGGTGTGGGTGCGGAAACGCTGATAGCCATCTGCGTGGAACGATCCGTCGCAATGATGGTTGGGCTTTTAGGGATTCTCAAAGCCGGCGCGGCTTACGTTCCTTGCGATCCGGTCTACCCTGCTGACCGCATTTCGCACATCCTGGAAGACGCGGCCCCTTCGATTCTTCTTACGCAACAGCACCTTCTGGATCAGTTGCCGGCCGCACGCGGATATACCGTGCTCTGTTTGGACCGCGACTGGCCCCAAATCGTCCAGCAAAGCGCAGACAACCCAGATCCGTTAGCCGATCCGGAAAATCTGGCCTATGTGATGTATACGTCAGGTTCCACCGGGAAGCCCAAAGGCATATCCATTGCCCATTCTTCCGCGGTCTCGTTCATGCTTTGGGCCCGGGATATGTTCCCTTCCGAAGATCTGCAGGGAGTACTGGCGTCGACTTCGATATGCTTCGATATATCTCTGATTGAGCTGTTTACACCTCTCAGCTGGGGCGGCAAGATCATCATGGCTCAAAACGCCCTGCAATTGCCGGAACTCAGAAATCGCCATCAAGTAACCTTGATCAATACGGTGCCCTCCGCAATGAGAGAGTTGGCCTCCGCGCACACTCTGCCGGCATCGGTGCGAACCGTAATTCTAGGTGGGGAGGCGGTCGATTCCCTCGTGGCGGCGCAGGTCTATAAGCAGCCTGGGGTGCAGCGGGTCTTCAATCTCTATGGGCCTACCGAAGACACTATCTACTCGACCTGGTCTTTGCTGCGAAAGGATGACGACAAAACCCCCATTGGCCATTCCATGACACAGAAGCACGCCTATGTGCTCGACCGGCGCTTGCAACTGGTACCGATAGGTGTGACCGGCTCAATCTACCTGGCGGGAGCGGGATTGGCGCGGGGTTATCGCAACCGTCCAGATCTCACCATCGAAAAATTCATTCCGAATCCATTCAGCCAACAGCCAGGCGCGCGCATGTATGACACCGGAGACCTTGGGCGCTGGAACAGCCAGGGCGAGCTGGAGTACATCGGACGTTCTGACCATCAAGTCAAGATTCGTGGCTATCGGATCGAACTCGGCGAAGTTGAGGCCGTCTTGCATCAGCATCCGGGCGTGCGCAAAGCCGCAGTCATGGCAAGGGAGGACTCGCCTGGGGACAAGCTCCTAGTCGCTTATGTCTTGGAGACGCAAAAGAACACGGTAACTCCGAGTGAGTTGCGCACTTTTGTGAAACAAAAACTTCCACAATATATGGTGCCGTCGTCGGTGATTGTCATGGAAGCCTTTCCTCTGACGCCCAATGGCAAGCTGAATCGAAAAGCACTGCCCGCTCCCGAAGATGCGCCCGCCGAACGCGAGACCAGTTTTGTTGCCCCTCAAACTCCAACCGAGAAAATCATCGAAGGCATCTGGGCTAACTTGCTGAAACTTAAGCAAGTGGGTGTTCACGACAATTTCTTTGACATCGGCGGCCATTCGCTCAAGGCGGTCCAAGTGGTTGCTCGTGTGCGGGATGCGTTTGGTATAGAACTTCCGGTACGCAAGGTATTCGAAAACCCCACCATCTCCGCCCTGGCGCAACTGATCGACGGCACCGATAAGCCCTTGGCAGTGGCTAAAACTTCTAGAATCGTTCCGGTTCCCAGGAATGGGCCTCTGCCCCTTTCCTTTAGCGAAGAATCGTTGCGTTTCATGGGGCGCCTCTTCCCCGCATCGACATTTAACGTAGTCCTGGCTGCGCGGCTTATCGGCGAACTCGATACCGCGGCCCTGGGAAAATGCATCAACCACATCGTTCGGCGTCATGAAATACTTCGCACTGCCTTCAGAACAGTGGGCGGCCATGCAGTTCGAATCATTTCCGAGCCTGCCACCATGGCGCTGCCGGTCGCTGATCTTCGCGGTCTCTCCGGGAACGGAGAGGATGAGCTATACAGGTTGGTCGCGCAGGAGTCCAACACTCCTTTCGACTTGGGTCGAGGCCCTCTGTTTCGAGTCAAGTTGCTGCGGACAGAGGACCGTGAGCACGCGCTGCTGCTCACACTTTCTCATATGATTGCCGACGGCTGGTCCATGGGAATACTCCTGCGGGAACTTGAAACCCTGTACGGGTCCTGCCGCAGAGGAGAATCCCCGGAGCTTCCAGAACTGCCCATCCAATATGCGGATTACGCGGTTTGGATACGGGAAAGGATAAGTGGCGCCATCCTGGATGATCTTACTTCTTACTGGAAGCAACGGCTTCACGGTCTATCCGGACGGGTCCAGTTACCCGAGATCACCGAATCCTCAGCCAGTGGAATCGCTGCGGTTCACAATATCTCTTTCCGCCTTTCTCGAATCGAAACCGATGCCCTTAGAAAGTTCAGCAAGCGCGAAGGCGTTACCCTCTTTGTGACCTTGCTTACCGTTTTTAAACTATTCATTCACCGTCTTACTCGAGCCGAGGACATTGTGGTTGCCGTACCAGCCTCTGAGCGGAGCCATTCGGAACTGGAAGGCGTTATGGGGCTGTTCATGAATTTTCTCTTTCTCCGCACCGATGTGTCGGGTGAACCGACTTTCCGGCAGTTGCTCGGCCGTATTCGCGATACCAGCAGAGAAGCGGGGGAACACCAGGATTTGCCTTTTGGAATACTCATGAAAGCACTGCGCTCTGAGCATGAGCAAATTGCCGAGTCTTTGTTTCAATTTGGCTTCAATTACGTCAATCTGCCTGAAACCGGCATCGCACTGCAGGGCTTGCGAATTGAGGTTTTACCCAATAAGGTAAGAGCTGCATGGGTATCAGATCTTACGTTGCACGTAAACGATAATGATGACACTCTTAACTTATATGTCGTCTACAAAGAGTCTCTTTTGTCGGCAGGGCGCGTGACGGAAATCACAGAGCAATTGAAGGGGATACTGGCGGGAATTCTGAAAGAGTCGGCTTGATAGTCAGAAATCGGGGGAGGCGGCTGATAGAGGACAACACAGTCGTTTCTGGGCGAAATTCGAAAGAGGTTATAGTGGAGTGGGCGGACGCCGTGGATCGGCAAATTTCCCGCGACTCACCTCCACAGGACCTCATCGGCTGATCCTAAAGATGCTTATACGATTTGCTCAGCCCGCTCGAAACTGCATCGCGGATTCGTCGTCAGCGGCCACCAAAGTGTTATGGTGACCACAAATGGTTCCGAACGGCGGATCGCAATCGTGAGTGAGATCCTCTTTTGTCACTTATGGGGTTTCATTGATACGGCCGGGTTGCGCTCATTATCTCTTGAAGGAATCAAATGATAAAGGCGATAGAACCGATGGTCGATCGGCACCACGCTTACAGTTGGAAAACCCGCCTCGGCCGCATAGGCCCGCAATATAGCCGGACGCAAGACTGTCCCGGTGGCAGCAGAAGGTTGCTCGGTCAGGCCCACGGGCAGGCAGTGCAACAGGCTGATCGCGTAGAGAAACCTTTCCGTCTCACTTGCCGGAGCCGCGAAGGCCTCCGCTGCATTGGGCTCCAACAGAAGCGCCTCACCAGTATCGTCCAGGAGAGCGCGGCAGGTACGCAGTACTTCAACGGGTCGAGGCATGTCGTGCAGCGCGTCGAAAATGCAAACCAGCGCATAGCTGCTCTTAGACGCCGCGGCATCGCTCGCAACAAAGTTAATACGGTCAGCCACGCCGGCTTCACGGGCATTACGGCGAGCGTCGTCGATCGAGGCCTCATGCAGATCAAACCCGTCGATGAAGATTTTCGGATAAGCGTGGGCCAAAGCGATACTCGACCAGCCAACACCGCAGCCAATGTCTGCCACCCGTACTCCGCCAGTTTTCAAGCGCGAATGAGTATAGGGCATTCCCTTTTCGATCCAACGCGCTAATTGATGGAGTAGGATTCCACGGTTCAATCCAGCCTGGTTTCCTCGGAAGTCGGGCCCGTACTCAGCGTAGGGCACGCCAGTCCCAGTACGGTAAGCTTCGAGCAACTTGGGTAAAACGTGGGTCATGCCACCAACGGGTAGCATCGCTATGGGCGCGATCCAAAATAAACTGTCTGGGTCGGTTAGCGCTTCTGCGTGGCCTGGCGGAAGCAGGTACAAGCGATCATCAGTGGGCTTGGTGACCTCGTCTACCTCAACCATTCCGCAGGCGGCCTGTTGCTCGAGCCACTCGCGAGCGTATCGATACCCGATCCCGGCACGCTTCGCGAGCATGGGCGCGGTCGACGGTCCCCCTGTCGCAAGGGCGTCATACAGTCCCAGGTGTATCCCTAAGTAAGCGGCCATCAATTCGGCCGCACCTAAGCTCGCCTGGAAGAGTCGACTCGCTAGCAGACGCGCCTGCGTTGCTTTAGGGTCGATTCCGGTGCCTTCCACCATTGCCGTGTTTCGTCCGCTCAAGGATTGGGGAATCCTTTCCTTCGACTCGCTTGGCGCTGCGCCAATTGTGGCAGGCTATGACGGCGCCTCGGGCCTGTCGCGCTCATCCAACATCGACCACCAATCCTCCCGCTGGACGATTTGACCGCGATTCGGAAACTCCGCCAACAAGCTTGCCTTGACCAACCCGTGGTAAAGCCTCTTACATAACTTACGAGGCCATTGCGACGAGCTCCTTGGTTTCGTCTAGCTTGGCAGAATAGAGAAACATGTCCTGTCTGTAGATTTGCGTGAGCAAGTCTTCACACCAACCCTCAGTGGACAACCACACTGTACTTTCACATTCAACCTTGTACGCCACTGGGCCCTTAGTTAAAGGTACGCGCTTCCCATTTACAACTCCTTCGTAGAACTCGAGCACGTTGTAGGAGAGTTCAACTTCCTGGTCTTTCAATCGATGTGGGACCCTCAACATCGACCGGTTTAACTTGATCGCGTCGTGCAGCAGTTCAGGATCCGCGTCGGGACGCCCAGCAAGGAGGAGGCTTTCAAAAATCTCCGTTACCTCAGCATAAAACGCTCCCATTTTCTCTTCGGCAACCAATTTCACCAGGGCATACAGATCTGGGCGCCACCACATACCCAACCACTGTTCGCTTGGGATGTATTCGGGTTTACCGGCCTGCATGGCGCGCGCCTGGTTGCGGAAAAGTTCACCGATACCAAAACAGACAGGGTGTTGGTCGCCATCGGCTTCCAAAACCGCTTCAATCATCTGGCGATAGGAAATGCCATAGCCCTCGCCCAAGGCAAGGAACACGACCTGCAACAGCCGGTCACAGTGAAGCAGCTCCACGATCCATCCGAAGGATCGGGCGCGGACCCAATCCTCTCGCGGCATAGTCTTAGTCGCAATCACGATATTGATGTACTCCGGTTCGTCTTTCGCGGTGGATTCCAGAGTCTCGAAGTCTTGAATGATCTGTGCGGGCCTGTATTCGATACCATGTAGCCGCTGGTAATTCGGGTCTCCCATTTCCGCGTTGGGAAGAATGGAGCAGGAGAAGAAGTTAATGCGGAAGTGTTGGCCATTCGCGATGACCGTCTCAGCCCCATTCGCGAGGCTGTCATAGGTGTCGCCAGGCAGGCCCACGATCAGGTCTGTATAAGTCTTGAGCCCATCTCGAATATAGCGCCGCTGTAATTCATTGTACGATTCAAGAGAAATATTGTCTCGCTTGATGATCTTCAGCGTGTTCTTGTCCGTTGATTGGAGCGAAAGTGTGGCGCCAATGCTGGCTGCTCTGCCTTTGGTGAAGATCTTGTGAATTTCGTAAGAACGTTCAGTCTGGTTCTTTGTGTCCCATTTGGCGACACCGAAAAGAGCGCGGCGCTTGCGGTACGCCTCAGTCAGATGGGTTGCGATCCCTATGTCGCGAGGCAAGATCCCGAAATTTGCATCTACAATCCAAATGTATGGCAATTTGCGTTCCGCGAACCATTCGATCTCGACATTAATCCGTTCGTCGTCAAATCGATAAACTTTGCTGGCTACCGCGGATCCCCAATCGCAAAAACTGCAGGAAAAGGGACAGCCGCGGTTTGTTTCCCAGATCACCGCCCATCGCTTGTCGGTATTGTTGCGTAGTAACTCATCGAAAATACCGGTCAAGTAAGGCGATGGAATCGAGGATAGATCCTGAAGTCTGGGGGCCCGTGCGTTAGTGACCACTTTCCCATCCTCGACGTAGCTGATCGCGGGGGTCGATCGCCAGGATCGGTCGGCCGCATGCTCCAGGATCTCGAGAAACGCTCGCTCACCTTCGCCGTGGCAGGCAATATCGACAGCCGGGTTTTCCAGCAGGAATTCGTCTCCAGTGTCCGGAACCTGAGGTCCGCCAAAAACGATCAAGCACTTCGGAGAACGTTCTTTGAGGGCGCGGGCCATGCGAAGCGAAAGCCGGGCATTCCAAATATAGGCGCTGAATCCGACGACGTCCGCAGTCGCGAGATGTTCCACAGCCTCTTCAACTGAAATCCTACTGAAGATTGGTTGCAAAAATTTATAACGGGAAGGATCGGGAGCGTGCTGCTGGCAATATGCTTGCAGCAGCCCGACAGAGTAAGGTATGAAAACGAACGGCGTTTCGGTGGGATTAAAAACAGGTTTGGAAATCACCTGGCCATCTTTGACCATGTACTGTTCCCTTTGACGCTGGACCCAAAAAGGAACACACATTTGAACCAAGCCTACGATAAGCGGGCGGCCCGTTTCACTCATAACCTATCACTCCATAATCTCTCTCGTCTCAATCGCTGTCGTTTCTAAAGATCAGGGAACCTGGCAAATTCTGAACTGGGGTTTTCATTTCCATACTCACGCCAAACCCAACAAGAAACTGGTCTACATTGACCACTTCGAAAATTATCTTGCCTGTAACCTACTTGTGCTGTAGCTCGGCAGGCCACAAATGAGATCTCGTAAAACGCGAGGGTCTTTGCTCAATCCCGTTCTCTTGCACGAGTGCGATATCTTCGCCGGACGCACCCCCGTGTTTGCGAAAGGGATGGCAAAAGACTACCGGACACGTCTTATATGTCCAACCTATGCGAGTGGACCCGTGACTTATCCGCTTTCAAAACGGTTTGTCGTATAACGTAGTCCGTATCACGTAGCTTGTTGGAGGAAATCAATGATGGAGCGCTTGCTCTCGCGTGACGAATGGAAATTCGCCGGCGTGCTGCGGCGGGCTGATCCCGCGCTTGCCGTCGTCTGGTGGATTCTTCTCGTTCTGCGCGGATTGTTGCCGGCGCTTTTCGCCATCGCCACGGGCGTACTGGTTGCGGCGGTTCGGCGGGGCGGTGATTTGGCCGCAGCCCTAAGCATGGTCGGAATTATATTTCTTGCGCTGCAAGTGCTCGCGCCCATTCATCAGGTAGTCGGCGCCAATCTCGGAAGCCGGACCTCGGCTTGGCTTTACGACCAACTCACGCGCGCCTGCATCAGCCCGCCTGGCATCGGCCATCTCGAGAATCCGAAGTTCACAACCGATCTCACGATGGCGCGGGATTTCGACCTCGGCATCAGCGGGCCGCCGATGTCGGTTTCAATGGATTTCATCGCTGGCGGTCTGGCGGAGGTGCTAGCCGGGATCGCCTCGGTGTTAGTTGTCGCGGATTACGCATGGTGGGCGGCGCTCATCCTTGCAGGCGCCTGGTTTGCGACGCATTGGCTGCTCCGTGAGAGCGGGGTCTGGCGCGATCGAAACACTACCGAAGTACGCGAGGCGCAGCGCCATGCCGACTATGCATACAAACTGGCAGTCGATCCGCCGGCCGCTAAGGAAGTGAGGCTGTTTGGCCTGTCCGACTGGATAATCGAGCGCTTCCGATCGCGTCGCCTCTACCTGTTCGAGCTCCGCAGGCATGCAACACGCCTGCGCGAGCGCCCGATGATCTGGAGCTTACTGTTGGTCCTGGTCGCCAACCTCATTGTCTTCTGGTCTCTGGGTGCCGCAGCGTCCGAGGGCACGCTGGCTCTCGGAAGACTCGTGACTTTTGCGACCGCTGCGGTGAGCACGAACCTGATTGCATTTGGGGGACTCTCGTGGGTGCTTGACGGCGCCGCCGCACCCGCGGCCGCTGTGTTGCGCTTGCATAATGTCATACCTCCCGCGGGCGCGTTGCATGAGGGCCATGCATCCGCTGCGGGGATGCCAGCTCACGAAATTCGTTTCCGTAATGTCACCTTTGCCTACCCCGCCAGCCGAGAGCAGGAACAAGTGCTCGCGGGTTTCGACCTGGTGATTCCCGCGGGATCGTCGCTCGCCATCGTTGGTCAGAATGGCGCTGGGAAAACCACGGTCGCGAAACTTCTTTGCCGCCTTTATGACCCCCAAGATGGCGCTATTGAGATAGACGGTACCGATCTCCGTGCCTTTGACTTGGAGAGTTGGCGATCGCGAATGGCTGCGGTTTTTCAAGATTTTATTCGCTTCGAGTTGCCCTTACGCAACAATGTCGCTCCCGCTGGCGCCCCCGATGATGTCATCCAACAGGCGCTCGTTGAGGCTGGCGCTTCCGGCTTGGCCGATCTCGGCACCGTACTCGCGCGTGGTTACCCGGGCGGTACGGACTTGTCCGGCGGTCAGTGGCAGCGGGTGGCGCTTGCAAGAGCAATCGCCGCCGTTCGACTCGGCGCTGGATTGGTTCTGCTTGATGAGCCTACGGCTCAGCTCGATGTGCGAGGCGAGGCCGAGATTTTTGATCGCATCCTCACAGCCACGCGTCACACCACTACGATTCTGATTTCCCATCGCTTCTCGACGGTCCGCCGCGCGGATCGTATTTGCGTGCTCGAGGGGGGCAAAGTCGCCGAACTCGGCACTCACGACGAGTTGATAGCCCTGGGTGGCCGGTACCGAACGATGTTCGAACTTCAAGCGTCGCGCTTCGGTGACGATAAGGAAGAAGCGGAGGCGGCGATCGATGTCCTCGAATAACGATCTGCCCTCAGGATTGTCTTCCATGTGGCGCGCACTCAAGCGTGGCTACCATGCGGAACCGTGGTTGTTGAGCGTTTCGTTTGGCCTGGCGCTGCTCGCGGCATTGCCGGATGCGCTGCTGGCGCTCTGGCTAAAATATCTCGCCGATGGAGTGCTCGGTGGCAGACCCAGGTTGGTGATGACCGCCGCTCTTGGTCTGGGCGTATCGGCCGTAGGAACGTGGTTCCTGCGAGTGATCAGCGATCGCACTCAGCGCCGCTTTCGCGACCAGGTGACCATCGCCCTCGAGTCGCACTTGGCGAGGCTGTTGGCCTCAGTGTCTACGATCGAGCACCATGAACGCCCCGAATATGTGGATCGGCTCTCGGTTTTGCGAAACCAGGTATTCGTGCTCGACCACATGTATATGTCGTTGTTCACGACGTGCGGGTGGGTTCTGAGGTTGGCCGTGACGATAACCCTGCTCGTGTCGATCCATCCAGCGCTCGCATTATTGGCCGTATTTGCCCTGCCGACGGTCTTGACCTCGACCTGGCGGCCGGGCGTTGAACGCGCCATCGAAGAGCGGGGGGCGTCAGCCAATCGTTTGGCGCGCCACCTGTTCGACATCGCTACCACCGCGGCACCCGGCAAGGAAGTGCGTGTGACGGGGATCGGCTCTCGCCTCGTGACGCAGCGGCGAGAGGCCTGGGAGCGCTGGTACAAGCCGTTGGCCGCGGCACGATGGAGCAGCGCCGCGTGGCATACCCTGGGCTGGGGTATCTTCGGGGTGGGCTACATGGCTGCCGTAGTGTTCGTGGCGTCAGTGCTCAAAGCAACGCCCGGCAACGTCCTGTTGGTTTTGGCAGCGGGCTCACGGCTGTCTGCGTATGTAGCGGCGACTGTGGGCGAGATCGGATTCCTCCGCGGCGTCTGGCTCGACGGCTCCAGACGATTGGCGTGGCTGGAGGACTATTCAGCTTCGCTGGTGCGGCATACCGACGCGTCTGTGCCCGAGCGGCTCACAGAAGGCATCTCCTTCGAACACGTATCGTTCGTCTACCCCGGCACCGATCGGCTGGTGCTCGAGGACCTAAATATCCAGTTTCAACCGGGGTCCGTGACGGCCATCGTGGGAGAGAATGGTGCCGGCAAAACGACCCTCGTGAAGCTCTTGTGCGGGCTATATAAGCCGACGAGTGGACGCATCCTGGTCGACGGTGTGGACTTAGCGCGCGTGCCTCCCGATGCGTGGCGCTCTCGCCTCGCCGGCGCATTTCAAGATTTCTTTCGGTTTGAATTCAGGGCCCGTCAAAGTGTCGGGTTAGGAGACCTGCCACGATTAGAGGATGAGCCTTCGGTCTTGGCCGCGCTCGACAGGGCCGGCGCACGCGACCTGGTAGAGCAATTCGCTTCCGGTCTTGAGACTCAGCTCGGCTCGACCTGGCCCGGGGGTGTAGAAATCAGCTTTGGGCAATGGCAGCGGATCGCCCTGGCCCGGGGATTCATGCGCCCGCGGCCTCTGGTTCTGATACTTGACGAGCCGACGGCAGCCGTCGACGCCGAAACCGAGCATGCGCTCTTCGAACGTTATGCTGCAGCCACCCGCCAACGCACGGCCGAAGGCGGAATCACGCTTCTTATCTCACACCGATTTACCACCGTCCGTGTGGCCGATCACATCGTGGTACTTGACGGATCGCGTGTGGTCGAATCGGGCACTCACGAATCGCTACTCGTCAAGGGCGGCCAATACGCGGAGCTATATAACATCCAGGCCGCCGCCTATCGTTGATATCGTTCCTTGCAACTCCCGCTGAGAAACCTGGCCTGCGGAGCGGTCAACCCAATTTAGTAATCCGGCGCTGTTCCTGGCTAGGAGACGTTCGAAGTTCCATCGCGGTTCGATTTGCGCGCCATCTTTACGAGCGGGAGAGTTCTACCATCATTTATCACGCTGGACTGCGCTCTGCAAAAACTCTAGGACGGGCTCCAGAACGATCTTACTTTCCCAGAATGCGCTGAGATGGCTGAGTCCCGGCAACCCGACCACGGTTGCACAGGGCATGGAATGGGCATAATTCAACATGCGTCGATAAACAAGATCCAATTCGCCCGCATAGAGCAGACACGGCATGCTCATGGAAGGGAGAATGTCTTCCACCGAAGAATGATCCTGTTGCGCGGCCGCCAATGCCGTGAAATCATTCGTGCGTAATTCCTCATGGATGATTGCCCGCATCGCTCCAGGAGCGAGATTAGTAGTGGCGTAAATTCTCTCGATAGACCCTTCGGGGTCCTCAGGATCGATTCTTACTGAGGCGGGTAAGCTCATCGCACAAGCGTCCTGGCCACCGATGATAGCCGCCGAAACCCGTCCCGGCGCCCACTTCGCCAATCCAAATGCCGTGCGTCCGCCGGAGGAGTAACCCCAATAAGCCGTCTGGCTGATTTTCAGCCGATCAAGAACCGCAATCACATCGGCAACCTGCAACTCCAGAGTATACGCAGCCGGGTCGTGCGGCTTATCGCTTCCACCATGCCCGCGCGAATCAATTAGAACCAGGCGATATTGCTTGCGCAACGCTTCAACATAGCCGCACAGATACCATGCCTTAAGAGTCTGGCCAAATCCATGTTGCAGAACCAAAGGCGGACCCTCCCCCACATCTCGGTAATGGATCCTTACCCCCTCGCATTCAGCATATGGCATACGCTTATCTTTATTAAGTGACTATATTAAGTGACTATCGGATAGCATCCACCCTTACCACAACCAAAACGCAAAGGTTATATACACTAGATTTCAACATCCGGCAATACTCGCATCTCAGGCCTCATTCGGCAAACCTGACGCCGAGTTCGAAACTACTCGTCGCACTCAGCCCGGTCCGGATGCGCTGGAATCGATAGCAGTCGCCAGGAACCGCAAAGAAGCAGCCAGACAGATCGGATGGAGCAGCAGTTCCCTGCTTGCACGATTGCGGCCCCGATCACAACCGGTGCGGTTTGGTTCCCTGCAGCTTCGACATCAGCCCTGGCTTATCAGAGTCCCGGACATTACTATCCTTTTCGTTGAATCCGCTTAAGGACCGTCGGTTGCATTGTAAATCGTTGGTTTCCATGCTGCGTTCGATTTGTAGGCCCATTAAGATTCCTCGACTCCAGTTTTCTCAGCGCCGAAAGATAATACTCCAGAGCTGGAAAGCCGCTCGGTCGCTCTCCAAAATTAGAGAGCGGATGCCTGATTATAAGCCGCAAAAAGAATCCCAGACCACGAGTCAGTTTGTAGGAAGTTTCATCAGATCGGTACCGGGAAACGCCCCTTGTTTGGTTGGCCAAAAGCGGGCTTTTTGGGGCATGAATATACCTGACCCGACCGATGGTTCGGCGCATGATGGCCCTAGCGTGGGTGCGCGATGACTTTCCGACACCAAGCGGCTCCCACCCTTGCGTTCTTTTGCCTAGGTGAGCCCCCGCCCAACTCGATACGCAAACCAGGTTACTCCGGCACAAATACGTACGTCGCTCCCTGCTCAACGTTGGAGCCGATCTCAGCTAATGGAGCGCCCGCCACAATCGTGCTTCCACTCACCGCCACTGAAGTTCCTAACTGATCGTTGATGTTGCCGTCAGAGGCCACCAGTTCCTGATTGGCGGTCGAAGTATTCTTCCATCCATTCGCCGGCTTCTGAAACACATACGCCGCGCCCTGCTGCGGATTGACGCCGACAATCTGGGTCGGCATTCCGATCACGACCGTGTTCCCGCTGATCCCTACAGACGCGGTATTAAAGGTTCCGGAATATGGCGTTAGCCAGGCCGTTTGGTTCATGCTTGCCCATCCGCCCGCCGGTTTTACAAACACGTACGTTCCCTGCCCATTCGCCACGGACGCTACCGTGTTCCCACTCATGGCTACGGCAAGGCCGCCACCTCCAGCTGTGGCGTCTCCCACCAGTCGCGCCGTTTCCGTGATCCCGATTTTGTGCCAACCGCTGGCCGGTTTCACGTAGAGATAAGCTGCGCCGTAACTGTTATAGGCATACGGCGCGCCCAAAACGATCACATTTCCATCGATCGCCACCGAATTGCCCACGGGCTGACTGTCGGAATTAATAAGTTCGGCATTGGGCACCGACGAATTCGCCCATCCTCCGCTCGGCTCGACCCAAACGAATCCCGGGTACGCCACCACCACGCTGCCATTCGTGGCCACTCCGTACGCGATGTGCGCGCCCGCCTCCGCCACATTCAGTTCGGCGGTCTCGGTGATGCTCGTCCAGCCGCCCGCGGGCTCGATGAACACATACACGGAACCCTGGTTCGCGGGATCATGGTTCGACTTATTCGGCGCGCCCACCACGATGGTGCTCCCGCTGATGGCTACGGAGTTTCCAAAATAGTTTCCCGTGGCTCCGTCGGAAGGCGTCAGTTCCGCTACCTCGGTCACTGTGCCGGAATTATTTTCGAATACATAAGCCGCGTTGCGGCTGCTCGAACTGAGTCCCACGACAATCGTGGACCCGTCGATCGCCACGCTCGAGCCAAACTCGTCTGAGGCTTGGCCGTCGGCGGCAATCAATTTTGCAATCTGGTCAAAGGTTGTCGCGGGCAGTTGTTCGCGGCTGGCTTCACGGCCGAAGGCGCTGAACGACAGCGTCAGGCATAACACCGCAATGAGAGAAACCTGCAGAGTACGCATAGGGATAGTCCTCCTGGATTTTTGGACGAAGTGGGCCCGACGACGAACAGGATGGGGAGGGATTCCCAGCTCGAGAGCCGAGGCCTACATAAGTACTCCGAAAGCCAGCCTCTCGTCAACTGGCGTCCTCAGGCACCTAGTGGGTCAGTTTGGCTTCCACCATTAGGACCTCCTGGCGGCGTCATCTCGAAGGCCCGCGTTTTCACCAGCGGGCCGAGAGATCTCTCGGCTGGCTCCGCTGATCAAGACTGACCCGCTGCCCTTGATCATCCATAGTCGAGAGTTTTCTCGTCGCTGGAGGACTTAGCGAAGCGCGGGACGTTGCCTGCCCGAGCAAGCGAAGGGTTTCGTTCTTCAATCTGCTGCTTCTTGCTCTTTCCCCCACGCTATCAGTCCCGCCGCTCCCAGCGCCAGTTGGCCCAGAGTCGCTGGCTGCGCCTCCGCGCTCAACCGCGTGGGCATCGCGGGAGCCGTCGCTAAGGCGCCGTCTCCCGCAGTTTGTCAAACCGATTGACTTTACCGCCAAGGTTCCACTTTTACGCGGTGTGTGCCGCCGGCGTCCGTGATCTCTACATGGGTTGGCGGACTGGCAAGCGGCTGGCCGTTGGTCCAGCTTCCCACGTAGTATGTTACGAGCTGAGGCTCGATTCCCTTCGGAGTCGTTTCCAGGAGCTCGAACTCGTGCAATCCGGCTCCACCCTGAAAGAAGATCGTGTACCCGGGCGTTCCGTAGTAGCAGGTTGCGATCAGCGAAAGTACCGCCGCGCCACCACCTCCGAAGGCGCGGGCAAATGCTTTATATTCAATGTCCGATCCCCTGCTTAGCGGCGGGGGTACCGGTACCGGTTGTGCTCCCATGTTCGTTCTCCTTTCCCAGATTTTTCTTCCTAAGGCTGCCTTTGTAGCCCCGCCCTGCAGTCGAGTCAAGCAAATTTTCAGCGAATCCAGTCTGGCAGGCAGCCCGAACCCAGTTTAGTTGTGCGCGCCTCTAGACACCGGGAGTGCCAACGTTGCATGCTTCGCAAGGTTAGGGCTCAGGAGATGTCAGCGCCGGGCCCCTGCATCTTCCCGCATCAGCCACCACGCCTCCCTGTACCGCCCATACATCGTCCCCCTCGGATCGTTCTTCGGATACAAGCGAAGACTCTTGCGCGGGGCAAATGCCTTCACCGGAATCACAAACCAATCGTTCTCGGGCAGAACATACGCGATTAGCAGATCGATCTCAGCCGCCTTGTATGCCATGGTCCGCCCGCTCGAATGCCGGTTCGCCGAAACGTGGTAAGCTCCCTTGCAAAGTCTCGACGACGATTTCACCTGCACCCGCCACAGCCGCCTTCCGGTATCCACGATGAAGTCATACCGTCGGCTGTCCCCATAAGGTTTCGCCGTTGCAAATCCCTTCTGCGTCGCCTTCACCATGAACATCATCTCCGCCAGCTCCCCACGCTGCTTGCTGGTCGCGTTCCCCCATGTGGAACGGACACTCCTGTCCGTTGCCTTTGCTGTTGATCTTGATCTTGCGGTTGATCTTGATCTTGCCTTTGACCTCAACCTTGCCTCTGCCTTCGATCCTGCCCTCGAAGCCCAGCCCAAACGTTTCCCTGCACTTACGCTCATGCTCATACTCCACTTTTCCCACTGCTCGGATAATCCAGGTTGTTGTTTGTGTGGCGCGGACTCCCTCGTCCGTCGTGGACGTAGCTTTGTCATCCTGAGGCGACGGCTCTTTCGTCGCCGAAGGATCTCACGCGCCGCGCGAATCGCGCGTTCGGCGCGCTTCCTTGCAAACACGAACGGCGCAGACCGGATTGGCCTGCGCCGCTTGTTTTGACTCTATATATTCAGAATATCAAACCGAAGAGGGCAATTGGGACACCTTTCCCAACTTTATATTTCCCAGCGAATCAGTCACTTAAACAAAAATGCTCGCGTTTAGGGCCTTGACAAGATTTTCCGCGTGCGGCATCCCAGTCAGTCAACAACGGCTGTTCACCTTACCGCAGGTTTCGCTTGGGCGCTCATACTCGTTTCCTTGCGAAGATGGACAGCGAAACCGCCCGCAGAGTTGACACAGTTGCCGTTACCGCCGTCCGTGCCCCATTCGCCTAGCTTTCGGTATACTGGTAACGTATGCCGGTTCTGAAAAACATCGCCGCCATCGCCAAAGGCATGAGCATCACCTTCATGGAGATGTTCCAGCCCACCACCGTAGAAAATTATCCCGATGGCAAAGGTCCGCTGCGCGGCGCACGCTTCGAAGCCCGCTTCCGTGGCGCTCACGTCTTGCAGCGCGACGAAAACGGCCTCGAAAAATGCGTAGCCTGCTTCCTCTGCGCGGCCAACTGCCCTTCGAATTGCATCTACATCGAAGCCGCCGACAATACCGCCGAACACCGCGTCAGCGGCGCCGAACGTTACGCCAAGGTCTACAACATTGATTACAATCGATGTATTTTTTGCGGGTACTGCGTGGAAGCTTGCCCGACCGACGCGATTACGCATGGGCATGGGTTTGAGCTGGCGACCTTTAACGCCAGCAATCTGGTGTACCGCAAGGAGCAGATGCTGGCTCCCCGGCCGGCGCATATGGGAGCCAATGTCGTGTTCAATCAGGCCGACGTGGATGGCGGGGCTCCCGCCGAGATGGTCGCAGGGAGTTAAAGTTCCAGACGACTTTCGAGTTCGAGCAAA
>Ga0302324_100009971_pt1 | contig 19746 bp, 16 predicted proteins | sample Palsa_T0_1_FD_201949 | JGI IMG/M metagenome (GOLD analysis project Ga0302324, IMG submission 201949) | Peat permafrost microbial communities from Stordalen Mire near Abisko, Sweden - Palsa_T0_1 | ecosystem: Environmental > Terrestrial > Soil > Palsa > Peat permafrost | place: Sweden: Abisko...
GGCGGATGGTGCAACTGGTGCTGGTGGAAAGTGCAATGCTTGCATGCGTGGCGGCCGCCCTGGGCTGCCTGTTCGCATGGTGGGCGGCGCCGTTCGTGGCCGGCAGAATCAATCCGCCGGACGATCCAGTGCGCCTGTTTCTACCGGCGGATTGCCGGGTGCTGGCATTCGTCCTGGCGATGACCGTTGGCATCACGTGCCTATTCGGGTTGGCGCCCGCGCTGCGCGCGTCGGCCGTCGAACCGGCTGGCGCGCTGAAGGGCGGCGAAGATCCGCACGGCCGCCGCCGTACGATGCATGCGCTGATCGCGGCGCAGGCCGCTTTCTGTTTTGTGGTGCTCTTTGTGGCCGGACTGTTTGTCGCGACTTTGGACCGGCTGTCCAGCCAGCCCACAGGTTTTTCTTCCGAGCGGCTGCTGACTGTCGATACGGTCGCGCGGCGTCCGCAGCCGCCGGTCTTGTGGGACCAGGCGGCGGAACATCTAAGGGAGACGCCGGGCGTAGAGAAGGTCGCGCTGGCCGGTTGGCCGCTGCTGAGCGGCAACGGCTGGAATAGCTTCGTCTCAATCGATGGAGTGAGTGCCGGGGACAGTCTGGCCTACTTCCTGGCGGTCTCGCCCGGCTGGCTGGAAACGATGAAGATTCCGCTCATCGACGGTAGAGACCTCCAGGCGGGCGACGAGTTTCCCAGCGTGGCGATGGTCAACGAGGCTTTCGCTAAAGCGTACTTCGGCGGCGAAGATCCGGTCGGAAAATGGTTTGAACCATGGGGGAGCCAGCGGGACCGCATCCGGATCGTGGGATTGGTTCGCGACGCGCGCTACCGCAATATGCGCGAACCGATAACTGCCACGGCGTATGTGCCATTCGCGCGGATCGATGCGCAGGGGGCATGGGTACCGCAGAGTTCCGGGGCGTTTATCGTGCGCACGTCCAGCCGGAACCCACTGGCGATGGCATCCATCCTGCGCCGGGAGGTGCCGCGGGGAAGGCCGGAATTCCGCGTGAGCAACATCTCCACCCAGCAGGAGCTCATCGCGCGGCACACTGTTCGCGAGCGGTTGCTGGCGGCCCTGGCGCTGTTCTTTGCGGCCGTCGCGGTGCTGCTCGGCGGCGTCGGCATGTATGGCGTGCTGGATTACTCGGTGCTGCAGAGGCGGCGCGAAATCTGCATCCGCATGGCCGTGGGCGCGCCGGCGGGCGGCATCGCGCGCCTGGTGACAACTGACGTTTTCCTGATGGTGCTGGCGGGAGCAGTGGCGGGCCTGCTGCTGGGCATGGCATCGGTGCGATACATCGCGGCGCTGCTGTATCAGGTGAAGCCTACCGGCATGGCGATGCTGGCGCTTCCGGCGGTCGCCATTCTGGTGGTGGCCCTGCTGGCTGCGCTGCCCGCGGTGTTCCACGCCGTGCGAACGGACCCTGCCGCCATGCTGCGCGCGGAGTAGACCGGCGGTGGCCCATAATAGCAATCATGTCGTTTGAAATCCGGTGCGCTGTTCCGGCGGACGTTCCCGCACTGCGGGACCTGATCGACGCGTCCGTACGCGCGCTGCAGGCGGGTGACTATTCACCGGAGCAGATCGAAGGCGCCCTGGGCACCGTTCTGGGCGTAGACAGCCAGCTCATCGCGGACGGTACGTATTTTGTCGTCGAAGTTGTGGGCGGGGGCGGGGATCGGCAGATCGCGGGCTGCGGAGGTTGGAGCAAACGCAAGACTCTGTTTGGCGGCGATCGCGGACCGGGCAGGGAAGACAATTTGCTCGACCCACTTACGGATAGCGCAAGAATCCGAGCTCTCTTCGTCCATCCGGATTGGGCCCGGCGCGGGGTTGGCAGCCGGCTTCTCGCAACTTGCGAAGAGGCCGCCAAGGAGGCGGGTTTCAAAGGCTTCGAATTGGGCGCCACCCTAACCGGGGAACGGCTATTTAGGGCAAGCGGCTATCAGGCGATCGATCGGATCGAGGTGCCGCTCTCGAACGGCGCGTCGCTGCCAGTAATTCGCATGTCAAAAGCCGCTTGATTGGGGCGGGCACTCTTGCCCGCAGCCGGGTTTCAGCTGGCTCCAGCCGCCTAAAAAGGCGTCCCCGGAGGTGGACCTCAGGCCAGGAACCAGGCCGTGCTTGGCCGCCCACAAGCTAGTCTGCGCCAGGGTTCGACTGTCAAGACCTGATACAGTGTACGGAGATCTGGTGCCTGCCAGCGACAAAACCGCGGAGCTTCAGGAAAATGGCTTTTGCGTTCTCAAGGCGCATTTCGCCACGTCTGCGGTGCAAAGCTGCCGGGAAGCCTTTTGGCCCGTGCTGCTGGACTATCTGGAGAAAAATCGCGACAGGCCCAACCGCGGCGAGCATCGTCATTTTCTTCCGATGCCTTTCGAGCCGCCCTGCTTTGCCCCGGAATTCTTCTTGGATGGCGGCGTTCTGGACATCGTGCGCAGGGTGATGGACAAGAGGGTGGTGGCCGATCAATGGGGTTGCGATGTCCCCCTCAAAGGCTCGGTGCGCCAGGAGTTTCATGTCGATTACAAGCACCCATTATTCGCCGAGGCGCCCGACCTGCCGCTACCCGTCTATATGCTGGTGGTCAGCTTCGGACTGAGTGACATTTCGCCGGAGCACGGTCCCATTGAGATAGCGCCCGGCACTCACAGGATGCCGAGAAACGAGGCGCTGCGTTCGGTTGCGGACGGAGAAATCGAGCCGCGGCCGGTCACTCTGAACCTGGGCGATGTGCTGATCCGCCATCCCTGGGCTTTGCATCGCGGCACGCCCAATGTGACCGATACCCCACGCGCTCTGGTCACGATCCGCTACGTGCGCTGCTGGTATGCCGACTACAGCCGCGACGTGAATGCGATTCCGCTCGCGGTGTGGCAGTCGCTCCCGCCGGGGCAACAGCAAGTCATGCGGTTTCCTCACTCATAGCGCAATGCGACCATGGGGTCCACGCGGGTGGCGCGCCGCGCAGGCACATAGCACGCAGCCAACGCGACTGCACAGAACAAAATGGCGACGCCGAAGAAGGTGAGCGCATCGGTCGGCTTCACCTCGAAGAGCAGGCTGGCTATGGATCGCGTCATGGCCCAGGCGCAGGCAAACCCCAGTACAATGCCGGTGAGCGCGAGTGCAGCGCCCTGTTTCAAGACCATGCGCATTACGCTCGACCGCTGCGCTCCCAGGGCCATGCGAATCCCGATCTCGCCCGTTCTCTGCTCGACCGAATAGGCCATCAATGCGTACAATCCCATCAGGGACAACAAGAGAGCCACGCCTCCGAACGCAGTCACTAGAAGAGTCTGAAACCGGCGCTGCGCGGTAGCCGCGGATACCAACTGGCGCATGCTCTCGACATCGGCCAGCGCTAGCGTCGGATCGAGATCCCGCAGCACGGCGCGCAGGCTGGACGCCAGGCGTTCCGGAGCGAGCCTGGTTCGCACCACTACGGACGCGGAGTTGGATTGCCATAGGGGCAGATAGACTTGCATGGGTGGTGTGGCTTCCAAGTTCCACTGCCGGACGTCGGCTACCACGCCAACGATGGTCCACCACGGTGCGTCCGTATCACTACGGCACCGTTTCCCCACGGCATCCTGTCCGGGAAAGTATCGCCGGGCAAAGCTCCGGCTCACCATCGCGACTGGCGGACGGCCGGGAGCGTCGTCATCGGTGAAGACTCTGCCGCCGAGCAAAGGTATGCCCATAGCGGCAATGTAGCGGGGCGTGATGGCGCGAATCTCAAACAGCGTCTTTTCGTCTACCGGGTGCCCCTCCACGTTCAACTGACTGAGAGACTCGCCCCCGCCCAGCGGCACATAGTTGATGGCTGCGGCCGCTTCGACTCCCGGCAGGGCGCCGGCCCTGTCAAGCAGGGTGCGGAAGAATGCGCTTTGACGTTGCGGCTGGTTGTACCTTTCGTCGAGTTGGATATGCGCGGTCAACGTCGACCATGAGGTAAAACCTTTGTCGACAGACTGCACGTTCAGAAAGCTGCGAATCAGCAAGCCCGATCCGGCGAGCAAGACGAACGTGAGCGCCACTTCCGCGATCGTCAACGCGCGCTGCAATCGGCCCCCGGCCCCTTTCACAGTGCGGTTACCCGAATTCTTCAGCACCTCGTTTAAATTGCACCGCGAGATAGACAACGCTGGAAACAATCCGAACAAAAGGACCGTCGCCAAAGACGCGCAGACGGTGAAGAGCAATACCCGCCCGTCAATCGAAATCTCTTCGAGGCGCGGGATACCGGCTGGATGGATGTGTACGAGCAGCCGGACCACCAGCGATGCCGCCAACACTCCCATGATGCCGCCAGTTGCGGCGAGGCACAACGATTCAGCCAGCAGTTGGCGGACAAGACGCAATCGGGAGGCGCCCAACGCGGTTCGCACGCCGATTTCCAGAATTCTCGCGTTCGCGCGCGCCAGAACCAGGCTGGCGACGTTACTGCACGCGATCAGCAACACCAGAACCACAGCGGCCAGAAAGATCAGCAAGGCGCGCCGCGACGCTCCGGTTATGGAGACGTCAAACGGACGGACAACGGCTACGGAGCCGTGAAACGGCGGCGGGCGGAGTGGGTCGAGACGGGTAACCATCGCGCTCATTTCCGCTTGCACCTGGGTCAAGGAAACGCCTGGCCGCATGCGCCCAATGGCGTTGCCGGCGCTGTCCTCCCGGGAAGCCCTTTGTTGCGGCGTCATCGCCCAGGGCACCCAGACATCGGTCGCTTTACCGATCGTTTCCAGACTCTCCGTCCCATGCGGAAAGGCAAAGCCGGCGGGCATCACGCCGATGATCCGATAGGGCCGCGCGTTGAGCAGCAGTTCCTTTCGGAGCACGGCGCGATCGAAACCGAATTGGGATTGCCAGAGCGCGTGGCTGATTACGACAACCTGTCCTTTCCCCGGTTTGTCGTCATCGGCGGCCACGGCGCGGCCCAGTTCCGGCGCGATCCCGAGGAGTTGGAAGAACTCGCCAGTTACGCGGGAGCCGGCTACGCGCATGGCGATGCCATTCACCGAAAGATTTATGCGGTCGTTGGTAAATAGCGCAAGATTCGCGAACGAGCGGCTTTGTCTTTGCCAGTCGTAGAATTCTCCATTGGACGGCGCCCACGCTTCGAGCGGCACACCCGGAAAATGGGGATTTGGCTCAAAAAGGAAAACGAGCCGTTCCGGATCCCGGTACGGCAGGGCGCGCAACAGTACCGCGTTCACCAGGCTGAATACCGCCGTGGTTGCGCCGATGCCGACGGCCAGGGTCGTTACAGCCAGGGCGGCAAATCCCGGATTCTTGCGCAGCATCCGCAGGCCATGGCTGACATCTCGCAGCAGAGATTTCATCATCGCGTTTCCCCAGAATCGATAACCATAATAGCGCCAGCTCCGTGCTGGCATGGAACTCCACACCCGACTCTGGCGGGCCCATTGTGTGCACTTTCGCCACGCCGGACCGGTTCGGGGACAAAATTGAGACTTTCCCAACGTTCCCGCCACTAGCATTCTGAAATCCAAAAAGAAAGTGTGTCTGGCGGCGAGGGATGGACGACCAAGAAGTCATTAGAGAGTTCCTCATTGAAAGCAACGAGAGTCTGGCCCGCCTGGACCAGGAGATGGTGGAGCTTGAAAAGCGCCCCCAAGATCCCCAGCTCCTGGCTAGTGTCTTCCGTACAATTCATACCATTAAAGGGACTTGCGGATTCCTGGGGTTCGCCACGCTGGGAGGTGTTACCCACCTGGCGGAGAACATCCTCAGCCAACTGCGCGAAGGGAAACGCGAACTCACCCCCGAGTTAGTCACGCTCATTCTGGAGACCGTGGATGTAGTCAAAACCGTCCTGGTGGCTATCGAAACAACCGGCCACGAAGGACCCGAGGACTATGCCGGCCTGCACAAACGCCTGGAAGCAGCCTGCTCCCTGGCCGCCACCGCCACGCCGGTCGAGGCGTCTCCTCCCGCTCCCGCAGTTTCCCCCGACCCCGAGGAGAAGACTGGCCCAAAAAGTTCTTCCATCGCGGACTCCACCATCCGGGTGGATGTGGTATTGCTCGACAAGCTCATGAATCTGGTGGGCGAGCTGGTGCTGGCCCGCAACCAGATTCTCCAGTTCACCGCCCACCAGGAAGATTCCACTCTCAACGCCACCTCGCAGCGCCTCAACCTCATCACCACCGAACTGCAGGAAGGCGTCATGAAGACCCGCATGCAGCCTATCGGCGTGGTTTGGAACAAACTGCCGCGGGTAGTGCGCGATCTGGCCACTTCTTTTGGCAAACAGATCCACCTGGAGATGGAAGGCGCGGATACCGAGCTCGACAAGACCATCATCGAAGCCATCAAGGACCCGCTCACGCACATTGTGCGCAACTGTTGCGACCATGGGATCGAAAAGCCCGAGGTGCGCGTCCGCAACGGCAAGCCGGCCTACGGCAAGTTGATCCTGCGCGCCTTCCACGAGGGCGGCCAGGTGAACATCGAGATCGCCGACGATGGCGCGGGAATCGACGTTCAGGCCCTGAAAAATAAAGCCGTTCAAAAAGGGCTGATACGGCTCGAGCAGGCGGAGCGCATGACCGACCGGGAAGCGCTGGCGTTTATCTTCCTGGCCGGCTTCTCCACTGCAGCTAAGATTACTAGCGTTAGCGGTCGCGGCGTCGGCATGGACGTCGTCAAAACCAATATCGAAAAGATCGGCGGCGTGGTGGAATTGGTCAGCCGCCTGGGTGAAGGGACCACGCTGAAGCTGAAGATCCCTCTCACGTTAGCCATCATCCCGGGCCTGGTGGTTACACTGTGGGAAAGACGATCGCAGCCGCGCAAGCTGCAGGGAATCGGCGAACGGTACGTAATCCCCCAAGTAAGTCTGCTGGAACTGATCCGTCTCGAGGGCGAGTCCGGAAAACGGCAGATCGAACGCATCCACGACACCCCGTTCTACCGCAGGCGGGGCAGCCTGCTGCCGCTGGTTTATCTAGCCGACGTATTGAAGCTCGGCAGCACGGGCGAATCCAATGTGGTGAATATCGTGGTGCTGCAAGCCGAGGACCGCCAGTTTGGCCTGGTAGTGGATGGCATCAGCGATACTCAGGAAATTGTAGTAAAGCCGCTCGGCAAGCAGTTGAAGGGCTTGAACTGCTACGCCGGCGCTACGATCATGGGCGATGGCCGCGTGGCCCTGATTCTGGACGTATCGGGAATCGCGCAATTATCCGGTGTGGTGCGGGAATCGCGCGACAAGTCCACCGCGGAGGTTCAACGCGCCGACCACTCCGGCAACGAACGCCAGACATTCCTGCTATTCCGGGCGGGATCATTCGAACGTCTGGCGGTTCCCCTTTCGCTGGTGGCGCGGCTGGAGGAGATCTCTCTTTCCAAAATCGAGCACGCCGGCGGCAGGCGCGTCGTCCAATATCGGGGGCGGATTCTACCGCTGGCGTCACTGGCGCCCATCCTCGATCCCGGTGCGGCGGACGCCGCCGGTTGCCAGGATCCCGCGCAGGTGGTGGTGTTTAGTAACGGAGAGCGCAGCATCGGCATCCTGGTGGACCAGATCCTGGACATCGTAGAGGATCAAGTGACGGTCCGCCAGGCCGCCGCGCGGCATGGATTGTTGGGATCCGCGGTGGTCGGCAAGAAGGTGACCGACCTGCTCGATCTGCACGCCGTAATTGAAGCGGCCGATGAGGGCTGGTTCGGTAGCGGGGATGCGCAGCGCGCCAACAGCGCCACCGTCATGATCGCGGAGGCTTCGCCTTTCGTGCGCGGCCTGGTTCGCAACTCGCTCGAAATGGCCGGATACCACGTGGTCGAGGCGGCCGACACTCAAGGGGCTTTGCGGGAACTGGAGAGCCGCAATGTCGACGTGGTGCTGGCCGGTCTGGATCTGCCGCCGGATGGCAGCGGCCGCGGTCTCCTGGAGGAAATGCGCCGCCTGCCCGGCTTGGTCCACGTTCCCGCGCTGGCCCTGATCGACAGCGCCGAGCAAGCTCAGGCGCAGCGGGAGCATCCGCGGGGTTTCGCCGATTACCAAATGAAGTTCGATCGGGACGCCATGCTGGTATCTCTGGCCAAGCTGGCGAACGCGGTAGGAACGCCGGATGCGCATGCGCCCGCCGGGGAGAAAGTTTGAAGCCCATGAAAGCTCTGCAAACCGCAAATGGCACGCCGGCCGAAACGGCCCGGACCAGCCGGGAATACGCCACCTTTTTCGTGGATGGCCTCTTCTTCGGCATCGACGTGTTACAGGTCCAGGAGGTGCTGCGCTATCAGGAGATGACCCAGGTGCCGCTGGCCCCCAGCGTGATTGAGGGACTCATTAACCTGCGCGGCCAGATTGTCACCGCCGTGGACATGCGCGGGCGCCTGAAACTGCGCGCCCGGGCCGACGGCCAGACCCCCATGAACGCGGTTGTGCGCACCAAAGAAGGCGCCGCTGTCAGCCTGTTGGTGGACGAAATAGGCGATGTAGTGGCTGTAGATTCCGAGACGTTCGAGCCGGTGCCGGATAACGTGGATCCCGCCGCGCGGGATTTGCTCCAGGGCGTGTACAAACTCAAGGGCCGGCTGCTGCTGGTCCTGGACACTGAGAAAACCATTGATATCGCCGCCAATGCCGCGTGAAGTTGGGCACCGCGAGCACTGGAGGGCGCAGGACTGGAGCCCTGCCCCGCAGCTAAATGTAGAGAGGTCTTGATTTTGGCGTTTACTTTCTTTTTTCGCGATCAACAGGTGCTGGAGCGCGTAGTGGAAACCCTCCTCCCCAACTTGGCGGGCCGCAGCCATCCGCGCGTCTGGGACGCCGGCTCGGCCATGGGCCAGGAGCCTTATACGCTGGCCATGATCCTTGCCGAGCGGATGGGACACTTCGCCTTCAACAACCTCCGTATCGATGCCACCGATGTGGAAAGCACCGGGCAGTTCGCCCAAATGATACAGGCGGCCCTGTACCCGCGGGACGAGTTATCGCGGTTGCCGGAGGGCATCCTCGAAAAGTACTTCGAACCGAATGGCCAACACGATTACTTTCGCGTGATCGACAACATCCGGCAGCGCGTCGTGTTTCAGCAACACGATCTTCTTTCGTTCCAGGAAATCGGTCAGGGATATTCGCTGGTCTTGTGCAAGAACGTGCTGCTCCACTTCCAGCCGGGGGAGAGAATCGCGGTCCTCAAGATGTTTCACCGCGCTCTGGCGCCCGGCGGCCTGTTCGCCAGCGAGCTGACGCAGGACATGCCGCCGGAACTCGACCGGCTCTTCCAGCGGGCGATCCCCGACGTTCAGGTGTTCCGCAAAGTGGAGGGCGCCGAGTGCGGATCGTGACGCTCGAAAACAGCGGCGAAGTCTATACCTCCCAGGTTTACCTGGTGCTGGGCAACTCGAGCCGGCTGGAGGATGTCAACACCCTGGTGGACGTGGGCCAGGACCCGGCCATCCTTGCGAGCATCGCACAGGCACCCACGGGAGTCGGTAAGTGGCCCGTGGAACAGGTTGTGCTGACCCATAACCATTACGATCACACCGCTTTGTTGCCGAGGGTCCGTGAGGCGTTCCACCCCAAAGTTTTCGCATTTTCACCGAATACCGAGGGCGTCGATTGTCTGGTGCGCGACGGGGACACCATCAAAATGGGCGACGCCTATTTCGAGGTAATCCATACGCCGGGCCACAGTAGCGACTCGATCTGCCTTTACAACCGGGCCGAGGGCGTACTCTTCGCCGGCGACACCCCCGTGGTGAACGCGGCGGCAACCGGCACTTATGAGCCGGATTTTCTGGCGGCAATGGAGAAAGTGTGCGCCCGCGATGTCCGGGCGATCTACTTCGGGCACGGCCCTCCGATGACGGAGAACTGTAACGTGAGGCTGCGTGAATCGCTGACTATGGCGGCAGGCAGTGGCGCTGGTGGTGAGGCGGGCGGTTTCGCCGGCTTTTTGGGATCTGAACAACTAAAGCAATAAGGAATATAAGGAGCAGACTAATGGCAAGACAAACAGGTAACGGCCGGAACGTTGGCCCGACGCGAAACCCGTCCGGCGCCGCCGTTTTGGACCTTCCGGAACATGATGAACAGGAGGCACAGCGGAAGGATCTGCTGCAGGACGAGATAATCCGGGTAGCCACCGCTCTCCAGCAAGGCCGCCTCGCGGAGCGGGCGCGCGCGGACCTGTTTGAAGGTAGCGACCGCGCCGTCGTCGAGAGCCTGAATGGGATGCTGGACTCGGTGATCAAGCCCTTGAATGTCTCCGCCGAGTACATGGACCGTATCTCGAAGGGCGATATCCCGCCCAAGATCACCGACGCCTACGCCGGCGATTTCAACGAAATCAAGAACAACCTGAACGTCTGCATCGACGCGCTTGCCCGGCTGGTGGGCGACGGCGTGGGTCTGACGCAGGCGATGCTGGAAGGCAAACTCGCGGTGCGCGCCGACGCGGCCAAGCATCAGGGCGACTTCAAGAAGGTCATCGAAGGCTTCAACCTCACGCTGGACAACGTCATTAAACCCTTGAACGTGTCGGCCGAATATGTGGACCGCATCTCGAAGGGCGACATTCCGCCTAAGATCACCGACGCGTACGCCGGCGACTTCAACGAAATCAAGAACAACCTGAACGTCTGCATCGACGCGCTTGCCCGGCTGGTGGGCGACGGCGTGGGCCTGACGCAGGCGATGCTGGAAGGCAAACTCGCGGTGCGCGCCGACGCGGCCAAGCACCAGGGCGACTTCAAAAAAGTCATCGAAGGCTTCAACCTCACGCTGGACAACGTCATCAAGCCGTTGAACGTGTCGGCCGAATATGTGGACCGTATCTCGAAGGGCGACATTCCGCCTAAGATCACCGATGCGTACGCCGGCGATTTCAACGAAATCAAGAACAACCTGAACGTCTGCATCGACGCGCTTGCGCGGCTGGTGGGCGACGGCGTAGGTCTGACACAGGCGATGCTGGAAGGCAAGTTGGCGGTGCGCGCCGATGCGGCCAAGCACCAGGGCGACTTCAAAAAGGTCATCGAAGGATTCAATCTGACGCTCGACAACGTCATTAAGCCTCTGAACGTCTCCGCCGAGTACGTGGACCGCATTTCTAAGGGCGACATCCCGCCCAAGATCACTGACGCGTACGCCGGCGATTTCAACGAGATCAAGAACAACTTGAACGTCTGCATCGATGCTATCGGACGCCTGGTGGCCGACGGTTTGGCGCTGACGCAAGTGATGCAGGACGGCAAGTTGGAGGTCCGCGCCGACGCGGCCAGGCACCATGGCGACTTCCGCAAGATCCTGGAGGGTTTCAACCTGACGCTGGACGCTATCCTGCTGCCCATCGGCGAAGGCAATCGCGTGTTGGCGCAGATATCCGTGGGCAAGATCGACGAACTGATCGCGCAAACCTACAAGGGCGACCACGAGAAGATGAAACAGGCCGTCAATAATGTCGCCGTCGTTCTGCAAAGCATGCAGAAGGAGTTGGGCCGCCTGACTCAGGCCTCCCACGAAGGCCAGCTATCCGAGCGGGGCAAGGCCGATCAGTTCCAGGGCGCCTACGCCGGCATCGTCAAAGGCGTGAACGACATGCTGGACGCTATCCTGCTGCCCATCGGCGAAGGCAACCGCGTGCTGCGGCTTATCCGCGGCGGAAACCTACGCGAGAAGATCGAAATCGCCTGCAAGGGCGACCACGAAAAAATGAAGAACGCCATCAACGGCGTGCATGCCTGGCTGACGGATTTGGTCGCCTACATTACAAAAATAGCCAACGGCGATATGAATACTAATGTGGAGAAGGCCTCCAACGAGGACCAGATCCATGAATGGCTGGTGCTGTTGAAGAACAACATCAACGGTCTGGTGGACGACGTCAACACGCTGGCCCAGGCGGCCGTAAACGGACGGCTGGGCGTCCGCGCCGAAGCCTCCAACCATCGCGGGGATTACCGCAAGATCGTGGATGGTTTCAACAAAACTCTCGACACCGTGGTCGACCCCTTGAAGGTTGCCGCCAGCCAAGCTTCCGCGCTGGCATCCTCCGCCGAGGAACTTACGGCAGTCAGCAGTCAGATGGCTTCCAACGCCGAAGAGACCGCTACGCAGGCCAACGTGGTCTCCGCGGCCAGTGAAGAGGTATCCAAGAATGTGACCGTAGTCGCCACTGGCAGCGAACAGATGCAGGCCTCGATCCGCGAGATCTCCAAGAGCGCCAACGAGTCGGCCAAGGTAGCCAAGGCCGCCGTGGGCGTCGCGGAATCCACCAACCACACCATCGCCAAGCTGGGCGAATCCAGCGTGGAAATCGGCAAGGTCATCAAAGTCATCACCTCCATCGCGCAACAGACCAACCTGCTGGCCCTCAACGCCACCATCGAAGCCGCGCGCGCCGGCGAGGCCGGCAAGGGCTTCGCCGTGGTGGCCAACGAGGTAAAGGAACTCGCCAAAGAGACTGCTAAAGCCACCGAAGAGATCGGCCAGAAAATCGATGCCATCCAAACCGACACCAAGGGCGCCGTCCAGGCCATCGGCGAAATCAGCGCCATCATCAACCAGATCAACGACATTTCCAACAATATCGCCTCGGCCGTCGAGGAGCAGACGGTCACCACCAACGAGATCGCCCGCAACGTGTCTGAGGCGGCTAAAGGCACCGAAGAAATCGCCAAGAATATCGGCGGGGTCGCCATAGCCGCGCAAAATACCACCCGCGGCGCGACCGACATGCAGAAAGCGGCCCAGTCTCTTAGCGGGATGGCCGCTCAGCTCCAAGGCCTGGTCGCCAAGTTCACCTTCTGAAGTGGCGTCCCTCGGACTGCAGCGGCCTCTCAGGCCGCTTTACCGTGCGGCGGGTCCTCCGGGACCCGCTCCTCACCAGCGGCCTGAAGCGCCGCCCGCATCCCACCCTAACTTAACCAACCTAAAGCTGCACCCCCGCTCGTCCGATATACCAAAAGAGGCTTCCTATGTACCATGCCATGGTGGTTGACGACTCGCGGGCGGTGCGCATGATTCTGTCCCGAAACCTTGCGGAGATGGGCTATGACGTCTGCGCCGCGGCCGATGGCGCCGAAGCGCTCGCGCTCCTGCGCGAAGATGTGTCGCTCGTTCTTGTGGACTGGAACATGCCGCATATGAACGGACTTGAATTTCTGGAGCGGCTGCGCGCCGATCCGCGCTATGCGTCCGTAAAAGTGATGATGGTGACCACCGAAACCGAGGTGGACCAGATGGTGAAGGCGCTCGCCGCGGGAGCCAATGAATACGTGATGAAACCGTTCACCAAGGAGATCCTGGCGGACAAATTGCGCATGTTGGGGCTGATCCAATAATCCGGGTTTTGAGTCGATAGAGATGCAATTGCATACCCTTATTTTCAGGAAAACGATTCCGCCGGGCGCTCGCATTCGCGTGTTGGTAGTGGATGATTCGGTAGTCATCCGCCGCCTGGTGGCGCACGCGCTGTCGGAGGATCCTGCCGTCGAAGTGGTCGGGGCGGCTTCGAACGGCGCCATCGCGCTGGAGCGTATCGCCCAATTGAACCCCGATGTGATCACCCTGGACATCGAAATGCCCGAGATGAATGGTCTGGACGTCCTGCGCCGTCTCAGGGACCAGCAAGTTCGGCCGCGGGTGGTCATGTTCAGTACCCTTACGGACCGCGGCGCCGCGTTGACCCTGGAGTCTCTGGCGCTGGGCGCCGACGATTATGTGACTAAGGCCGCCAATGTCGGATCGCTCGACCGGTCGATGGCCAGTTTGCGCGGCGAACTGGTACCAAAAATCAAGCAGTTCTTTTTGCTGCCGCGCACGGCTACGGTTACCGGGCTCCCCGCCCTGGCGCTGAAACCGTCCGGCATCGTGCCCGCTCCGTTCCTCAGGGGCCGCCAGCCGAGGGTACTGGCAATCGGTGTTTCCACCGGCGGTCCCACTGCGCTCGGGGTGATTATTCCTCAATTTCCGGCAAACTTCCCACTGCCCATCCTGATCGTGCAGCACATGCCGCCCTTGTTTACCCGGTTTCTGGCCGAGCGTCTCCAAAGCGGCACGGAATTAAGAGTCGAGGAGGCCGCCGATGGCGCCCCGGTGGTCGCCGGCAAGGTGTTGATCGCCCCCGGGGATTACCACATGCGCGTGCGAAACCATGGCGCGGAAACTGTCGTCAGGCTGGACCAGTCGCCGCCTGAGAACTCCTGCCGCCCTTCGGTCGACGTGTTATTCCGATCGGTGGGTGAGGTCTATGGCGGAGCGTCCATCTCCGCCATACTTACCGGCATGGGCCAGGATGGCCTGCGCGGCGCGGAAGTGCTGAAAGCCAACGGAGCGTACGTTATCGCGCAAGATGAAGCCACCAGCGTGGTATGGGGAATGCCCGGCGCCGTGGCCGGAGCCGGCTTGGCGAACTGCGTGATCCCTTTGGGCGCGGTGGTTCCGGAAGTCCTCAGGCAGACTGGTAAAGGATGATCTGATGCCCGCAGCCGACCTACACCCCGAAAGCTACCGCTTCTTGCAGGACTACGTGTATCGCCAGTCCGGCATCGTGCTCGACGGGGACAAGCGCTATCTGCTGGAAGCCCGCCTCATGCCCATCGCAAAAGGGATCGGTCTGGACAACCTCAACGATCTCTGCGGCATGCTCGGCGGTCCGGCCAACAATGCGATCCTGAAGCGGCAAGTGGTGGAAGCTATGACCACCAACGAGACTTTCTTTTTCCGCGATCCGGCGCAGTACGATGCGCTGCGGTTGACGGTCATCCCGAGCTTGATTGCGCTGCGCCAGGATACCCGGAAAATGAGCTTCTGGTCGGCCGCGTCGTCCACCGGCCAGGAAGCCTACAGCCTCGCCATGATGCTGCTGGAGATGGGACTGGGCGGTTGGAAAATCAAGATTCAAGGCACCGATTTATCCACCCAGATGGCCGAACGCGCCCGCACGGCCAGGTATCTGCAAATCGAAGTGAACCGCGGCTTGCCGGTCGGCTATCTCGTAAAATACTTCACCCGCGTAGGCCTGGAGTGGCAATTGAAGGACGAAGTGCGGCGCATGGTGGATTTCAGCACCTTCGATCTGCGGCAGAGCATGTCTGCCCGCGGGCCCTACGACGTGGTCTTCTGCCGCAATGTCTTGATCTATTTCGATGTGGAAGCCAAACGGAAGATCTTGGACGAGATTCACGGAACCCTGTTCCGGGGAGGTCACCTGTTGCTCGGAGGCAGCGAAACCACCCTGAATCTGACCAACCGCTTCGAACGCAGAATACTCGGTCAAACCGTGCTCTACCAAGCTCCCTGAAAGGATTAAGATGCTAGCACCCTTTTTGCTGGACGTTTATCGGGACGACCTGGGACGCATCGTCCAGTCGGTCTTCTCCACCATGATGGATCTGGAGGTGGCCGCCTCCGCGGCGCCCTGGACGCATTCCTCGGATACCATCACCTCAGCCGTTCACTTCGTCGGAGTCTGGCGGGGAGCCGCGCTGGTCGAGTGCGACGCGCCACAGGCCTTCCAATTCGCCGCCCGCTTTATGGGAATCGCGATGCCCGTCGAGATCGACGACGACGTCCGCGACGTCATGGGCGAGTTGGCCAATATGGTGGCCGGCAATTTGAAATCCCTGCTTCCGCGGGGCGTCGACTTGTCGATGCCGTCGGTAGTTGTGGGCAGCGACTATAGCCTGCACATTTGCGGGGTCAGCGCCGTGGAGCGTACCACCTTTTCGAGCGCCGCCGGCAATTTCCGCATCACCCTGATCGAAATGTTGCCGCCCGCTTGAGCGCGGCTGGCCTGGCCCGTTGTATACTCTCCCCATGCCCAACATCGAGAAGTATCCCGCGGGCGCCTTCGTATGGGTCGAACTCGGAACCTACGATCAAGCCGCCGCCAAAAGTTTCTATGCATCCCTGTTTGGATGGACCGCGAGCGACATGCCCATGGGCCCAGGCGAATACTACACCATTTTCCGGCTGGACGGGCGGGATGCCGCTGCCGCCTATACTCTGCATCCCGACCGTTCGGGCGGCGCGCCGCCGCATTGGATGCCCTACATTTCGGTGGACAGCACGGACGACTCGGCGGCCCGCGCCGTGCAAATAGGAGGAAAAGTGGTCGCGCCGCCCCTCGACGTCTTCGATGCCGGACGTATGGCCGTCGTCCAGGACCCCACCGGCGCGACGTTCTCGCTCTGGCAGCCCAAGGGCAATCCGGGCATCGGTATCGCCGGTGTGGACGGCACGCTGTGCTGGGCGGACCTGATGACCACCGATGTGGCGCGCGCCCGCGAATTCTACGCGGTTCTGTTCGGGTGGCAGATCGCGCCGGGCCAGAACGATCCCTCCGGGTACCTGCACATCAAGAACGGCGAAGCGTTCATTGGCGGTATACCGCCCGTAGGTCCGCAGACCGGCGTCCCGCCGCACTGGCTGCTCTATTTTCTGGCAACCGACTGCGATACCACCGTGGCCAAGGCCAAATCCCTGGGGGCCAATATCTACTACGGGCCAACCACCATGGAAGGCGTGGGCCGCTGGGCCGTAGTCGCCGACCCGCAGGGCGCGGTCTTCGCCATCTTCCAGCCGCTCCCGCACTGACCATGCATCGCGGCGATCACTGCACTCCGCCGCCCATGTTCATGTCCAGATTCCAGGAGCCCAGCATAGAAGCGCGCTGGCTGCCCCCAGGCGCCGCCGAAAGTATCGGCTCCACACCTGCAACCAAAGTGATAGCCGTCACTTGGCCGGGATCTGCGCCTTCCGTGCTGGATACGATGATCGCATCGCCCGGCTTCAGGTCTTCCAGCTTGATCGCGGGCAGGCGCTCCAGCATTTGCTGCATGTCGCCGCCCCGGCCGGCCCGCATACCACCGGCCGCCCCCGGTTCGCCCGATCCGGATTGCCCGCCGCCAGCCGGAGCGCTCGCAGCGCCTGGCGCACCTGCCGCACCCTGGCCACGTTGCGCCCCACCCGGGCCGCCCGCTCCACCCGGGCCGGCCGCGCCACCCGCTGCCCGCATGGCGATCGCCTTCGCCACCATTTCCGGCAGCTTGCGCAAGGTCGAATCCGCATTCACATGCACCAGCAAAGGCTTCTTGGTGGTCAGATCCATCACCTTCATCGTGCTCGCCGCCAGGTCGATCGTGGTCACCGTCGCCGCCACGTTGCGGAACGATCCGGAAAGCAGTTCCTCGGCCTCGTAGTGCGTCCCGTCTTCGCTCTTCGCGCCCAAGGCCCGCACCTGATCGCCCGGCTTAATGTCCGTCAAGGTACCGGGTTTGGCGTCCGCGAATTTCACCGAATCCGGAGCGTACCGGCTGACCATGGTCTTATCGTTGGCCACGATAATGAGCGGCTTGAGCCCTTCCGCAGTGCGGGTGTTGATGGTCACTTCGCCTGCTTTGGCATCCACCGCTGTAACCAGGCCGGCTACGCCGCGCTTCCGCCATTCAGCTTGGTCGGCCTGCTGCTTCTTGGCGATGTCCGCCTTGGTCATGATCACCAGCGTGCTGGCTGCCAGCGAAACTTTGTCGTCGGAAAGCTCGCCGCGCGCCAACACCCGGTCGCCCACGCCGATGTCGTTGGCCGTGATTGGCGTGGCATTCGCCAGGCTCTTCTCGCCCGGTGGAAGCCTCAGAAACCGCGCCCCGGCGTGCGGAGTGACCTTTACTGTCTTGCCGTCGTCCGTGCGCAGCGTAATCTGTCCATTCGCGGGATCGATGGTCTGTACCGCCCCCACCAGATTCGTCCGGGCGGGCTGTTGCGCCGTGGCGATTCCCATGGCCAACCATACTACCGCTGCACAGCGTAAAGCACTGATTCTCATTGCGAAAGCTCCAAGATGTAAAGACGCGGCGTGAGAGGCTAAAGTTATCCGCCGCCAGGGAAAATCCAACGCGCGACCCCGCACACCCTCACCCTGCCAGCCGATACCCTAACCCGTGGACCGTCAGTATCCACTGCGGCTGCCGCGAGTCTTCTTCCAGCTTCTGCCGCAGCCACGCGATATGCACATCCACCGTCCGGCTGGACGTCACGCCCCCATAACCCCAAACTTCGCTCAGCAGGGTCTCGCGCGACACCGTAGTCCCGCGATGCTCCGTCAGGTAGCGCAGCAACAGAAACTCCTTGGCGGAAAGGGTCACCGGTTTGCCGTGCCGCGTGACTTCGGTCCGCCGCAGGTCCAGGCGGATGGCTCCGAACTGGTACACCTCGCCAGTCTTCCCAAAAGCCGGTGCGCGCCGCAGGAGCGCCTCCACGCGCGCCAGCAGTTCCGGCATTTCGAACGGCTTGGTCAGGTAGTCGTCCGCGCCGGTCTTCAGCCCCACCACCTTATCCACCGTTTGCCCGCGCGCCGTCAGCATCAGGATCGGCGTGGAGACGCCCCGCTGCCGCAGATCGCGGCATACCTCCATACCGTTCTTGCGCGGCAGCATGATATCCAGGATGATCAGATCGAAGGCTCCGCCGGAGGCCATGTCCAGCCCAATCTGGCCGTCCCCCGCGCATTCCACGCGATGCCCTTCGCTGCGCAGCCGGTCGCCCAGCGTCATTACCAGACCGGGCTCGTCTTCCACCAACAGGATACGGCGCTCCATTATGCTCATCCGGCTACGCCGTGCGCGGCAAGGGCTCCTCGGCGGGGCGGCTCAGGGGCCCGGCCGCGGGCAGCTCCAGTGTGAACGTGCTGCCGCGCCCGCGCTCGCTCGACACTTCCAGTCGCCCGCCCATGCCTTCGGCGATATCGCGCGCCAGGCTCAGCCCCAGGCCGGCTCCGTGGATCTGCGCGGCCCGCGCGGATTTGCCGCGGTAGAAAGGCTCGAAAATGTGCGGGAGGTCCGCCGGATCGATTCCCTCTCCGCGATCTTCCACGCCAATACGCACCTGGGACCCATCCGTGCTCCCGGCCCGGATGCGCACCCACCGCTTCTCTCCTCCGTATTTCAATGCGTTCAGAATCAGGTTCTCCAGGCAGTGGGTCAGAGCCGCGGCATCCGCTTGCACGGGAGGCAGTTCCGGGTCGATTTCCCGCTCCACGACCAGGCCTTCCGCGTCCGGGAGCGCCGAGATATTTGCTAGCACGCGAGCCACCGCCTCGGCCACCGGCACAGGTTCCAGGTGATAGCCCGCCTGCCGCGATTGCCCGGCGGCAAAGTGCAGGATCTGCTCGATCATGCCGGCCAGCCTGCGCCCTTCGTTACGGACCAAGGAGCCGTATTCCTTCACCTGATCCTTGGCGCCCACAAAACCTTCGGCCAGGTTGTCGGCCGCCGAACAGATCACCGCCACGGGCGTGCGCAGTTCGTGCGAAACTCCCGCCACAAACTCCATCTGCAGCCGCGCCAGCCGACGTGCTCGCTGCGCGGAGAGGATAATCAGCGCCATGCTGACCGCCAGCAGCAACAGCACACCGAAACTCAGCACCAGATTGCGGCGGCGGTCGGCAGCCACCACGGATTCGAGCGAGCCTCCCTTATGTCGCGCCAATAACTGCCAAGGCGGCTCGGCAGCCGACGGCAGAATGAGCGCTCCGCGAGAGAGCGCCGTGCGCGTGCGCGGCATGAACCCTCCCCCGTTGCCGCCGCCCCTGCCGCTCCCTCCGCGTCCGGCCCTTCTGCGCGTGGCGGAGAAGTCCCGCGGCGGCGGCATCCCTTCCACGGCGCGGTTTTCAGCGGGCGTAGCGGGCACCAACCCAGCGCGTGCGTCCGGCGGATTCAGAGATGCGGCCGTGAGTTGCGGATCGGAACGGTAGATAACTTTGCTATCCAG
>Ga0302324_100009975_pt1 | contig 19741 bp, 16 predicted proteins | sample Palsa_T0_1_FD_201949 | JGI IMG/M metagenome (GOLD analysis project Ga0302324, IMG submission 201949) | Peat permafrost microbial communities from Stordalen Mire near Abisko, Sweden - Palsa_T0_1 | ecosystem: Environmental > Terrestrial > Soil > Palsa > Peat permafrost | place: Sweden: Abisko...
TGGCGGTCGGCCGCGCCACCCTGGCGGCGTGCCGCGCCGCCTACGACCGCTGGTCGGCCCGGGCCGACGCCGACCTGACCTTCTACCTCGACGCGGCGCTGGCCGCCCTCGCGACCGGGTTCGATCCGGCCGTGGTCCGGGCCAGCGCGCAGGCCCTCAACGAGCACGTCTCAGCGCGGGCCGCTCGCTGAGAATTATCAGCTTGTAAGACCGATACCTATAACTATCGGGTGCTGGCGGTTACATTTCGGTCATGGGCCTGCAAATCGTCAGCGAACTCGATCCGGCGGCCGAAGCCAAACGACTCGGGCATTGGGCCGCTAACTACCGCCCTTCCGGCGGGTCGGGCGGACCCGGCGGGCTGCTGGCACCAGGCCGGGCGGCCGGAGAACGCTGGGTGGCAGTGATCCGAGGGGTCGGCCGGGACGAGATCGATCAGCGCGATCTGGCCGATCCGGACGTGCTGCTTGGCCACGGCCGGGCGCGCGACCCCGCTCACCAGGCGTGGGTGTCGCCGCAGCGGGTGGTCTTCGCCGGCGGTCGCCGGGTACTCGAGGCATGGCCGCTGGACGAGCTTTTCGCTGTCCAGACCCTAGATGACCTGACCGGTGCGGTGCTGCTCGTCACCGAGCCCAACCCCGACTACGACGACCGGTTCCCGGCGCTGCTTTCGGACGTCGTGCCCTGGTCGTCGCAAGCGCCCGGGCCCGCCCCGCCCGGCTATGACCGGCGCCGGGTCGACGTGGACTGGCTGAAGTTCGAGGCCGTCTTCGCCGCCTCCCGCGATCGCCTCGATGAGTGGACGCGGGAGCTGGACGCGCGGCTGGCCCGCATCGTGCGCCGGGCCCAGGTCGGCCCGGACTGGTAAACCCCGGCCGGTCACCTGATCGCGGGCCTGGCCGGACTCGCGGTGGGACGCGAGGTAACTAGGAGGCGAGGTAACTAGGAGGCGACGTAACCGGCGCAGGCGTCGTGGCGAGCGTACGCGGCCCGGCGCTTCCCTTCGGCGATCCACCGCGGAATCAGGTCCGGTTCGGCGCCGGCCGCCCGGCAGTAGCGAGCGGCGGCCCGGGCCCTGACCTCCTCGGCGGTGCCCTGATAAAAGCCGATGAGCAGGCCGGCCACCTCGGCCAGCAGGTCCGCGCGCGGGCCGGCTATCTCCCGAAGCTCCTCCACCGCGGCGGCCGTCTCCTGCTGGGTGGGCTCCCGCCAGGGTGCGTGCCGCTGCGCCGCGCCAGTCAGGCGGGCCACCGTCAGCTGATCACCGCCGGCGGCCTGGTCGCCTGTATGTCCTGTAGCCAATGACATCATAGCTCAAGTATCAAACACATGTGCGATTCTGGCAAGGCCGCGGACCCGGCTATGGCGCCGCTCGCAGGCCGCCCGGCCTAGCCGGTGGCGGCGCTCCGCCTGGCCAGGGATTTTGGCGCGCCATAAATCCATTATTCCGACCTATTAAGTAGAAATGCGAACGTCGGTCGGTGCGCGGCCGCATGGTCCGAAAGTGTGCCACCGGCCTGCCACCGGCCGGAGAACCGGGCTGCTACCCCTTCGAACGACGCTCAACTCAGAAGCGGATATTAACTACAAAAATTATTAATGACCCTAAGTATTGACATAATTACCTAAAGTCAATGATTTAGGTAGAAAGCTTGCAAACAGAACAAAAAGGATGAAGTTACGGTATACATGGTGTTATCTCCTGGGGAACATGGGGTGGCCGTTACGGGAGGGGGTGCGGTGAAATGGCGGTATCGGAACACACTGGGCCGGTCGGCCAGGTCGACCGGATTCTGGGGGAGCCGGCGCAGGTCCGGCGCCGTTCTGCGAGCTGGGCGACGCGCTATCAGCGGCAACTGGTCGTACTGGACGGAGTGTGCGGGCTGCTGGCCGGTATAGGCGCTTTGCTCGGCCGTTTCCCCGGCCCGATCCAGCCGGTCCTTTACGTCGCTGCGACGGCGGGCCTTCCGGTGCTCTGGGTCTGCTGGGTCGCGATGTTCGGCGGCTACGACGCGCGCTTCATCGGCCTGGGCTCAGAAGAATTCCGGCGGATCATCAACTCCGCTATCGGCCTCATGGCCGCGATCGCGATCGCGTCCTACGCCTGGAAACTGGACTTCGCCCGCGGTTACGTTCTCATTGCCCTCCCGGGCTTGGCCGTCGTCAATCTCGCCGCCAGGTACGCGATGCGCAAGCAACTGCACCGGCAGCGGGAGCGCGGCCTGCACATGCGCCGGGTGACGGCGGTGGGTCACGCCGCGGCCGTGGCCGAGCTGATCGTGCAGTTGCGCCGCGACCAGTTCCACGGGCTGGAAGTGGTCAATGCGTGCGTGGCCGATTACACCGAGCTGACTGAGATCGAGGGAATTCCGGTTACCGGCGGCTTCGCCGATGCGGCCCGGGTGGCGGCCAGTACCGGCGCGGACATGGTAGCCGTGCTCGCGTGTCCCGAGATGGACGGGCTGGCCCTGCGCAGGCTGGCCTGGGAGCTTGAGGAGGACGGCACCGACCTGTGCGTGGCGCCGGCCCTGATGGACGTGGCCGGGCCGCGGACCACCATCAGGCCGGTGGCCGGGCTGCCGCTGCTGCACGTGGATCACGCCGACCTGGCCGGGATCAAGCGCGCGATCAAGAGCTTCTTCGACAAGATCATCGCCACCGTCGCGCTGATGGCCCTCAGCCCGATCCTGGCTCTCATCACCCTGGCCATCGTGCTCGGCGACGGCGGCCCGGTGCTCTTCACCCAGACCCGCGTCGGCAAGGACGGGCAGCCGTTCACGGTGCTGAAGTTCCGCACCATGGTGCCCGACGCGGAACTGCGCAAGGAGGAGCTCCTCGCCCAGGACGAGGGCGACGGGCTGCTGTTCAAGATGCGCAAGGACCCGCGGATCACGACCGTCGGCAGCTGGCTGCGCCGCTGGTCGCTGGATGAGCTCCCGCAGCTCCTCAACGTGATGCTCGGCGAGATGTCCCTGGTCGGGCCCAGACCGCCGCTGCCCGGAGAGGCCGCGCTTTACAGCGACGACGTGTACCGCCGGCTGGTGGTCCAGCCCGGCATGACCGGACTGTGGCAGATCAACGGCCGCTCGGACCTGAGCCGCGAGGACGCGGTCCGGCTCGACCTGCGGTACGTGGAGAACTGGACGCTCGCGCTCGACCTGCAGATTCTCTGGAAAACCTGCGCCGCCGTGGCCAAGGGCCGGGGGGCCTACTGATGAAAACCACCTATTAGGTAGAAATTAGGACGCCATCCGGAGTGTCTCCCGCATGGCCAAAAGTGTGCAACCGGCGTGCAACCGACCGGAGAACCGTGCCACTACCCCCGCGAACGACACTCAACTCAGAAGCAGAAATTAACGGCGAAAAGTTCTGAAGAGGCCGAAAAGCTGCTTTTACCGGAGGAGGTGGGTGAAATGGCGATATCGGTACACACCATGCGGGTCGGCCAGATCGACCGGGTTCTGGGGAGGCCGGCGCTGGTCCGGCACCCTTCTCTGCACTGGGTGACGCGGTATCACCGCCAGCTGGTCGCGCTGGCGATCAAGAGCTTCTTCGACAAGATCGTCGCCACCGTCGCGCTGATGGCCCTCAGCCCGATCCTGGCTCTCATCACCCTGGCCATCGTGCTCGGCGACGGCGGCCCGGAGCTGTTCACCCAGACCCGCGTCGGCAAGGACGGGCAGCCGTTCACGATGTTCAAGTTCCGCACCATGGTGCCCGACGCGGAACTGCGCAAGGAGGAGCTCCTCGCGCAGGACGAGGGCGACGGGGTGCTGTTCAAGATGCGCAAGGACCCGCGGATCACGACCGTCGGCAGCTGGCTGCGCCGCTGGTCGCTGGATGAGCTCCCGCAGCTCCTCAACGTGGTGCTCGGCGAGATGTCCCTGGTCGGGCCCAGGCCCTCGCTGCCCGTAGAGGCCGCGCTTTTCAGCGACGACGTGTACCGCCGGCTGATGGTCAAGCCCGGCATCACCGGACTCTGGCAGATCAACGGCCGCTCGGACCTGAGCCGCGAAGACGCCGTCCGGCTCGACCTGCGGTACGTGGATAACTGGACGCTCGCGCTCGACCTGGAGATTCTCTGGAAGACCTTCGAGGCCGTGGCCAACGGCCGTGGGGCCTACTGAACCATATGAGCAAATAGTAATTAGGTGATCACATAGCGTAAGATGTTGCATGGGGGAGAACATGATGAGACATTTCCGGCTGGACCGTAAGGCCCGGATTGGCCTGGCGGCGGCCGAGGGCATCTGTTTCCTGGCGTACCGCCCGTGAGCCAGACCGCGGGGCCAGCGGGACGGGTCCGCGTGCTGTACATCGGCGGCCTCGGTCGCAGCGGCAGCACGCTGATCGAGCGGCTGATCGGGCAGCTCCCCGGGGTCTGCGCGGTAGGTGAGCTCGTCCACCTGTGGGAGCGGGGCCTCACCAACGACGAGCGATGCGGCTGTGGTGAGCCGTTCCGCCAGTGCCCGTTCTGGCAGCAGGTGGGTAAGGCGGCCTTCGGCGGCTGGGACGAGGTCGACGTCAGCCGGGTCGCCGCCCTGCGTTCCCGGGTGGACAGGAACCGCTTCATTCCCGCCCTCGCGAGGCGGCACGTCCGCCCGAAAATGCGTCAGCTGCTGACCGAGTACACGTCCTACTATGCGCGGCTGTATGCCGCGATCACCGACGTGAGCGGGTGTGACCTCGTGGTGGACTCGAGCAAGCATCCCTCGCTCGCGCACTGCCTGCGCTGGCAACCTGACGTCGACCTCCGGGTGCTGCACCTGGTCAGGGATCCCCGCGCGGTCGCCTACTCCTGGAGCAGGCAGGTGCTCCGTCCCGACACGGACCGCCAGAGCTACATGACCAGGTACTCTCCGGCCACGACGGCGAGGCAGTGGGACGTGCAGAACGCCGCCTTCCAGCTGCTCGCCCGGACTGGCGTCCCCACCATGCGGCTGAGGTACGAGGACTTCACCGCCGAGCCGGAACTGACCCTGCACCGGGTGGCCGACTTCGCCGGGCTCCCGTCGCGGGACAGCTACCCGTTCCTGACCGCCGACGGGCCGTCCTGGCGGGCTCATCTCAGCGGCAGCCACAGCGTCTCGGGCAACCCCATGCGCTTCACCACCGGCCAAATCCCGATCAGAGCGGACGAGAAATGGCGGACTAGCATGCCCAAGGCGCAGCAGCGGGCCGTCACCGCCCTGACCTTGCCGCTGCTGGCCGGCTACGGATACCTGGGAGCCCAATCGTAATGGGCTGGCCGTCGGTGGGCGTGGTCCTGCCGACGCACGACCGGCCAGGTCCGCTGCGCACCGCGCTGGCCGCCGTGCTCGCCCAGGATTACCCGGGTCAGCTCCGCGCCGTGGTCGTCTACGACCGGGCCGAGCCGGACCTGGGGCTGGCCGACGACGATCGCGTGCGGGTGGCCGTCAACGCCAGGACGCCCGGACTGGCCGGCGCCCGCAACACCGGCATCGGCCTGCTGGACACCGAGCTCGTCGCCTTCTGCGACGACGATGACGAGTGGCTGGCAGGCAAGCTCAGGGCCCAGGTCGAGGCGCTCCGGGCCCGGCCGGGCGCGGAGTTCGCGACCTGCGGCATCATGGTCGACTATGCCGGGGCCGCGCATCCGCGGCTGGCGGGCCGCGACGAGGTGACGCACGCGGACCTGGTCCGTTCCCGCATGGTCATGGTGCACTCGTCCACCTACCTGGTGTACACCGAGGCGCTGACCGGCGGCATCGGCCTGGTCGACGAGACCATCCCGGACAGCCAGAACGAGGACTGGGACCTGGCGCTGCGGGCCGCGCGCCGCCATCCGCTCGTCAACGTGGACGAGCCGCTGGTCCGGGTGGTGTGGGACGCCTCCTCGCATTACGCGCGGCAGTGGCAGACCAAGGCCGACTCGCTCCGGTGGATGCTGGCGCACCATCCCGAGCTCGCCGCCTCACCGCTCGGTGCCGCCCGGATCTACGCGCAGCTCGCCTTCGCCTACGCCTGCCTGGGGCGGCGGGGCGAGGCCTGCCGCTGGGCCTGGCGGGCCCTGCGCAGCAACTGGCACGAGCGCCGGGTGCCGTTCGCGCTCGCGGTCGCGGCCGGAGTCGTGCCCGGTGATGTCGTGCTGCGTCGCCTGGCCGCCCACGGGCACGGGATCTGACGTCATGACTGCTCGGCTACGCCTGCTGCTGGCCGCACTGGCCTGCGTGGTCGTGGCCGCCGTGGTGGCCGCCGTCGTGACCGGTCCCTTTTCCTCCTCGCCCGGCCCGTTTTCGGCCGGCCGCACATCCCCGGCGCCGCAGGTGTCCACCACCGTGAACCCGGCGCTGGCCCCGACCCCGCCGGCCAGCGGAGCCTACCTGGGCGCATGGGTCGGTCCCGACGTGTTCACCCAGGCCAATGAGATCGTCGCGGTCCAGGAGCTGCAAAGTCAGCTGGGCCGCAAGCTCGCCATCGTGCACACCTACCTGCAATGGCAGGCGCCCTTTCCCACCTCCAGTGCGCTGACCTTCCTGAACCAGGGCAGCATGCTGCTGATCTCCTGGGCCGGAACGGACACCAGGCAGATTGTGTCCGGCGCCGATGACAGCTGGATCCGCACCCGCGCCCGCCAGATCAAGGCCCTCGGCAAGCCGGTTTTCCTGGAATGGCGGTGGGAAATGGACCGGCCGAACCTGCGGTCGCAGGTGCATTCCGGGGCCGAGTACGTGGCCGCCTGGGATCACATCCGGGCGATATTCGCCGCGGTCGGGGTGCATAATGCCGCCTGGGTATGGTGCCCGACGGCGAACGGATTCAGTGACGGCCAGGCGGCGGCCTTTTATCCAGGCAATAACGAGGTGGACTGGATCTGCGCGGACGCCTACCCGGCCTACGGCAGCACCGCGTCCTTCGCCTCCACCGTCACGGCCTTCCTGGGCTGGGCGTCGCACTATGACAAGCCGGTGATGATCGGCGAGTTCGGGGTGCCCGAAAGCGACGGCGCCAGCGAGCGCGGCCAATGGCTGCGCGCGGCCCAGCAGGTGGTGGTGGCCGACCGCCAGATCAAAGCCCTGCTGTACTTCGACGCCAACCCCACCGGACAGGGACCGCAGGGGAGCTATTCGCTCGCCGGTGACGCCGCGGCTCTGTCCGCCTTCCGCGCCATCGCCGAGCAGCCCTACTTCAATCCCGCCGGGGCCGGCTGATGGTGACGGTCGGCGGCAGGCCGCCGGGTGTCCTGGGCGCTTCGGGTGCTTTGGGGGCTTCGGGTCGGTCCGCCCGGATGGCTGGACTGGACTTCGACGCTCTGTCTGAGCAGCAGGTGGTGGCGCGGATCGTCGGGGACTCCGAAGACGGCCGGGGCGGCTGGGTCGTCACGCCCAACATCGACATCTGCCGCCAGCTCAGCCACGATCCGGCCGCACGGGAACTGGTCAGCGGTGCCTCCCTGGTCCTCGCGGACGGGATGCCCCTGGTCTGGGCCTCTCGGCTGCGCGGGGACCCGCTTCCCGAGCGGGTGGCCGGCGCCTCCCTGATCTTCACCCTGAGCGCGGCCGCCGCCGCCAGCGGTAAGTCCGTCTACCTGCTCGGCGGGGAGGCCGGAGTGCCCGGACGGGCGGCCGCCGAACTGGTCCGCCGGTATCGCAGCCTGCTGGTCGCGGGCACCTGCGCGCCGCCGGTCGGATTCGACCGCCAGCCCGGCGAAATCGAGGCGATCGCCGCGAAGCTGGCGCAAGCCAAGCCCGACATCGTCTTCGTGGGTCTCGGTTTCCCCAAGCAGGAACGGGTCATCGCCGCCCTCGCCCCGGGCTTGCCGTCCGCCTGGTTCATCGGCTGCGGCGCCGCGATCCCGTTCGCGGCGGGCGCGCTGCCGCGCGCGCCACGCTGGATGCAGTCGCTCGGCCTTGAGTGGACCTACCGCCTGATCAGCGAGCCGCGCCGGCTCTTCCGCCGGTACCTGGTGGACGACCTTCCGTTCGCCCTGCGCCTGCTCGTCACCTCTGCCCTGGCCCGGCGCAAGGACCAACCGGGGCGCGGCGACGGCCCGGGGCGCGGGGACAGCCCGGTTGGTGATGAGCCGGTCAGCGCCAGCTCGGCGGCTGGCCGAGCCAGCTGGTAAGGCGCTCGTCCGCGGCGAGGAAGTGCTCGTTCAGCGTGGCCCGCAGCGTCTCGGGCATCGGCGAGCGCGGGCGGGCGTTGTACCGCTCGAACACCGGATATCCGTGCTGGCGCAGGCCGAGGAACTCGAGCACGCCGTCGTAGACCGGCTCCGGATCGGCGAAGAACCGACCGCTGTCCACCACGTGCACCCGGTCGCGGCCGAAGCACTGGCCGAGCCGTTCCAGCTGGTCAGCGTAGAGTCCGCGGGTCAGGTAGGCGTGATGCTGATGACTAAAGCTGAGGTATCCGGGCTCGCTGACGATCCGCTCCGCTTCTCCAGCCAGGCGCTGATCCTCCAGCTCGAGGGCTCGCTCGAACGGCTCGGTCTCATAGCCCCGGGCCAGCTCGTGCGCGTGCGCGGAGTAGGCGCGCTCGACCGGATCGCGCACCAGCACGAGCAGTTTGACCTCAGGCAGGTCATGGCTGATCCGCTCCGGCGCCAGCGGGTGGAACATGTAGTACGGGCTCGACTCGAAGGTCAGCGGGACGTCACCGGTGGCCCGCCGGGCCAGCGCGGCCCGGGCCCGCAGCGGGAAGTGCCCCTGATACCAGCCCATGCTGTGGTCGTAACCGGTGTCGAAGTAGTGTACGCCTTTGTGCAGCACCGCCTTGAGGATCGCGGGATGCTGGGCGAGCGTGCGGTACATCGACGTGGTGCCGCCGCGCTGGGCCCCCACGATCAGGAAGCCCGGCAGCATCCGGGCCCGGTGGGTGAGGCGGCCCAGGCTCACCGAGACCGAATGCGCGGCCCGCCGGGACGCGGTCGGTGCCGACTGGGGCTCGACCTTGAGCCGCGGGATCGGTGCGGCCGTGCTGTGTGGCGTCATAGGGTTTTCGTCGCTTTCTTGATCGCAGGGATCAACCAGGTGCCGGGCCGCCCGAGTCGGGCGCCCGCCTCGGCCTGGCGGTCGGCCAGGTAGCGAGCCGACAGCTCGGCCAGGTACAAGATGGCGACCGGCTGAGCCTCGTCGGCCGGCACGCCGAAGGGCGCGAGGCAGGCGGCGGCGTCCCGCACGCAGGCGTCGGCGGCGTCGGCGGGCGGTCGCCGGCGCCGGACCACGTCGGACTGGAGCCGGTAATGCAGCGGGTCGAAGCCGACCGGAACGCCGGGGGCGAATCGCTCCCAGTCCCACACCAGCAGCCCATCGGCCGTGCTGGCCATGTTCCAGCCGGTCCAGTCGCCGTGCCAGGCGCCGAAGCTGAGTTCCGGGCCGGCCGCGGCCAGCGCGTCGAGGGCGTCGCTGAGCGCGGCCCGGTCGGGCCCGGCCGGCCCGCCCGCCAGCCGGGAACGGAGCCGGGCCAGGTAATCGCAGTCGGCCAGCGGGCCGCGGCTGCGGCCGCCCACCGCGGTGAGCTCGGTCATCGCCGCGGTCAGCTGCCCGGGGCGCAGGGCCTTGCGCCGCCGCCAGACGGGCAGGGCGTTCATGATGAGCACCTCGCGGCCCTGCCACTGCCCGTGGTGCAGCACCCGCGGCACGGTCAGCGCGCGGAGGCTCCCGGCGGCCAGGGTGTCCAGCGCGGCGCGTTCCGCGCGGATCAGGTCCCGGGTCAGCGGATTGACGCTGATCTTGGCGAATCCCGCCGTCTCGCCGTGCGGGGTGAGCAGCTGGAGCACCGGCTTGCGGTTGGCCCGGGCCGCCCCCAGGTGGGTGCTGATCAGCACCTCGTAGCCGAGGACGGAACGCAGATAGGCCTCGACGGTGCCGGTACCCGGATCGGCGATGCCGGTACCCGGATCGGCGCTGACCCGCAGTCGTCCGCCCAGGCCGACGCCGGCCGCACCCGCCGCCAGGGCCAGCGCCAGGGCCCGGCTGCCCGCCCAGGCCGTGAACGACCCGGGTTCGCCGTAGCGGCGGACCGCGGCGGCGCTGGCCCGCCGGCCGGACGGCACGAGCAGCCGCGGGCGGCGGGCAGAGGGCAGCACGATGAAGTCCCGTTCGCGCCCGCGGGCGGGTCGTCCCCGGAGAACCCGGGGACCGCGGCTGAGTGACACGGCGGCCGGCGGTGGCCACAGCACGGCGCAGACCTCGCCGAGGCTGGAGCGGCCGGCCCCGGGCGCCCTCTGGCCGGCCTGGCCCAGCGGCCCCGCCGACGGTGTCTGCGCCGCCGACTTCGCCCCGGCGGTGTCGGCTGCGGTCACTGAAGTGTCGGCGCTTGCTGGCCGGGCAACGCGGCGAGAACGCCGGGCAACCCGCCCGCCGCCTTCTGCCGCGCGGGGCCCACGACCAGGCGGATCGTGATGATGAACACGGCCAGGATGAGGCTGCCGTAAATAAGTCCGCTGATGATGTCGGTGAACCAGTGCAGGGTCAGGTAACCGCGGCTGTATCCCTCGCTGAAGGCCAGCGCGGCGACCACCCCGGCCGACCAGATCGCCGCTCGCCTGCTCCCGCTGATCTCGCGCCAGATGAGGTAGGCGATGAGCCCGTAGAAGACGATGATGCGATCGCATCCACCCGACGGGAAGGTGCCGAGCGGGCTGTCCGGGGGACCGAGACGGTGGAAGGTATGCCGGAGCGCTTCCGTCAGGTAGTGATCGAAGACGATGGCCGCGCCGAGCGCCACCGGCGGAAGCCACTTGTGGCTGCGGTAGAACGCGGCCAGGCAGACCGCCGCGGCCACCGCCGCACCCCAGGTGGTCCAGGTATCCCCGACCTTGGTCACGCGATTCATGGCCGACTTCCAGAAGTGCACCCGGTGATGGGTCATCCAGGTATAGATCGGCTTGTCGATGTGCGGCCCCGCATGCACCACCACCAGGCCGAGCAGGCAGGTCAGCCCGTAGACCGCGGCCGCGCCGACGGCCAGGATCAGCAGCAGGCCGATGATCGACGATCGGGTGGCCCGCAAACTGAGCGCCGGGTCGTTGCCTTGGTGTCCGTTCATGGGCGCGGTGGCGACCGGAGCACGCCGGGCTGACCGCTTAGCCGCGAGCGCTGTCACCGCCAGAATTGCGACGATTCCCACGGGCCACAACAGGACCACTAGCGCCTTGAGCATCTGTTCCTCTTAACCCTCAATGGCAGGAGTTCGTCTATCGACGAAAGTTTGTACTTTTTGATGGATTTAGTTGTATTTTGTGGATTTTAGGATCGGCTTATCCGGTCGGCCATTTGTTATTGCGCCGTCTGACCGCCGCCGCGAGCTGTGCACCGCCTGGCATGGCCGCCATATGCAGGTCGCCGCGAAAATGCCATGTGCCCGCGGCCATAACGGCGCAGCCGGACCCGATAGCGGCCAGCGAGGGAACGGCCCCGTGCCCGATAAGGTCGCGTGCCGCCAAGGGCAGCACGCCGAAGGACAAAGCGCACAAAGCGGCGCTGACGAAGGTGCCGCGGCCGAAAGGATGCAGGCGCATGCTCGCGGCCACCTGGGCCAGCGGCATGAGGTTGGTGATGATGATCGCGACGGACCAGCCGATGGCCGCGCCGGTGATCCCGTAGCGGGGGATCAGCGCCACGTCCAGCCCGACGTTGACCCCGACGGCGAGCAACCCGTTGGCCAGGCTCCAGCTACTGCGGCCCGCGGTCACCAGGACCATGTCCACCTGCCCGCACGCAGTCTGGAGGAGCATCGTCAGGCCGAGTATCACCATGACGGAGGCACCCTCCCGGTACGAGTGGCCGAACACCGTGAGAATCTCAGGCCCGAAGACCACCGCGAGCAGGTACAACGGCCAGGTCAGCAGGATGAGCCATGCTGTCGTGGCCTGGTAGACGCGATTGGCGGCCAGGTGGTCGCCCTGGGCGAACATTTCGGTGAATCGAGGCTGGGTGGCCATCATGATGGCCACGTTGCTGAATTGCCCGGCCACCAGGAACCGGGTCGCGGCGGTGTAGACCGCCGCTTCTGCCGGGCCGCGCAAGATGGCGACCAGGACGATGTCGATGCGCTGAATGGTGATCTGCGCGAGCGCGGCCAGGCCACGCGGCCCGGTGAAGCGCCAGAACCGCAGGGGCTCCGGCGTGGCCGAGGAGGCGGCATCGCGCGGCGCTCGGCGTGCGGGCGGAACCGGGACTACTCGGACCGTGGCGGGAACGACCGCGGCGGGGGTGACCGGGCTGGCAGGGTCGGTGGGGGTTACGGGTCGGGCCCGGCGCTGGATGCGGTGAAACCACAGCCACACAACGCAGGCGGCGGGCACGTAGGGCAGTGCCCACAGCGGCGCGAGCAGCGCGGTGCTTCCGGCGGCCGCGGCCACGCCGATCCCGGCGAGCTGCAGGAGCGGGCGGCCGATCCGGTCCACCGCGACCGTCGGGCCCATGGAGCGGTAGCCGCGGCTGGCGCCCAGAACCGTGTCGAGCATCGCCGCGAACGGCAACGCGAGCGCGAGGGCCCGCAGCTCCGCCGCGACTTCCGCGGGGTGCGCGCCCGCGTGGCCGAGCTGACCGTGGACCAGCAGCCGCGCCAGCGGCGCGGCGAGCAGCACGAGGGCCACCGCGGCGGCTACGGAAACGACGGCCACCGGCCGGGTCGCGGTGCGTACCACCTCGGGGATGCGATGGTCCTGCCCGAGGGAACGCAGCCGGGCGATGAAGTACACGGTTCCGGTGGCGGCGCCGAGGCTGGCCACCGCCTCGGCGATCAGGAACAGCGACATGGCCGTGAAGAAGGCGCCCGCGGCGGCCTCGCTGAAGCTTCTGGTAATGATCAGCGTCAGCGCGACCGTGCCGAGGCCGGCCACGGCGGCCCCGACGAGGTTGAGCAGGCCGCCCCTGGCCACCTCGGCCAGCCGTCCGTCGGTCCGCGGGTGTCCCGCGGCGGCCGCCGCCGTGGGACGGCTCACCGACTGCGTCATGGCCGCCCTGGCCAGCAGGTCCACCCGGCGCCCCCCAGCCGGGGGACCCACCTGGCGGGACCGGACCATCGGGTCCGGCCGGCGCAGCCACTGGTCGTTACGCCACAGCAGGGCCACGGCGAGCATGGTGAATTCAAGCGGCGCGGTCACCGACACGTACGCGAACATGTAGAGAAACGACAGCAAGATGACCAGCAGGCCCGCCATCCCGTACGGTGACTTGTCCCGCCGGTAGCGCCAGGCCAGGTACGCGAAGAACGCGAGGAACAGGGCCGTCCCGAGCCAGCCGGTGCAGACCAGGAGCAGGTACAGCTGACCGTTGCTGCCGACCGGGAACTGGCCGCAGGACGGGCAAGCGGCGGTCGGGCCGGCCGCGATCGAATTCGCGCTGCCCTGCTGGTGCCGGGTGTCCCCGTATCCGATGATCGGGGCCGCGTTCGCGTCCTGGATGGCGGTGGCCGACAGCGAGCCGCGGATGGAATTGCTCTGCTGATGTTGCAGCCGCGACGTGATCAGGCCCTGCAACGGGGTCGCCACGACCACAACCCCGACCACCGCCAGCCCGGCACAGAGCAGGCCGAGCATGGCGATCTTGCCCCTGGCCGCCAGCCGCACCGCGAGGTAGACCGCGGTCAGCGCGGCACCGACCCAGACCCCCCGGTTCAGCGAGTAGACCAGCGGTATCAGGGCGACGCCCGCCGTGATGAGCACGAGCCTGTGCTGCCTTTTGCTGCCGTAGGACCACCAGGCCACCAGCAGCCACGGCAGCAGGATGGTCAGGCAGTTACCCCAGGTGTTGGTGTACTCGAAGGGCGCCTTCGGGCGTCCCTCGGTCACCCCGAGAACGTCAGTGACCTGCGAGAAACCTGGATAGACGGAGGCCTGGACCAGGCTGTTGTCCTGCATGCTGTGCGGCAGCACGTAGGCCAGCGGGGAAGCGAACTGGAAGCTGGGAGCGACCACGCCGCCAAGGCCGCCGATAACCGTGTAGATCCCGACCAGGCCGAGCAGCCACGCCAGCCGACGGCGAGGCAGCTCGGCTTCGGTCAGGTTGCCCGCATACAGCAGGATGACGGTGAGGCCCAGGTACGTCAGCCCCCGGTCCGTGAAGGACAGGATCCGGTTGGACAGCGCACTCACCACGGTGTCCGGTGCCGACAGGCCGAGGGTCGCGATCCCCGCGGCCACGCACACCAGGAACAGCAGCCACAGGCCGAACGCGGGGGGAACCTTGATGGAGCGGCCGCTCTTATGCCAGGAGCGCATCCGCAGCAGCATCGGGATGGCCAGGATGATGACCGACTCGTCGGCGAGGCCGAGGGCCCACCAGATCGGGTAGCCGGCCAGCAACGCGGTGACCGGCCAGGCCGGATGGCTGGTGAACCACTGCTTCCGGCGGCTTTGCCTAGGTCTACCGCGCAGCGGCAGCACGCCCGCCGTCGTGATCGGGGCGCCGGTCCTGGCCGGCGACGTGGTGAACGTCATGCCCGGTTCACCCCCCGGCCAGGCTGGTGCGCGTGCCCGCGGGCGCCAGCACGACCCACGTAGGTCCCGGCTCGAAGCTCATTGGCTGGTCGGCCGCGTCGAAGTAATTGGTGACCGCCGCGAGGCCCGGCTTGGCCCAGCTGCCCGCGGCCCCGGTGCCCCCGGTGCCCCCGCTCCCGCCGGGTGCCGTACCGGAGAAGACGGTCACCGCGCCCTTGCCGTTAAACAAGGCGCTCTGCGCGGTCTGGCCGTATTTGCGGCTGAGATAGACGGTCTTGAACGAGACGATCTGCACCACCAGGTTGGCGACGCTGACCCGGGGGCCGCCTGCCGTCTCCATCCAGCGGTCGGTGCGGGCGTCGAAGTTCCACTGCTCGGCCGGCTCTCCGGGCGCCTCCACCCGCACCGACGTCGGGTGGGTCTCGTCCGCCGAGGCGAGCGAATCGCCCGGCAGACGGTAGCCGAACAGCTCAGGCGGCGGCCCGTCAGACCGTCCGGCGGCGGCCAGCGCCGTCGTCGAGACCGTCAGGCCGCCCGATCCGCCCGAATACAGGGACGCGTGTCCGGCGTACCCGTCATCGATGATCTTGGTGGCGTCCAGGACCGAGATGAACGCGGTGGTTCCCCCGTCGTAGCTGGTCAGCGGGTGCAGCACGGACAGCGCCTGGCCGTCCGTCGGCCTGGTGCTGGTCACCGGGCCCACGGTGCTCGCCTCGGCTGACTGGAAGACGGCCAGGTACCTGACCGGTCCGGCCATCTCCTGAAGGACGAGGTCGGCGGAGCCGAGGCCAACCGGATCTGAGCCCGCCACGGCGACAGCGACGGCCGGCCGCTGCGCGACGGCGGCCGTCACGCTGAGCCCGGTCAGCGGCGCCACCGACCCAGAGACCCCAGCGGACCCGCCGGACCCGCCGGGTCCCGCCGTGGCGCCCTTCCCTTCACCGGGTGAGGCGGTCGCCGAAGGGGTCCTGGTCTGCACCGACGCCGGTACGGCATCAGTGCCCGCGGAACACCCGGCCAGGGCCGTGATCACTCCGCACGAAGACGCGGTGACCGCGCAACGCGCCCAGATCCCCCATCTGGTCATGCGCTCAGCGGCCGGGCAGGGAAGGGGACGCCTCTTCACCGGCGGACCAGTCGCCGACCCCGGCCTCGGGCTGCTCGGCGTCCGTTTCGGCCTCCGGGCCGGTGCCGCCGGCCGTCGGCGCGGCCGCCGACCGGCCTTCCAGCTGGACCCTGCTTTCCGCGGCGACAATCGATGCGGGTCGCTGGCCGGTGGGCCGCGGCGACGGCAGGAGCACGGTGCCGAGCACGGTCGCGCCCATCCTGTCCAGGTGCTCGACGCTGGCCAGCAACTGGTCACTGTCTGTCCCGGGGATCTCGGCCACCAGGATGGCCGCGTCAGCGGTTAGCGCCAAGGTGTAGACGTCGGGGCCCGAGATGACCGGACCCGCCTCGATGACGACCCACCGGTCTTCGCCGCGCAGGCCGTTCAGCAGCTGTTCCACGGCATCCTGCCGGAGATCTTCGGCATCCGTCCCGGCCGTACCCGGCGTGATCACGGTCAGCCGCGGCGCCGCGGCCGGGTGCCGCCGGACCGACTCGATCGCCACATCGCCAGCCAGCACGTCGGTGAGACCTCGTCCGGACCGCACGCCGGCTATCTGGGGGATAACGGATCCCTCCAGGTCGCCGCACACCAGCGTGACGTCGGGCTGGTGGCGGGACAGAGCGGCGGCGAGGTTAGCTGCCACCAGGCTGGCCCCGCGGCCGGGCGCCGAACCGGTGACGAGAATGACATGGCTTCCGGCCCCGAGCGAGCCGGTGAGCACGTGGGCCAGTTCGGAGAAGCTCCGGCCCGTCGGCGAACGGTGGTCCGCGATCGCCAGCTCGGGCCTGAACTTCCGCAGGGGCAGGCTCATCAGCACCGGCACGTTGAGCCTGGTGACATCGTGAGGCGCGCGGATCCGCCGGTCCCTGCGATCCACGAGGTAGGCCAGAAGGAGGCCGATCAGCAGCCCGCCCAGCAGTCCGCTCGGGATGACGAGCAGCGCCTTCGGGCTCGTCGCGCTCAGCGGAGGAGTGGCGTTGCTGATGATCGACCCGCCCGAAGGATCGGCCAGGCCGGCGGTCAGCGTCGCGATCTGGCCGTTCAGTGAGCCCAGCTGGCTGTGGTCGGCCGTGAGCTCTTCGTTGTCGCTGGCCCGCTGTGATGAGTTGGCGGGCAGGTTGGCGATGGCAACTTTCAGCTTCGCCGAGTCTGACTCCAGGGTGCTGATATTGGACTGCAAGGTCGTGGCCTGGCTCTTGAGCGAAGCCGTCGTGCTGGTGCTGGTGTAGTTCAGGTACGCCTGCGCGAATGCCTGCGCGCAGCCGGCGGCGTCATCGGGGGACGAGCCCTGGCAGTTGATGGACAGCACCTGAGAGTTGGCCGGGACCGTCACGCTCACCCGGCTGAGGAGCCGCTGCACGCTGTCGGTGCTGTGCATCAGCTTGTCCGCGCCCTGCGCGACCGTCGCGGACTGCACGACCTGCGCTTCGGTGTCAAGGTTGACCGTGGCGGTGGTGCTGCTCTTCACGGTCACGTACACCGACGCGGTCGCGGTATAGACCTTGTGTGCGGTCTTGAAGTAGCCGACGCCAGCCAGCGTCCCGATGATGGCAACCGCGACGATAAGCCACCAGCGGCGCCGCAACGTACCGGTGTAATCGGCCAGTTGCATGTCCTGCGGCCCTGACTTTTGCACCACCGTGGCACATCCCCCCGAAATCGGTCTAGCCCTCACGCCCGCCCCCGCGGTGCGAAAGTAAGCAACGCTAACGCGCTCGTTTCCGTAAGTTCTGCTTCCCGACAATCATATCTGCATTTACTAATGTCTCCTCACATCGTAAACAGTTTGACCGGAAAAACGTCAATTGACCCGGGCCCCCAGTACCCGGCCACTCAGAACCCGGCCACTCAGTACCCGGCCACTCAGTACCCGGCCACTCAGGCACACTTGCGCAATAGGCGCGTTCATTGGGAGCGAGCTTGTATCCCCGCTAACTCCCGCATAGGTGGCTAAATGTAAAAAAGCAGGAGCAATCGGCGACTATAGGCAGCCTGGTCGGGTGTATAGTCTGGTGATCACTTCACGTTATGGGAGTACGTTTTGAAGAACTGGAAGACAGGAATGCTTCGTTATCTTCTCGCTGGCCTCTGGCCCGCGGGAGAGGCCGCAATTGCGGCAGCCACGGTAAATGCGGTGCGCCGGGCTTCACGCGAGGGCGGGAGCCGGATGGGTCGCACCCGGACCGCCGGTCCCCAGCAGTTCCCTAAGCTCGCCGGCGCCGTCCCGCACCTGATGAGCGCTGCCTTCCCGATCCTGGCGCCCAGCGTTGGGTCCCGGCCTGACGGAGGAGCCTGGCCGCGGACTTCCCGCCGGGCTGAGCTGGCGGACTGGCTGCCTGATCTTGTCGGAATTGGCGTTGTCACCTGCGCTGGCGGAGTCTTGGCGTACAAGGTGATGGAACTGCTTGGCCCGACAGTCATCAAGCAGGGCCCGGTAATTGACGAACCCATCTACCGCTGGACCGTCGATCATCAGGTGAAGTGGTGGGGTGATGTCATGGAGAGGCTCACCAAGCTCGGCAACAGCCAGCCGACCTGGGGTGCGGCTGGCGCCGCTGCGGCCACCCTGGCGGTGGCGTGGCCGCGACGCAAATGGGTGCCACCCGCCGCGCTAGGTGCTGCATTCGTGGTGGAAAGATGTGTCACGGTCGCGCTCAGGCGCAAGTTCGGTCGGCTTGGCCCTCCGAGCAGCCCGCTTGGCACGTATCCCAGCGGTGGCGTCGATCGTGTCGTTTACCTGTATGGCTTGATCGCCTACCTGCTCTGGCGGGAGTTCAGTGGCAGTCCCCAAGGGAAGGCTTGGGCCATCGGCGCGGTGGCTGCCCTGTCTTTCAACGAGGCGTACAGCCGGGAGTATCTCAGTAAGCACTGGTTCAGCGACATCCTGTCCGGGCTGTTCTACGGTGCGATCCTGCTCCCGCCGTCCATTGCCGCGGTGCGGCTGTTCGCAGGTCCGGCCGTGACGGCTAGCTACGGGGCGGCGGGTCTGGCCGGGGACGTGCGGTAGCTCTCGGCCACGGTGAAGGCGAGGTCGAGTGACTGGCTGCGGTTGAGCCGCGGGTCACAGACGGTCTCGTACCGCTGGTAAAGGTCGGCTTCGGCGATCTGGTGGCTGCCGCCGATGCATTCCGTCACGTTGTCGCCGGTGAACTCGATGTGGATGCCGCCGGGGTGGGTGCCGAGCATCCGGTGCACGTCGAAGAAACCGTCCACCTCCGCTAGGACGTCATCGAACCGCCGCGTCTTGTAACCGCTGGGCGCTTCGAAGGTGTTGCCGTGCATCGGATCGCAGACCCAGGCGACCGGTATTCCAGCCCGGGAGACCGCCTGGATCAGCGGCGGCAGGAGATCACGGACCCGGGCCGCGCCCATCCGGCTGATGAACGTGAGCCGCCCGGGCTCCCGGGACGGGTTAAGCGCCGCCGCGAGCGCCACGACCTCTTCTTCAGTAGCGGAAGGGCCCAGCTTGACCCCGATGGGGTTGCGGATGCCCCGGGCGAAGTCAATGTGCGCACTATCGGCCGCGCGGGTGCGCTCGCCGATCCACAGGAAGTGCGCTGATGCGTCGTAGCGTCGACCGGTGTCAGGATCGGACCTGGTCAGGGCCTGCTCGTAGTCGAGGAGCAGGGCCTCGTGGCTGGTATAAAGCTCCACCGAACGCAGCTCAGCCGGATTGGCGCCGCAGGCGCGCATGAACGCCAGGGCGTGGTCTATCTCGTCGGCCAGCCGTTCGTAGTGCTGCCCCGACGGGCTTTGCCGGACGAAGTCCTGATTCCAGCCGTGCGCTTGGTTCAGGTCCGCGTAGCCTCCGGCGGTGAAGGCACGACACAGGTTGAGCGTGGCCGCGGAGCAGTGGTAAGCGCGGAGCAGCCGGCTCGGGTCGGGCGTCCTGGCCGCCGGGGTGAACTCGAAGCCGTTAATCGCATCGCCGCGGTAGGCGGGCAGTTCGACGCCCTCACGGATCTCAGTCGGACGAGACCTGGGCTTGGCGAACTGGCCGGCCAGCCGCGCGATCTTGACCACCGGCACGCTCGCCCCGTAGGTGAGAACCAAAGCCATCTGCAGCAGCGTCTGCAGCTTGGCGCGGATGGCCGCGGCGGTCGCGCCCTCGAAGGTCTCCGCGCAGTCACCGCCCTGCAGCACGAACGCCTCTCCCCGCGTCACCGCGGCCAGACGTTCGCGCAGCAGCTCGCACTCCCCGGCGAAGACGAGCGGCGGCA
>Ga0302324_100009976_pt1 | contig 19740 bp, 19 predicted proteins | sample Palsa_T0_1_FD_201949 | JGI IMG/M metagenome (GOLD analysis project Ga0302324, IMG submission 201949) | Peat permafrost microbial communities from Stordalen Mire near Abisko, Sweden - Palsa_T0_1 | ecosystem: Environmental > Terrestrial > Soil > Palsa > Peat permafrost | place: Sweden: Abisko...
GGGACCGGAAAATCGGCTCTGGCCACGCAATTCATTGGCGAAGGACTGCGCCATGGGGAGCCGGGAATTATAGCGATTTTCGAAGAGCGCCCGCCAGGATACACGGATCGCGCCGACAGTTTTGGTTTGAAATTTGAGACCTCGCAGAAAAAGGGGAAACTCGAAATCCTTTACCTTCGTCCGCTCGATCTCTCAGTGGATGAAATGATGCAAGAGATTCTGGATGCCATCGAAAGGGTCGGCGCCAAACGGTTGGTGATCGATTCGCTGGTTGGGTTTGAGATGGCGCTGGCGCCCGGATTCCGCGCCGACTTTCGCGAGTCGCTCTACCGAATGATCGGGGCGTTGACGGGCGCCGGGGTGACGATTCTCAGCACGGTCGAAGTGGAGGATACATTCACCGCACTGTCGTTTAGTCACTACACGATTTCGTTTCTAACCGACGACATTATCCGGATGCGCTATGTGGAAATTGATGGCCAGCTTCGAAAGGTAATCGTCGTGATCAAAATGCGCGGCGGCAATCACAGCAAAGACATTCGCGAATATGTCATCACGGACAAGGGTGTGGTGGTCATCCACCCTCGTCAGACCGAGTATGCTCGGCTAAGTACTGGACTTCCGGACCGAATCAGCCAACGGGAGGAGGTTGCGCCGGAACCGAAGGCGACGAAATAGAGGATACCGTATGGTTGCGCAACTATTACCGAGCATAAGCAAGCAGCCGCTTGACCTGACGAGTCTCTGCGTCGCTTTCACCGAGCGCTCGCCTTTGCCGACAGCCGTGATGGAGGGAGACGTTCACGTCGTCCGGTACGTCAATCCCGCCTTTTGCCGGCTGATGGATAAACCGCCAGAACAACTCATCGGAAAACCGTTCGCCAAAATGATGCCGGAAAAGGATGAATGCCTGACGCTGCTAAACAGCGTTTTCCGCACGGGAAGATCCGAGAGGCACATGGAACAGCAACATTCCAAATCGCATCCTGTCCTCTTGTCTTATACGGCATGGCCGGTGATTGCGGACGAACGTCTGCTGGGAGTCATGATTCAAGTGACCGATGCGGCACAGTTCCATAAAGACATGCTCGCGATGAACGAGGCGCTAATACTCGGCTCACTACGCCAGCATGAATTGGCCCATGCGGCAAAGACTTTGAACGATCAGTTGCGCGCGGAAATGACCGAGCGCAAGCGGGCGGAGGATGCTTTGCGCACGAGCGAGGAACGGTTCCGCATGATGGTGGCCAGCGTGAAGGACTACGCGATTCTCATGCTGGATGTGGGCGGGCACGTTGTCACTTGGAACGCGGGAGCCGAACGACTCAAGGGTTACAAGGCCGAAGAAATTATCGGGAAGCATTTTTCGATATTTTATTCGGAGGAAGACCTCGGGCGCGGCAAGCCGGAGCGAGAAATCAAAGTTGCGAACACCGTCGGTTGCTTTGAAGACGAGGGCTGGCGCGTGCGCAAGGATGGTTCGCAGTTTTGGGCCAACGTCGTCATTACCGCCTTGCGCGATGAAGCCGGAGTGCTGCGCGGGTATTCCAAAGTCACGCGCGACATCACGGAGCGTCGGCTGCTCGACAACTCGCTGGTCGCGCGTGCCGCGGACCTGGTGCGCGCCGATCGCAGCAAGGATGAGTTTCTGGCCATGCTTGCGCACGAGCTTCGCAACCCGCTGGCTCCGCTGCGCAATGCTGCCGCGATATTGCAAACCGCAGACGCAAGCGCCGACGAGCGCGGGCAGGCGACGCGAATCTTCGGGCGGCAGCTCGAAAACATGACCCGTATGATTGACGACCTTCTCGATGTATCGCGCATCACCGAGGGCAAGATCGAGTTGCGCCGGCAACCCGTGGCGCTCGCGGACATCATTTCCGCTGTGACGACAGTCGCCCAGCCTGCCATCACGGCGCGCGGGCAGGAACTGGTGGTGTCGCTCCCCAGCGAGCCGATTTTTTTGAACGCCGACGCCACGCGTCTCGATCAGGTTTTCGGTAATCTTTTGGGCAACGCTTGCAAATACAGCGGCCGCGGATGCCATATCTGGCTCGACGCCGAGCGTGTCGCCCCTCATGGAACTGAGCCCATGGAGGTGGTTGTGCGCGTCCGCGACGATGGCCTCGGCATCTCGCCCGAATTGTTGCCGCGCATTTTCAATCTGTTCGTGCAAGCCACGCGCGCACTGGATCGCGAGCACGGGGGCTTGGGCATCGGACTTACCCTAGTGCAGCGGCTCGTCGAGCTGCACGGCGGCAGCGTCGAGGCGCGTAGTGAAGGCCTCGGCCACGGCAGTGAATTCACTGTGCGACTCCCGATCCATCCCGGTCCCCTTGCCGCACCCCAACCCCCAATTGCGCCGCCGGTCAGTGAGATTTCACGCCGGATGCTCATCGTCGATGACAACGAAGATTCCGCCCGAACCATGGCGATTCTCCAACGGCGCCGTGGGCACGAGACCCGAACCGCATTTACCGGTCCAGAAGCGGTCGCTGCCGCCGCCGAGTTCGTGCCCGATGTCGTACTGCTTGACATCGGCTTGCCGGGCATGGACGGCTTTGAAGTCGCTCGCCGCCTGCGCGCCATCCCTGCACTAGCCGGCGCGATCCTCGTGGCTATGACTGGTTATGGGAGCCATGAAGACCGGACCACGGCAAAAGACGCCGGATTTGACGAATACCTCGTCAAGCCGGTTGATCTCGACCTCTTACAAACGTGGCTGTGGAGAGCCGAAGCTTTTGCGCAACCTCGGTAAATCATAATTCTTTGGACACGGTGACGCAGCCGCGCGGGCGTCAAAACTCTATTTCACCGAATATGGCAATAGAGATAGCTGCGAGGGGCGAACGGCGTCATTTTCGGACTGCGGAAGCAGAACGCGCGTTTTCCGCATAGCTTCTGGCTATGCCGCCCCCTTCCGAGAGGTATTGGCCCGATCCATGAATTCCTCCGATACTGACACCCGATCAAAACTCACACCTCCCAATCGGTAAGCTTAAGAGCGTGTCATGCACTTCTGGTATGCAACGCTTTCAGCGTAGTGGATTTTCGTGACGGTTACCCAGGGTAGCACGGACGCGCATCCCTGGGCTAAATTATTAAACGCCTTTGGCGTTTCCCATCAGCTCTCCCTCAGCTTCCCATCACCCGGCGACACAGCGAAAAAGGTGCATGACAGCCTCTAAGAGCCACTGTCACGACGCCGGGCTTTGCCGGCGTGCTCGGGCTCGAAGCGTTTCGCTTGATCGGCGTGCTTAGCCTAATGGCGTACGTGGCTTCCTTCGCAATCAGTATCGGGCCGGTTTTTTTGGCTGATGATCTCCGAGATTTATCCACTTCGTCTTCGTGGACTGGCCATGAGCCTTGCGATGGGAGTTTGTAGGGTTTGCAATCTCATTGTGGCCTTTACCTTTCTTCTCGTGATTCAAGTGCTGCACCCGGCGGCAACCTTCGCGCTGTTCGGCGTGATCACTCTGGCGGCCATTCTATTCTCGTACTACTTGGTTCCTGAAACGATAGATCGCTCGCTGGAACAAATCGAACACTATGCGCGCTAAAAACGTGAAGTTTGGAGCAGTTGGACTTGAGGCGAAGGGAGTTGGACTTTTGATGGTCCCGGTCGAGCGCGATTTTTCAGACGTGGCGACGAGTTGCGCATTTGATGAAACTCCTTTTCGCGGGACATCGCGAAGGAAATAGCCAATGGCTATCGCCGGTGCGGTCGCATAGAATGGCGTTTTGGGGAGCGGCATGGCGCGGGGCTCATGCGTATACCTTTTGGCTATGCTGCTGTCACTGGAGAAGTATTGGCCGGATCATGGGTGCGCGGCGATGATCGGGCGGGTTTTTAAAATCCCTGGAATGCCCGACGCGAACAGTGAACGAAAACCACCTAAAAAACGAGAAAACCATTGTGCCGAACAAAGCTAAAACGGAAAAGCGTTACGAATCAGGCATTTTTCAATCAGGCAAATGGGAAGGCCAAGGAATTCGATTTCGATGAACTGCCATAGACGAGTGTTTCATCGCCTCTGGAAAAAGGTCGAGAAGGTGGGTGGCCCGTTGTTTATCCCGCTGCTCAGTCCGGTCCCCGTCGACGGAGCGGTAATTCTGTATTCCGGCTCGGTCATCTGTAACGCGTTCCATCGGAACAGGGTGAAACTTTGATTGACAGGCGAAACATGAATGCCGACACCGTCACGCCGGAGCCCCGTGCAGAAGGTCAGATAAAAATCGCCGTCACGCTTTCGCCGCGGGACTACGACGCGGTGTTGTTCGATCTCGACGGGGTTCTGACCAGGACGGCGAGCGTGCATGCCTCGGCTTGGAAAAAGGTGTTCGATAGCTTTCTCGAGCAGCGCGCCACCCAGGCAGGGTCGCGGTTCGTGCCCTTTGATATCGAGACCGACTATCCGCGCTATGTCGATGGCAAGCCGCGTTACGATGGCGTGGCAGCCTTCCTCAAGTCACGAGGGATCGAATTGCCGATGGGGGCGCCGGACGACGACCCCGATGCGCAAAGCGTGCATGCGCTCGGCAATCTGAAGGAGCGGTATTTTCTTCAAGATCTGCAACAGCATGGTGTCGAGCCCTATGAAGCCGCGATCGATTTGGTCCGGAAACTCCGGGAGGAGGAGGTGAAGACCGCCGTCGCGTCATCCAGCAGCAACTGCGCGGCGGTGCTCGAGGCGGCGGGTATCGCTCATCTGTTCGACGTACGAGTGGACGGAACGGACGTTACCCGCCTCCATCTCAATGGCAAGCCCGCGCCGGATGCTTTTCTGGAGGCTGCTCGGCGGCTCGGGACACAGCCATCAAGATCCGTCGTGGTTGAGGACGCGATCGCGGGCGTAGAGGCCGGGCGCGCCGGCCGATTCGGCTGCGTCATCGGCGTCGATCGCCGGGGACACGCCCAAGCGCTGCGCGATGGCGGCGCTGATGTGGTCGTGTCCGACCTTGCGCAGATCGGGGTTGAAGTAGATCCGGGTTCGGCGTGGTCCCTGGTATTTGAGGGGTTCGACCCGGCGCGCGAAGGAAACCGTGAGACTCTGTGCACCTTGGGGAATGGCTATTTCGCAACGCGCGGCGCCGCTGCCGGGGCGGTGACGGATGACGTTCACTATCCGGGAACTTACCTTGCAGGCGGCTATAATCGATTGCGCACGGACATCGCCGGTCAAGTGGTCGAGAACGAGGATCTTGTCAATTTCCCGAACTGGCTTGCGCTCCAGTTTCGCGTTGCCGAGCAGAATTGGTTTGATGCGCGAACTGCCAGGCTCCTATCGTATCGCCAGGAACTGGATCTGCGTCGAGGAATGTTGTTGCTGAGCGCAAGCTTCGAGGACGGCCAGGGGCGGCGCAGCACACTGACGCAACGCCGCATCGTCTCGATGGACGATATGCATCTTTGCGCGATCGAGCTTGCCCTAACCGCCGACAACTGGTCGGCGCCCGTTACGGTGCGTTCGGCGATCGACGGACGCGTCGTCAATACGGGCGCGAAGCTGTACCGCAAATTTAACAACAAACACCTGGCGCCAGTGGCAGGCGAGGTCGTCGGCGAGGACGCCGTATGCCTGCGCACGCGCACGAGCCAGTCGGATATTCACATCGCGCAAGTTGCGCGATCGCGGGCGTTTCTCGACGGACAGCAACTGGAGGCGCCGCGCAGGGTCATCGAGGAACCGGGATATATCGGGCAGGAATTCGAGGTGGATGTCAAGCAAGGCCAGACGCTGGCGCTGGAGAAGCTGGTCTCTTTCTGCACGTCGCGCGATCACGCCATTTCGGAGTGCGGGTTGGAGGCGCGTAAGGTGATCGCCCGCGCGGGCCGCTTCGATGCCGTGATGGCGGCTCATGTCCTTGCCTGGAAAGATCTGTGGAACCGCTTTGACGTCCATATTCAGCCAGCCGGCCCCGGTTTTGAGTTGAACGTCCCGATGTTGCTTCGTTTGAACACGTTTCACCTGTTGCAAGCCGCATCGCCCAACTCGATCGGTCTCGATATAGGCGTGCCCGCGCGGGGCTGGACGGGGGAAGCGTATCAGGGCCATATATTCTGGGATGAACTGTTCATCTTCCCATTCTTCAACTATCGAATGCCCGAAATTACCCGATCGCTTCTCATGTATCGCTACCGGCGCCTGGGCGAGGCGCGCGCCGCTGCCGCGGCTGCAGGATACAAAGGAGCAATGTTTCCCTGGCAGAGCGGCAGCGATGGCCAGGAGGAGACTGAATCGGTCAACTTGAACCCGCGCTCGCGGCGCTGGGTGCCTGACAACTCCTACTTGCAGCGCCACGTAGGCAGCGCGATCGCCCATAACGTCTGGCAGTACTTCCAGGTCACTCGCGACATCGAGTTTCTGCATTTCTACGGCGCGGAGCTAATCCTCGATATCGCATGCTTCTGGTCCAGCATCACGAGTTTTCATGAGGAGCGGGGGCGCTACGAGATCCGCGGCGTGATGGGTCCTGATGAATTTCACGACAGCGATCCGGATTCCGCAAAACCCGGCCTAAAGAACAACGCCTACACGAATATCATGGCTGCGTGGGTGCTGTGCCGGGCGCTGGAGGCGCTCGATTTGCTGTCCGATATGCGGCGCTCCGAACTCACGACGCGGCTTGGCCTCTCCGCGGAAGAGATCACGCGCTGGGGCGATATCAGCCGCAGGATGTATGTGCCGTTCCATGAGGACGGGATCATCAGTCAGTTCGAGGGGTACGAAAAGCTGCGAGAGCTCGATTGGGAGAGGTATCGGACCAGCTACGGCAATATTCAGCGCCTTGATCTCATCCTCGAGGGGGAGAACGACAGCGCCAACCGCTACAAACTCTCGAAACAGGCCGACGTGCTGATGTTGTTTTACCTGTTTTCTGCTGAGGAACTCGGCGAACTGTTCGAGCGTCTGGGCTATCCGTTCGAATCCGAGGCCATTCCGCGAAACATCGCCTACTATACCGATCGCTCATCCCACGGCTCGACGCTGTGCCGCGTCGTGGATGCCTGGGTTTGGGCGCGATCCGACCGCCAGCGCGCGATGGATTTCTTCGCGGAGGCGCTGCAAAGCGACGTGAACGATGTCCAACAGGGGACGACTGCGGAGGGAATCCATCTCGGCGCCATGGCGGGAACTGTGGATCTCATCCAGCGCGCATCGACGGGGATCGAGGTGCGAGGCGATGTGCTGCGGCTCAATCCCGAATTGCCGCGGGAGATGGAGCGACTCGACATGCACATCCGCTACCGGGGTCACTCCCTCGAATTGCGGATAACGCGCGACTCACTGACGGTCCGTGGGCGTGACGTTGCAGCGGCGCCGATTTCCTTGTGCGTTGACGAAGAGTTCTACGTATTCGCCAGCGGTTCCACCCAAACGTTTCGATTGATCAAAAAACCAACGGATGGCGCAACTTGTCAGGAGGAACCGACCGGCGCGAGAGACAGCATGGCTGGCCGGGTGGCCGCGTTGAAGCCCTGCGCGATTCCGCACTCTCCTCGCTGCATTCCCGACTCGCGCCCGGTGAGCAAACTCATACCGTAATAACGGGCGCCATCTGCTCAGGCCGCTTCTGCGACCGGCGATGACCGTGGGTTTCGGACTGGCCATCGCCCAGCAAATTACCAGCATCAATACGGTCATCTATTACTTCCCGACTATTTTCAAGTTCGCCGACTTATCTTCCGCGTCGGTGGCTATTCTGGCCAGCGTTGGAGTCGGAGTCGTCAACGTCGCACTGACCGTGGTGGCCATGCAACTGATTGACCGGGTGGGGCGGCGACCGCTACTTTTGGTCAGCCTGGCGGAAATGACGCTGAGCCTGGCCGTGCTGGGGCTGGCGTTTGGGCTGCCGCAATTGTCCGGCAGCCTGGATGGCTCGCGTTGGCGAGCCTCATGGTATATGTCGGCTCATTTGCCGTGGGATTTGGGCCGGTTTTCTGGCTGGTGCTTTCGGAGATTTACCCATTGCGCGTCCGAGGTCGGGCCATGAGCGTCGGGACGGTGGCCGATCGCCAACTTGATCGGGCAATGTCGTTTCTGACGCTGACGCAGGTCCTGGGAAAGGCCGGCGTGTTCTGGCTGTTTGGAGTCGTCAGCTCAGGGGCATGGCTCTTCGCGTTCTTCCTCGTGCCGGAAACCAAGGGTAAAACCCTCGAACAGATTGAAGCGCACTGGAAGTTGGAAAAGCCTGCGCGGGCATTATGAGCAATGATCCCACACCAATTGCAATCTGGAGAATCAACCGAACATTATGAAAGCCACCCAACTGCTGCACAACCTCGGCCAGAGCCTCTGGCTGGACGACATCACGCGCGACCTGCTGAACTGCGGCACGCTTCAACGCTGCATCGACGAACTCTCAGTAACCAGGTTGACCTCGAAGCCGACGATCTTTGATCATGTCCTCAAGAACAGCGCTGCCTACGACGTTGCGATTCGAGAGGACTTGGCGAAGGGGAAATCCGGCGAGGACCTCTTCTTTGACCTGGCGTTGCGCGATCTCACCAAAGCCGCCGACCTTTTCCGACCGATTCACGACCGGACGAACGGTGTGGACGGATGGGTCTCGCGGGTGTCGCCATTGCTGGCGCATGACACGGTTAGCACCATCGCTGCCGCCAAGGAACTTTGCGCGCGGGCGGGACGGCCCAATCTGTTTATCAAGATTCCGGGCACGACGGAAGGTCTTCCCGCCATTGAGGAGGCGATCTTTGCGGGTGTGCCGGTCAACGTAACGCTGCTGTTTTCGCGCGAGCACTACGTGGCCGCGGCCGAGGCGTACCTGCGCGGGATCGAACGGCGCATCGCCGCCGGGCTCAATCCGGAAGTCGGCTCCGCGGCCTCGATGTTCATCAGCCGTTAGGACGCTGCCGTGGCGGGCGAGATTCCGGAGACATTGATTAACTGGCTCGGTATCGCCATCGCCGGTCGCATCTACCGGCCTTACGCCGACCTGTTGTCCAACCCGCGCTGGCAGCGCGCGTACAATGCCGGCGCCCGGCCGCAGCGCCTGCTGTGGGCCAGCACTGGCACAAAAGATCCCAAGGCCTCCGACACGCTGTACGTCAGGGCGTTGGCCGCCCCGTTCACGGTGAACACGATGCCCGAGGCAACTTTGAAAGCCCTCGCCGATCATGGCGAAATCGGCCCGATCCTGGCGCCGGACGGCGGCGATTGCGAAGAGGTTTTGCATCATTTTACCAAGGCCGGCGTGAACGTGCATCGCCTGGCCGCGCGCCTCCAGGACGAGGGTGCAAAATCGCTTGTGAAATCCTGGAACGAATTAATGTTGGTCATCGCGTACAAGAGCGAGTCGCTCCAGCATGCCGCCTGAGCCCGCACTTCAATCGACGGGAAAACAACGAGAATGAGCGCCGACATCAAACCGCTTACCCAGCGGCCTGCATGACCGCCGTGGATTCTTGGATTCGCTGTTGCGGCTCTGCCCCCCGCTCATCGCGCGCCCGGTGCCCGGCGCTGGCGCGCGTCTGCGTCGATAAAGGCGATCAGCGCGTCTCGTTTCACCGGGATGCAGTGTTGGAATGAGCGAGGTGGCGCCGCTCCACCACTTCAATTGGCTCGCCATCGAAAAGGACTGCCTGGCAATGGGAGGTAATCTGTCCGCCGAAGAGACCGATCATGGCAACCATCCAGGCCCAGACCACCGCGGCCACGATACCCGCGAGTGAGCCATAAATGATGTTATGTCCCGCCGCCGCCTTGACGTAGCCGAGGAACAGCGGCTTGGCCGCGACAAATATAAGCATGGAGACCACGGCGCCGATGAGCGCCGCGCGCCAGCCCGGGCGCCGCGTCGGCACAAACCGATAAGCGAGGAAGAAGGCGAGCAACACCAGCAGGGCGGGAACCGCATTACTGACCGCCTGCGCTATGAACTTTCTATCCGCGGGCAGAATGCCAAGGGTCAAATTCAGGAGATGCAGGAGGAGCGATGAGCTGAGCGCCAAAAGAAACACGGCTCCGAGAGTCAGCAACATCATGAGCCGCACGAGCATGCCCTTGAGAAAGCTATATCGCTTCTCCACTTCAAACGCCACGTTCAACGCCTTCGTCAACGCGCCGAAGACGAGCGTTCCGGTCCAGAACAGAGGCAGGATGAAGAGCAGCCCCTCGCTCCGGCCGGCGTCGAGCGACTTCTGCACAATTCCCGCGACCTCCGCCTGACCTTTTGGAAGAAAATCTCCGAGGAGTTCTGTCGCCTTGAGCACCGCCCATTTGGGATCCACAAAATAGGATGCAATGGAGCCAGCCGCGAGCAACAGCGGGAAGAGCGAGAGCAAACTGTAGTAAGCGATCGCAGCCGACCAAGCCGGTCCATCATCGTTGAAAAAGGCTTTCGCCGCGAGCATCAAGAGCCGCCAGAGCAAACGAAGTTTCTCGCTCTTTCGCTGACGTCGGACTTTTTGGAAGAAAGTCATCTACGTGAGATTCTGAAATAACCGAACTCTGGGGCGATCCGCCCGGCGGCAGGTTTATCCGGCTCGGCTGAGGCGTCAAGAGCGCCCGCAGAAGATGCAGCGCCGGGTGGATCCATGGTGAAGCTTGCAGCATTGAATCGAATCGCGATCTTTCACGAGCAAATAACCCTGGGCCGCCAGGAGCATGCCAACCGGCGCCGCTGTGAAGTAAATCCAAATAGCAGTCCAGATGCCGCTGGGAAGCGCGGAAGCGAACGTTCGAGCCGGATTCATCCCAAACCCGGAAAGCGGAGCCTCAAAAGTCACGAAACACATGATGAGCAGTCCGGCGAAAAGGCCGGTGAAACGAGCAATCGCTGATTTGTTGGAAACATAAACGATCGTTCCCATCAGGATGAACGCGATCACCAACTCGCCGAGAAGGGCGATCAGGTTTCCGTGAGGGCCTGGAACCGTCGCCACATAATCCACGGGTGGCTGAGTAAAGGATTTCCCAAGGATCGGGACCATGAGCAGGACACCCGCGAGGCCGCCGAGAAACTGGAACACGATGTAGAAAATCGCGTCCCATGGCGGGATTTTGCCCAGGCGCCAAAACGTAATTGTCACCGCCGGATTCATGTGGGCTCCCGACCGTATCCCCCACGGCGAATATATCAGCCCCGCCGCGGTCATGCCCATGGCCGCGCCGATCAAGAATCTGCGGATCGCTTCATCGGAGATGGCTTGGCGGATAGAGGAACCAGGGTATTCCAAAAGCGTTGTGAAGACTCCGGCGGAAATCATGAAGATGCCAAGCGCCGCCGCTTCCATGAGATATTCCCGCCAATGCTGAATCAGCGATCCGGAGAGGGATAATGGCTGAAGTTCAACGCCAGCCGTTCTCCGTTCGTTCTTCATTTGAACTCAATTAATTCGAAGTAATTCCCGAATGGATCGAGCAAATAAAAGCGGTCGCGATCTCGCATCGGGACGGCTTCGCGGATCGTGGCTCCCTTCGATTCCAAGTACAGGCGGGTTTTGACCAAGTCATTGATCTCCAAGGCCACATGGCGATTCTCGGCGGGGTTCACCCAGGGTGGACTGAAATCGAGGTGGAGCTGAATATCGAAAAGCTCGAACCAGATGAGTGTGTAGTGGGACTGCAGAGACTCATTGCGAGGTAATTCCTTCAGCCCCAGAATTCCCCCGTAAAATGCGCGCACCCTCACCTCCTCGCCCGCGGGAACGGGGACGGTGACGTGATTGAGGCGGCGAAAGGAAATCGTGAATTCTTCGGGCATACCGTGTTCCTCACTGGATGCGTTCCAACAGGTGATCACCCACGCGTAAGGCATTCGCGATTGCCGTGAGCGAAGGATTCACCGCTCCGATGCTGCAAAAGAAGCTCGTGTCCACGACGTACAGATTATCCAATTCATGGGCTTTGCAATTCAGGTCCAGGACGGAGGTCTTGGGATCGACGCCGAATCGGCAGGTGCCCGACTGATGGCCCACGCCAGCAATGGGGATCTCCTTGCCCATGTAGCCTGAATTGGGAATGAGATGTTTGTGCATGCCCAGATATTCCAGCATGGATTTGAGCCTTTCATAGAGCCGTTTGGTCGGCACCTGATTATTGAAGGTGTAGCTGAGAATGATCTTTTTATCGCGGTCGAGCGTGACGCGATTATCGGGATCGGGAATGTCTTCCGTCGTCAGCCAAAAATCGACGGCATGCCGTGCCATTTCATCGAGCGCGAAACCGGGTGCGAAAAATGGCGCATCATCCCGGAACATCGGGCCTTTCGACTTTCCGATCATCTGGAGATTGCCCAGGGGAAATTCAAAATCCTCGTCCCTGAAATAGAAGTCGTTGAGCGCAATCGTCTTTTGAAAGCGCGTGAGATTGGGTTCCATCGCCAGGGCTACGACTGCCTGGCTATTGTGAAACATGTAGTTGCGTCCGACCTGATCCGAACCGTTCGCCAATCCGCGTGGATGTTTGTCATTGGCGGAAAGCAGGAGAATGCGCGCGCTGTTCGCCGCCCCCGCCGAGACAACGACGATGTTTCCGCCGTAGGATTCGATATTTCCATCGCGGCTGATGACCACTTCCGTGACCTCGCGACCTGAAGGACTCGTCTTGAGTTGAACCACCTCCGCGTTCGTCAACAGCGTCACATTGGAATGCTTGAGCGCGGGACGCACAGCAATGACTTCGGCGTCAGCCTTGGCGTGGACGAGGCACGGATATCCGTCACACGTATCGCATTTCAGGCAATGACTTTCGGCCCGATGAGCCTCATTCAGCATCACGGCTGTGGGCGCATGGAAAGGATGATAACCGGCCTTGATAAGATCATCATGCAACCGCTGGATGCGCGGTTCATGCGAAATCGGGGGATGAGGATACGGCTTGCTGGCGGGCGGTTCTGTCGGATCTTCCCCGCGCAAGCCATGCACGTGATAAAGTTCTTCGGCCTCCGTGTAGTAAGGCTCGAAATCTTCGTACGAAAGAGGCCAGCCCGGTGAGATGCCATCGAAATGCCGGACTTCGCTGAAATCCTCTTTTCGTAGGCGGAACAACGCCGCCCCGTACATTTTCGTCGCGCCGCCGACCACGTAATGGATGCCGGGCTGGAACTCCTTCCCGTGCTTGTCGTGCCATTTATCGTTGGCAACATATCGATTTTCGACGAAGACCTCGGCCGGGTTCCAATTTTCCTTTTCGCGCGGCAGATAATCGCCGCGTTCAACTATCAGGATGCTCTTATTCGAACCCGCCAGCTTCAGCGCCAGCGTGCCGCCCCCGGCTCCGCTTCCAATAATGATGAACTCATAGTCTGTCTGGTGAGGCATATATTATAGCGATCGGTTTTCAAATTCCTTCGCTTCAGCCGAATTTCCGGCGGTTGGCAATGGGACGTGTCGGGCGTCTATCGGATCGTGCAGACGCAGTATATCGGATGCCTTTTCGAGGGAATAAATCGCGGCAAAAGTCGAACCTGCAGCGTCCCTCTGGTGCCCACTACATTCGGCGATAACGATCGTGAATTCAAAAGTTTACTTGCTAGGCGAAGAATCTTTCACCACCTGAATTATAATCCCTGACCGGTTTTAAAGGGTCATCGGCCCCCCAAGCGATGGTTGATTCACGGCGGCGAGGCGGTCGAGCGGAGTTGAATATTATGTCGCGGCCGTCTCGGTAGGCCGCTACATCCTGTGTGATGATGCCCGTCCGTGATATTCAATGGAAAAACTCAAGCGGTCTGTGCGATAAGCTCGATAATCTCGAGTGGCTCGTCACCAACGGTCTCGGCGGCTACGCTTCCGGAACGGTTGCCGGCACTGTCTCCCGACGGTATCACGGCATCCTAGTGGCGGCGCTTGGAGCGCCGCTCGGGCGACAGGTCGTTTTCAACCATCTCTCGGAGGTCGTGCGTTTTGGAGAGAGCGAGTCTATTTCATTAGGGTACGGCGAACGGGCGTCCGGAAAAGCCGGTTTTGAGCAGGCCGGACTCCTCACAGAATTCCGCTTGGAGGCGGGGTTGCCGGTGTGGCGTTTCGACATTGGCGGCATTTTGCTGGAAAAGCGTGTGTTGCTCTTGCACCGACAGAATACTGTGCACGTGACCTTCAATGTGCTTGAGAATAAGAGAGGGGATCTTCCGCGGTTGGAATTACGTCCCGAGTTGGCCTTTCGCCGCCAATCTGACGCGGTTGACAAGGCGATTCCTGCTCCGTATCGGGTCACGAAGCTGCGGGATTGCTACGAAATCGGTGCGCCGCAGGAGCCGTCGCTTCCTCCATTGCGTCTGCGCGCAGACGCTGGAAGCGTAGCGTTCACCCCTGACGAAACGACAATCAACCACGTATTCTACCCTTCGGAAAAGGAGAGGGGTTACTCCGATGACGCCTCATTTTGGAGTCCAGGAGTGTTCGTCTTGAACTTTAACCATGAGGGCGCCGCGACTCTCATCGCGTCCACAGAAAGTTGGGAAGTTATCGACATTGTTCAGCCATGCCAGGCGGCCCGCGCGGAACGGCTGCGAAGAGAGCGTCTGCTCAAGGCGGCTCATCCAGAATTGCGCGATGGCTTTGGAGCCGAGCTGACGCTGGCGGCGGCTCAGTTCGTGACCACGCCCGCGGGACGTCCGGAGGAGGCGGAACGAGCGTGGGCTCAGGGGGATGAAGTGCGCACGGTGATGGCTGGCTATCATTGGTTCGCGGATTGGGGGCGGGATACCATGATTTCCCTTGAGGGGCTTACGCTTTTGACCGGGCAGCACGAAGAGGCGGGTTTTATCCTGCACACTTACTCCCATTATGTTCGGAGAGGACTCATTCCAAACATGATCCCGGAAGGCCAAAAACAGAAGGGTGGGCAGTATGACACAGCCGATGCGACGCTCTGGTATTTCCACGCGCTCGCCCGCTATATCGAATATACGCAGGACACGATCTCCCTTCGGACCCTTTTGCCGAGTCTCGTAGAGATCGTGGAGCATCACTTTCGCGGCACCGACTTTCACATTCACGTGGATGTTGATGACGGGCTGCTCTTCCAGGGAGAGGAAGCGGTCAAGCTCACTTGGATGGACGCGAAGGTTGGTGACTGGGTGGTGACGCCTCGTCGCGGAAAAGCGGTGGAGATCAATGCGCTCTGGTTCAATGCACTTTCCCTGCTTGCCAATTGGCTTAGCGATGCAGGCGACGAGGGATTAGCGGATAAATATCTGAGGCACGCACGACGTGCCGGAAGCTCTTTCAACAAGCGGTTCTGGAATCCGAAACGAAATTGTCTCTTCGATATCGTCGACGGTCCGGAGGGCAATGATGACGCCATCCGTCCCAATCAGGTGTTCGCTATTTCGCTCCCGCATGCGGTTCTCGATCCTGAACGCTGGGCTCCAGTGATGGGCGTCGTCGAAGAGAAACTCCTGACGCCGCTTGGTTTGCGATCTCTATCTCCTGATGATCCCGCTTATCAACCGACGTATCATGGCGATCGAAAGTCGCGCGACGGGGCCTATCACCAAGGAACTGTCTGGCCATGGTTGATCGGTTCGTTTATCGATGCGTGGCTGAAGTTGCACCCTGCCGACAAGGCAGGCGCGCGAAGGTTTTTGGCGCGCTTCCCGAATCAATTGGACAAGGCGGGGATGGGCACGCTTTGCGAAATCTACGACGCGGAAGAGCCCCATCTTGCCCGCGGGTGTATCGCCCAAGCCTGGAGCGTGGCGGAAGTGCTGCGCGCCTGGGTGAAAACGGCATTGTGACAGAAATGCTCCTGAAGACAGCTACATCGTGATTCACCGATACCGATCGGGTTTGGACGGTCGACCGCGCTTCCATGACCTGAATGCAGCCGCCGCCTCGGGCGCCACCAGCGGAAGCGTGGCTAGCGTCGCTGCCGCAGCGACGAGGCTGTAAATGGAAAATGCTCGGTGTTTCACCCAGGAATCGCGAGTGAGCTTCCCTGTCTGGATCGCATCGACGAGCACTTTGCCCGCGAGGGCGAGAGGCATCCAAGGATGCGTCCGAGCGCGCTCATGGCCGCCCATCGCCACAAGTCCGAGCGTAGCAGCATAGCTGCCGAGCCCCAGGACGGCGTCCGGCAGAGCGAGCATGGAATAGGCCTGCTCTGAGCCACTCACTTTGTCGGTGTCAAGTTTCGGTAAGGAGGGCTCGGGCAGGTGCTTCAAAATGCCAAGCTGATATAATGTTATCAGCATCATCGACGAAATCGTGGTGAGAGAGAGAAGCGCCGCCCATCGGCGTTGCACGAGAAATTCACCGCGCCCATGACGCAAATCTTCGCTGAGCTTGCCGGCGGTATTCATCGCTTTCTCCTGATATATGCGGCACCTCCCGCGATGAACAGCCCGAGCGCGCCGAGTGCAAGCGCCCCGCGATGCTTGTTCGCCCAAAGCTGCGGACTCCAATTTTGGGAGCGATCGTCGAAAGTTCCGTGTGCCCCGTGATCTCCAGGAACCGGCTCGAAGAGATTATCGGGCTGGTTTGGATCTTTCCTTTCACCAGTTTGCTGCCCGTCGATACCCGTCCACGCCAGATAATGATCGAGCAGACCGGGAAATATTTTATTTCCCACGATCGCCTCCACCGTTGGCAGACCGACGTAGATTTCGCGCCGGTCGTGGTGCGAGGCGAAAAGGATGGCGTCGGCTGCGACTTCCGGCTGAAAGATTGGCGGCACAGGCTGCGCCTTGTTGGGCAGGCGGCTTTTTACCCAGCCGAATTGCGGAGTGTTCATGGCGGGCATCTGAATCATGCAAACTTTAACGTTGCTGCCGTCGTGGATCAGTTCACAACGCAGTGAATCCATGAAGCCTTCGATCGCGTGCTTGGTTGCGCAATACGCGGATTGGAGCGGAATGCCGCGATAGGCGAGCGCGCTGCCCACTTGAATTATTCGTCCACTGTCGCGAGGCAGCATGCGTCTGAGCGCGGCAAGTGTACCGTAAACGTAACCCAGGTAATTCACCTCGGTGACACGCTTGTACTCCTCCGGCTGCATATCCTTGACTCGCGAGAAAACGCTAGTCATCGCGACGTTCACCCACACGTCGATAGGTCCGAGTTCGCGTTCGACGCTCTCGGCTGCGGCCTCAACAGCGGCGGAGTTTGCCACATCAGCGGTCAGGATTAATGCCCTGCCACCAAGTTCTTCAACGTCGCGTTTCGCGCCATCGAGGCCGTCCGCTCCGCGTGCGATCAACCCGATTCGCGCCCCTTCCTTTGCAAACGCACGTACCGTTGCGCGACCCACTCCGGCTGATGCGCCGGTGACAACAATGACTCTCGGATTCTGATCATTAAAATTTTTCATATTTCTAATCGATCGGCGGTGTCTGCACTCGTTCGCAAAGGGGTTTCGGCCATAACTGCGGTCCAAGCAGCTTTAATCGGTGATGAGCTTTGGGATCTGGGAATGCTTCGAGTTGCGACTCACATAGATTCGCCGATCGAGGCTTGACTGGCTGGCATGATTTTCCTTTCAAGAACTCTACGGGACTGCATAACCCATTGCTCACCCTTCCGGTTCCGCACGGTTTCCTCCTCCCGCAGGCCCATCTCTCGGGGCAATTTAGCCACCTGGTCGCTTCGGAGACGCGATCACGGAATCTAGGTTTGTTCGCGTCGTCGATCCTTCACTTCGCCACCGAATCACGCTTCATCTTCGCGGAGAGCTTCGCCACTTTTTGCCGCATGATCTTGCCGCCCTTGAACTTGACCGTTGCCATGGCAGGAATATCAAAATGGCTTCCGGGTTGGTTCGGGTTGCGGCCTACGCGCGGTTTCGCGAGCTTGACGTGAATGCCGAAGTTGCGAAGTTCGACGGTCTATCCATCAGCCAGCGCATTTGTGATGTGGTCGAGAATTCTCTGAACCACGTCGAAGACTTGGATCTGGACCAAGCCCGTCTCGCTGCTAATTTTTCCAACGATGTCCCTTTTCGTTAATGTTCCCTTACTAATTCCTTCTAGTTCCCTGCACGCTGAATTGGCTTACGCCCACCGAACCTCTCGTGAGCGATGCAAGGTTAACAACATCCCTATATGCTCCCAGCCATCGCCATCATTCTCATCATCCTTTGGGCTCTCGGATTCGGCTTTCACATCGCCGGGGGACTTATACACATCATCCTTGTTGTGGCGCTCATCATGTTCGTGCTTCATTTTGTCACGGGCCGGCGAGTGTAGAACATGTCAAGTTACGGCGGTCGAAGTGCGAACTCGGCAAGAACCTAAATTATCATTACCTGTTCGGATGGGGGCGTTTTGGCGTTTCGAGTTTGGCAAAAAGGAGCGGACGGCCACGCACGAAGTATGAGCCGTCCGCCAAATTGGTGTAAATAAGCTTACTTATTCGCCACTTCTCCCTCTTTCGCCAACAGGGTTTCAGCGAGATCCGTCAGCTTCGCATCGGTCTCCTTTTCCTCTTCCAACGTTTCGGTGAGGATTTCGGCGATAACCTCGTGCCCGAGATGAGTTGCCAGCGAGATTGCGGTGCTGTATCCGGCAATTTCGTGGTGTTCGACGCATCGGGCTGCTCCGATGAGTCCTGCATCTTTCACGGAAGGGTCTGCATCTTCACTGATCAACTCAGATCCCTCCTCGACGAGACCTTGCATTGCCTTGCATGCATGACCGGTCAGTTTCAGACCGAGAAGCTTTCCGATCTTCTCCAGCCTTTCCACGTGCCCTTCGGTTTGTTCGAGATGTTCTTCAAATCCCGCTTTTAGCTCCGGGTTTGTGGCAGCTTTTGCCATCTTTGGCAGGGCTTTTACGAGCTGAGTTTCCGCGTTGAAGAGATCTTTGAGTTCCTGGTGCAGCAAATCTTCAATCGAATTAAGTTTCATAGTCCTACTGAATCGCTCTCAACCTCGTCACCGGGCGTGAAAACCTCCAATAAAAGTATGATCTAATTTCACACTCGTCCTATGGTGGATGGAAAAGAGAGTGACATGGCGCTTTTTTTGCCAAGCCTGCGACAGGGCTGAAGATTCCTGATAAATCCGGTAGTCTCCTAATTTGGAATGATCTTCGGAGCGGACTGCCTCGGCTCTTCACACACAGTGCCCACTCGGCGAAACTCCCCCGTCTCGGGTAAAAATTCGAAGGCGGCGCAGGTTTCACCAGATCCATTCATTTTGATCTTGAACACGGTCCAGTCATCGAGCGTGTTGGACGCAGTCAGCGTAAAGCCTCCTGGTATCACCTGCTCAGCTTCGATCTTCAGGACAGTATCAACAAACCTCTCTTCCGAGATCACGCCACTGCAACGCCCGTGAGCCAGTTCCTTGAGAGCAGCCCGATTGCCTGGCAAACCCGTTCGAGATGTTCGTGAGCATCCACGAGGATTTTCGTAATGGAGAACGCGCTCTAAAGCAAGGCGAAAAGCAGTGTGAGCGACCGCCCGCTCTGACTGGCGCTCGTATGAGGGCTGCCTGATCCCGACCGGTATTGGATATTGTGATGAACCCAGTCGCTGATCGCCTGCACGCGAGGCAGACCAGCGGTGTGCTGCCTTTGGGTGAGATGGCGAGCCATTTCTTGTTGGAAATTGCCAAATTGCTGGGCCGCGAAAGTCATCAAACGGTCCGAATCGCAATAGCGGCTTGGCAGCGTGTAGCGGAGTAATTGCGGCGGCAGGTCGGGCACCGGCACCGGGTGATCGATCAGCCAATGGTCATCGGTTGTCGGCGGCACCGCGACAAAGATCCCGTGGCGGACCGCCGTGCGGCCGGGAGGCAGAATGAGGCGTTGCACGCTGTTGCCGTGCGAATCCTA
>Ga0302324_100009977_pt1 | contig 19739 bp, 23 predicted proteins | sample Palsa_T0_1_FD_201949 | JGI IMG/M metagenome (GOLD analysis project Ga0302324, IMG submission 201949) | Peat permafrost microbial communities from Stordalen Mire near Abisko, Sweden - Palsa_T0_1 | ecosystem: Environmental > Terrestrial > Soil > Palsa > Peat permafrost | place: Sweden: Abisko...
CGAATAACCATACGGACCGCACATCTCCGGGCGGAATCAACGACACGACAATAGAAACAATGGTTACCACGATACCCATGCCGGCGCTCCACTTACGCCCGTACTTCCAGGCTGCGGCGAACATATAGAGGAAAGGTATGAAATACACGATCACGGTCATATCGACCAGTAACTGATAGCCGACGCGCAGGCTTTCGCCGGCTTGCAGCGCGACGACGAAGATGGTGCAGGCGATGCCTTGGGTCAGGATGGCCCAATGCGGCGTGCCCCAACGCGGGTGCAGGCGAGCGAAGGCCGGCGGAAAGTAGCGGTCGATGCCGATCACGAAGGGGATGCGCGCGCACCCGCCGATCCACGCGCAAAGCTGGCCCGCCACGCCTGCCAGGATCAGCACGATCATCGCGGGCCCCAGCCAGGCTGAGTGCAGGCGCGCGCCGGCTTCGGTGGAAGCCTGCACCAACCCGGTGAGAATGCTGATGTGATCGGGCGGCATCAGCACCATCAGCGCCAACGTGCCCAGAATATAGAACGCCGCGATGCACGCGCCCGAGATCCAGGCGGCGCGGGGCACGTTGCGCGCCGGATTGCGGATCTCGCCGCCCAGAATGGCCCCCAGTTCCAGACCGCCGAAGGCGAACGCGATCTGCGACCAGAAGTTCACTTTGTCCATATCCCAATGCGGCGCAAGTTGTATGGGCGTGGCTGAGCCGGAGCGCATCCACACCGCGAACCCGAAGACGATGAGCAGCGCGCCGAAAGTGTAAGTGGCCAGCGCGCCGGCATTGTTGGTCCACTTGGCGATGGAAAGGCCGAAGATGTTAGTCAGCAGACCCAGCCAGAGAATCAACAGGGAGACTGAGATGACGTAGATCTTGACTTCGGAAAGCCCCAGCGCGGAGCCGGCCATATCCACTCCGGCCAGCAGCAGATTGGGGAGATAGAAAAGATTGCTGAGCCAGTAGGTCCAGCCGCAGAGGAAGCCGTGCCAGTCGCCGAAACCCTGCTTGGTCCAGACGTAGATGCCGCCCTCTTGCGGAAACCGGGCAGAGAGCGTGGCCACGGCCAGCGCCGAGGGGATGAAGAAGAAGGCGGCGGCCAGCAGCCATAGGGTGATGGAAACCGGTCCGGTGTGCGCGGCGGCCGCCAGCCAGCGGATGCCGATGACGGCGGCGATGTTGAAGAGCACCAGGTCGCGGAGGCCTAGTTCACGGCGGAGTTGGGGTTCGGGGGCGGGGGTTGGGATAGAGGTGAGTGTAGCATGCGGGCGTGGTAGGGCTGGTGGGATGGGAAGCAGGCCCTGCCGAGGACTATCGCGTACCGACCGGGCCCCCTGTGGGTGTTGGGGAGGGGATACTCTTCTCTATGCCTGCGTTTTCGCGGTACATAACTCGAACTGCGCAACTCGCCTTGGTTCGGAGTACGTCATCCGGCTCTCTTCGACGTCTGATACGCCTCTGGCTTATTTGACCGGGGCTACGCGCCATCGCATCGCGACGAACCGCGGTAGAGCAAACCCTCTGCCGGTTAGCTCCCGGAATCGTTCGAGTTCAAATCCCGCTGCTTTGAGCATGGTCAAATATTGGTGCAGTGGGCGATGGACGTGGGTCGTCACTAGTGCCGTCCCTTCCGAGGCAATCCGGAAAGGCGCCGCTATGGCGATCTCGGCATCGTATTCGAACCACGGCGCCTCGGAGTATCCCCAATAAGTTGGCCAAAAGCACGGGTGAGGGATCGTGAAGACGAGAATTCCACCGGGCTGAAGGTGCAGATGGATTGCAGCCAGCACTCGACGCAGGTTCGCTACTGTTCCAAATGTCATGTTCGCGACAGCGGCCCGAGAACGGGATCTCTTTCGTAAGCTGTTCAATCGGTGCATGCACGAATCTAACGTTCGGCTTGCGGACCGCGCGGCGTGCGAGCCTGACGGAGGCCCGGCTGGCATCAACGCCGACGACTCGCTCAGTGTGATCGCTGAGTATGCTGGCTAGCCAGCCGGTGCCACAGCCAACATCCAGTATTGACGCAGTGTGCCCCAAGAGCGTGATCACAGCCGGAGCCAACACCTCACGGGCGCTGTGGTCAGCGCCGCTCTCTATCTGCCGCGCCCTGACTGGAGCAATCCTGTCCCACTCAGATGCAACAAACGCGGTAGTTCTCGACCGCAGGGAAACTGGTTTCATGCCTGAACGCGCCGAAGCACCTCAACCAGATCGTTCGTTACAGCGAACACCGGGTCGCCGATGGGAAACTCCTCGATCACCTGTATGCCATTGACCTGCCTTCCAATAGCGACCGCAGCGTCTGCGATTCGACCGTCATTGATGATCGTAAACCGGGCGCCGGGAGTGTAGGCGAGCTGTGGATAGGCGATGATCACGGCGCCCTCGGATCGGAGGTCCCGAGTCAGGTCGGTATCGGTCGGCAGACAGATCGTCAGCTCCGCGCGGCGGGCCTTGGCAAACAGCAAATCCCGAATCCTGGGATCCTGTGCCCAGGTGTGGTCCCTGGTGAAAAGCACAACACGCCCTCCTTTCGAGATCCATCGATACATGTAGGCGTTTACCTCGACATCCGTCCTGTATCTCTTCGGCTGGCGCCGCAGGTGATCCCGAATATCCGTAAAGGCGGCCAGCATGAAAACAGACCCTAGAAGAGCAAGGATCGCTCCTTGCGCCCCTGTTAGAGGACGGTCCGCAGGCCACACCGTGCACAACAGACCGAAAACTGAAGCAGCTGCCGATAGCCAAATCAAAAAAAGACGTAGCATAGCCGAATGATAATTCAAGGATGACACAACCCAGGTTTCAGCGGCGTGCGCCGCGAAGCAATAGAGGAGAGTAGCATGCGGGCGTGGTGCGGCATGCTTAGAGATCCGCCGAGATCATACCAGCCGGTCGTATTCGGAATGGTTGCCGATCCAGTACCAGACGACGCGGTCTTTTTTCATGACTGCCAGAGCCCGGTAATCAAGACCGATGCGCGCCGAATAGACGTCATCCTCGCCCTCCAGCTTCTTGAATTGCAGTCCCGGATGCGCCGGATTGTTCTGGAAGAGACGAAATGCGCGCTTGGCGTCCCGCTGTGTGTCGGCTGGCAGATCCGAAAACAGGCGCCAGAACTGCCGGGTGGTTCGGGACTGCATCAGAGCAGATCGTCCAAGGGCCGCGTCTCGCCCCGCTCGTCTTCCGCCATAGCCTCTCGCGCCATGCGGCGGATCACGTCGCGTTTCGCGGCGAAGCGCTGCTTCCAGGCGTCTTCGTCGGCGAGGGACGCCAGGATCTGGGATGCAATCGCATCCTGCTCGTCGTCAGGCAATGCGACGACTTTCTCCAACGCTTTCTCTAACAGCGTCGACATGCTTCAATCTTATCAGCAGATATCGCAAGCCGCCATCCCTCGCCATTCGGCCCGTCCCAGCCTCACCCCGACCGCTCCTGCCGTTCCCGCGTTAACCGCTCCGCCAGGAACACCTTGAGCAGGGACTGATACGGCACATCGCGCCGATTCGCCAGCACCTTCAGATCCTCGATCATGGAAACGGGAAGCCGCAACGATATTGTTTTAAGGGACGGCTTGAGACGAACGAGTTTCCTGCGCTTTCCCGAGGACCAATCCAGGTACTCAGTCGAATCCGCCGTGGCCCAGAATTTCCTTTCGTCGTCCTCGCTCTTGAAGTCAGGAATCGCTTTCTTCTTCGTGCTTGGCATATGTCCTTTCCTCGTTGCGGTTCATGCCGCGGGCGGAGATCACGCGTACCAGATTGCCCCGGATAGTGTACGCCACAAACAACTGCCGGCCGGCGCCAGTTTTCCCCAAGGCATAATATCGCTTCTCGCCTTTGGAGTGGCGCACATCGCCGCGAACCACCAGCGGCTCTTGGAAAAAGACATCCTCAGCCTCCTCCGCAGCCACCCGGTGCCGTTCCCAGTTCTTGTGGAGATTGCCTTCGTCCCAGTCAAACCCGACGCAACTCTCCAACGGATCGACGGCCGCCATATCTCTAGTATACGACCATCATATACAGCTTTGGGAACCGGCCAACCAAAGTGCGGAGACATTTGTCCGGTTTGAAATGCCGTTCCCAGCGCTATACCTGGGCCAATCGACGCTTTGCGGCACGCCAGAAACAGAAAGACGGCCGCACTTAGCCCAGGCGGGAGAGTTGTCGCGCCAGCGCCATTGTGCGAAACTAGACACCCGGGGGTGCATGAAAAGGCTATTCGCAGTAATCGCCCTTCTCGGTGTATGGTCCGCCTGGGCCCAGGCGCCTCGTTTCGTGGTGGCGCGGCGAGATCCGGCTGGAGCAGTTTCGTTCCAGTCGGTCGAGAAATTCACCATTAACGGCAAGGATTCCGTCCGGCTGGTTCCGCAGGCCATGGCTTCGATCGATCCCAGGGCCTACGGCAAGTTGCCCAAGGCTAAACTGCTGCAGGCGGGCACGATTCGCCGCGATGGCGACGCGGCCGTGCAGGCCGGAAAGCGTACTCCTGTGCTTCCCGAGGCGCTCAAGTTCAAGCAGCCGCAGACGGCCGCGGCCCTTTGGAAGGACATCTCCTTCGCCGGCCAGAAGTCCAAGAAGGATCCGGAGGCGGCCTTCGGCATACAGGAGTTTTTCGCCCTGATTCCGGGCGGCGGCGGCGCCGGCACCGCCGTCGGCTTTGTACTGACTGAATCCAACTTCTACAGCTTGCAGGAACGCCTGGACTCCATCGCCGGCGTAGCGGCATCCTTTCCCAAGGACGCCGCTCTGAACGACTTGCGGCGGTTTTTGGAGCGGCGCACGCAGGAAGGCTATGAGGCTTTCGAGGCGGGCGGCGCATACGACAAGTTCCTGGAAACCCTGCAGTACGGGGACGTGGCGGCCGCCGCGTTTCCAGACGACGTCAAGCTGACGCAAGCCGCGCGCGCCATGCACCAGGCGCGGGCGTTGATCGAGGGCACCACCACGGTGCTGCAGTCCCTCTTCAACAGCCAGAAGTGGGACGATTTCCTGGAAAAATACACGCCCTTGGAGCGCTACCAGGCGTCCTTCCCGAAGATGATGGAACAACGGCGGCGCGCGTTCCAGGAGAGCGCCCGGTGGCACGTGCAGCGCGGCAAGGATCAGGCGGCCCAAAAGAACTATGTCGCGGCATCGGAGGAACTGCGGATCGCGCTGCGCAGCGACCCCTCCAACAAGCCCTTGCAGGACCTGGTGGAGGAGACCCGCATCGACGGTTCCAAGGCGCTGGCGCAACAGAGGGTGAAGTTCCGCAAGCCGCTGGAACCGGGTTCGGCCCAGGAGGTCCGCTTCAACCGCAGCGTCAGCTTCGCCGAACGTTACATCGCGGACAAGAAGTTTACGGAGGCCGAGCACGAACTGGATTCGGCCGCCGAGTTGGACAAGGAATCGCCGCGCATCCTGCTGGCCCGGGCCAAGATTTTCAATGCCCGCAACCAATTGGCCCGCGCCCTGGACTCGCTGGATAAATACGACGAGAGCGTGGTTAGCCCCGAAGAACGCAAACTCGGCGAAGATGTCCGCATCGACGTGGCGTATCACTTGCAGAAGAGCAAAGAAGAGAACAAGCCGAAGCTGGACGAACTCTACGCCGCCGGCCGCTACAGCGAGGCATTGGATCTGGCCGACAAATCGCTGGAACTCGACCCGGAGGATCCGGAGTTTCTCTATCACGACGGCTTGCTATCTGCGCTGCTGCGCCGGAACCAAAAAGCGGTCGGTTATCTAGAGCTTTATCTGAAAGTGTCCAACTCGGTACGCAGCGATATCGCCAGACGCGACCGGGCATACCGTGTGCTGGCGCTCTTGCGAAGTCCTCGCCCGTTACCGGTGAAGGGAGAACCGAACTGGGTCTCCGGAAGGAAATCCGCTCCGGGGATTTACTATGACCCGGAAACCCTGGCATTTCAGACGCACATCGCCTACGTCAAGGGGCACAAGCAGGACGTGGCGTTCGACTGGGACCTGACGGGGCGGCTGAAGAGGATCGCGACCACCTTCGAAAACGATAAGGCGGCCCTGCAGTTTCACAACCGCTTGTCGGTATCGGAAAACGCGCTTGCGCCGACGGGGAGTGGCCCAGCGAGCGTACCCTGCCGGGACGGCGACTTCTGGTTTCAGTATTACCCCGATTACCCGCAACTGGCGCGCGTCGCGTGTACCGCGCCGGCGGATATTGCTATGACGTTAAACTGGAGCGTGAGGGCGGCCAAAGGCAACGGCGGTGACCTGCGCGTGGTGGTGAGCCCAGACGGCGAGCCGGCCGGGAGGGCCTGGCAATACCTCACCTTCCTCAGCAATCCGCACGTGAATCCGGATGTGCTGGCCCTCCTGGAAGGTCCGGCCACGATTGGTTTCGCGGGCAATCCCTACTTCAATCCATTTGTTTGGACCGGCCTGCACCTGTTCCGGTTCAATTACGACGAGCAGGGCAGGGTGGCATCGGCGGTCGAGATCGGCGCCAACCGGGTGGCGCGCTTCGCCTGGGATGGCGACCGGTTGCAGAGCATCGCGGTCTCCGCCGAAGGCGGCGGGGAGCCCGCCTATATGCGCAACCTGGCGTATTCCGGAGACCGGTTGGTAAGCGAGAGCGTGGCTTACAACGGGAAGCGATCCAAAATCACTTACAAATACCAGGGCGATAAGCTGGTCGAGGCGGAGATGGAAGATAGCGCGGTCGAAGCGGGTGGCCGCGTCGCATTCTTCTAAAGAGCGCAGCATGTCCCGGAAAACCAAATCCAAGCGCGCATCCCAGGCGCCCACCAGCCCAGAGCCGGAGACCCAGGCGATCTGGCGGATCGGCAAGTACGAAATTGTGCGCGAACTGGGTCACGGGGCGATGGGCCAGGTGTATGCAGCGCGCCATCCGGTAATGAACAAAATGGTGGCGATCAAGGTATTCCGGGCGGGCGAAGAGTTGAGCGCGCAGGAGATCCAGCAGAACCGCCGGCGCCTGATCGACGAGGGCCGCCGTGCGGGTGTCCTCTCCCATCCCCACATCGTCACCGTCCACGACGTGGATGTGCAGGGAGATTTGGCCTACATGGTGATGGAGTTTGTCGACGGCCCATCGCTGGATGCCTGGCTGAGGAAGGACGACATCGTGGAGGCTGCAGCGGCGCTCGATATCTTGCGGCAGGTGGCCAGCGCCCTGGATTACGCGCACTCCAAGGATATCGTTCATCGCGATATCAAACCCGCTAACATCCTGATCGCGGAGGGCAACGACGCGAAGGTGGCGGATTTCGGAATCGCCAAGAATCTGGCCGAGGGCAGCTACACCCAGACGGGCATCGTGCTGGGCACGCCGATCTATATGGCGCCCGAGCAGATTGCCGGCAAGACCCTGGATGGCCGCGCCGATCAATTTGCCCTGGGCGCCATCGCTTACCGTATGATCAGCGGCCATCGGCCGTTCGAGGCGGACTCCGTCACCGAGTTGTTCTACAAAATCGTGAACGAGGAGGCGCCGTCGCCGCTGACCTTCGTTCCCGGTCTGCATCCTGGCGTAGAGAAGGTCCTCACCCGTGTGCTGGCCAAGGATCCGCAAAAGCGGTATCCGACTTGCACCGAGTTCGTCGCCAGCCTGGAACGGGTCTGGGGCGGCCAGCCCGCGCCCGCCCCCATGCCCAGCATAAGTACGATTTCCCAGCGGATCTTTGGAACGATCCTGGCCAGCAAGATCGCGCAGGTGGAGTTGAAGCATCGAAATGCGTTGTACTTCGTGGGGGGCACTGTCTCGATTCTGGTGTTGGGCTTGGCGTTGTACGCGGCGATCGGGCTGCTCTCCAAATTGTCGCCGAAGCCAGTTGTGAATGCTCCTCCCGCGCCCACGATGCTCCACACTATGCCGGCAGCTCCGCCGCAAGCCCTGGTGGATACAGCCACCAAGCCCACGCCCACCAAAACCACCCACCGGCTCAAAAAGAAAACGGCCGAGGAGGGCGAAGCTACCAAGGCGGGGGAGCCGGTCCTGCCGCCGATCCTGATCCAGGACACGAAGAAGCAAACCAATATTCCCAGTCCGGTCAAGAAAGAATGACCAAGCCTGGCAGCGGGGCGTTTTACTTGCAGTAACGTTGCAAATCCGCGGCCTTTTGTTCGTCCAGCGCCTTTAGGCGCTCCACTTGAATCCGGCAACCGTCCCGGTCCTTGGCGTAGAGATAGGCCAACCCCAGGTTATAGTTAATGGCCAGATCGCTAGGCTGCAGCGAAATCTCTTCCTTGTACTCATTGATGGCCTCCGGATACCTCTTGCCTTCGAAATAGATTTGGGCCAGCTTCGCGTGAATTCCCTTCGCTTCGGGCTTGAGCAGCGACGCGCGCTTGTAGGTCTCGATGGCCAGTTCGGTATCCGCCATTTGCAACAGAACGTCGCCCAGATGGATGTGCGCATCCACGTCGTCTATTCTGAGCTTGATCACTTCCTGGTACTTATCGCGGGCCTCTTGCCACTTTTGCAGGTTCTCATAGAGCGCCGCCAGCGACTCTTTCACCTGGGGGCTTTCAGGGGCCAGTTGGTTGCTCTTCTCCAGGGCCGTCACCGCGTCTTCGTATCTCTTCAATTTGATGTAAACGTCGCCCAACAGGCGGTATGCCTCGGCACTATCGGGTTTTTGAAGGAGCGCGTCCTTCAGCGTCTGCAAGGCCTGCTCCCACTGTTCCAGGCGCCAATAACACGTGCCCAGGGAAAGTAGCTCACTTCCGTTCAGTTTGCCCGTCCCGATGTTGTTGTAGTATTCGATCGCCAATTGCCACCGGTTCAGATGGAACCAGGCATCGGCCAAGCCGCGCATGACGGCGGTATCGTTCGGCCGCTGCCGCAGCGCCTTGTCGAAACTGTCGGCGGCTTCCTTCCAGTTCTGCATCTCCACGTAGGCGTGGCCGAGCGCCGCCAGATCCTCGGGGTTGTCCGGACGGACGGCCAGCGCCTTGCCATACGCGTCCGCCGCTTCCTTCCATTCCTTCATGATGCTGCTGAGATATCCGACCGCTTCATAAGCCGCGTAGTTGGATGGGTTATTCACCGCCGCTTTCTGAAAGGTCATGCGGCCTTGTTCGGATTCCTTGAGCGTCTCGTACGTGCGGACCAGGTCGCGATAGAGCGACGGGTCGCTGCCCGTCGACAAATCCACCGCCTTTTCGTAGGCGTCGCGCGCACCGACAAAATTCTTGTATTTGCTTTGCATGTCGCCGAGGCGCCTCCAGGATGCCTCGCTGGGGTCGAGCTTAGCCGCCGTAAGCAAGTTGGCCACGGCCTCCTGGACGCCGTTCTGATTCTCCTGCGCGAGCGCCAGGCCCACGTAGGCGGCGGCGTCTCTTGGAGATTGCTTCACCAGGTTTCGGAAAGCGGCTTCCGCATCCGGCCAATTTTTCAGTTGGAGGTACGCTTCGCCCAAGCCCTTACTGGCCGCCAGCTCCAGGGGGTTGGCCTGGAGGATGGCCTTATACAGCTTTAAAGCGTCGGTCCATTGCCCGGTCTTGGTATAGGCATTGGCAAGCTGCGTGCGTACCAGATTGTCGTCCGGATGTTTCGTGGCCAGTTCCTGGAGCCTGGCCACCGCCTGGTCCCACATGCCTTGGGCGCCCAGAGCGCTCCCCAGATTGATCTGGGCTTCCAGGTTGGAGGGATCCAACTTAACGGCGCTCTGGAACGCCTCCAGGGCTCCCGGATAATTCTTCAATTCGAATTGGCAACGGCCGACATAGTTCCAGCTTTCCGAGTTCTGCGGGTTGACAGCCAGGAAACTCTGTAACGCCTGCTCATAGTTGCCCACGGTGAAGTAGTTCTCACCCCGGTTAAAGTTCGCCTGGGCCTCCTTCGAGCGAGTTTGTGGGAAAGCGGCTACGGACGCCAAATGGAGACACAACGGCACAAGCAGCGTGGCGCGCATAATACGAATCTCTGCAATGCAGTATACAGCAAATTCAACCGTTTGGCGGGGTCCGATCCCGGGAAGGTGGGACGGCCGTCCCGCGAGGCAGTGCACGGCGCTGCCCTACTGCATGCGACAATCTTGGATACATGACCAAGTCTTGTTTCGCCTTCTTCCTTCTGGCCACGTGCGCCTTCGCCGAGGCGCCCAAACTCCGTCTCGGCGACGACGTGCGGCCCCTGCGCTACCGCCTGGACCTCACCATCGTTCCGCAACAAGACGCCTTCACCGGTAAAATCGATATCGACCTGCAGGTGGCTAAGCCAACCGATACCGTCTGGCTGAATTCCCGCGGACTCACGATCGACAGCGCGGAAATGACCGCCAGCGGGCACACCATGCCGGCGAAAGCGCAGACAAGTGGCACCGAATTCGTCGGATTCGCAGTCCCTTCGGCGATTCCCGTGGGCTCGGCGCAACTGCACATCCGGTATCACGGCGACTTCAACAAAATCGGCAGCGACGGGCTGTTCAAGGAGCAGGACGCCGGCACCTGGTACGTCTACACGCAGTTCGAATCGATCGACGCGCGCAAGGCATTCCCCTGTTTCGACGAGCCTAGCTTCAAGACTCCCTGGCAACTCACGGTGCATGTGAATGCGTCCGACGCCGCGGTATCCAATACACCCGTGCAGTCGGAGACCGCCGAACCGGACGGCCGCACGAAAGTAGTTTTCGCCGAAACCAAGCCGGTGCCCAGTTATCTGGTCGCGCTGGGCGTGGGACCTTTCGAATTCGTGGACGCCGGAAAAACCGGAAAGAACCACACAGCGCTGCGCATCGTAACACCCAAAGGCAAGGCCGCGCAAGCCAAGTACGCGGCGGAAGTGACCGGACCTCTGCTCGCCGAACTCGAGGACTACTTCGGCGTGCCGTATCCTTACGAGAAGCTGGACCTGCTGTCCGTCCCAATGTTTGGCGGCGCAATGGAGAATCCCGGACTGATCACCTGCGCGCAAAGCCTCATACTGCGCGACCCGGCGCAGGATAGCATCGGCCGCCAGCGCACCTACGCATCCGTGATCACGCACGAGATGGCGCATCAGTGGTTCGGCGATCTGGTAACCACCGCCTGGTGGGACGATATCTGGCTCAACGAAGCGTTCGCTTCCTGGATGGATTCCAAGATCCTGCGCAAGTGGAAGCCGGAGTGGAATACGGCGATCGACGAGCAGAACATACGCATGGGCGCCATGGGCGGCGACAGTTTGGTATCCGCCCGGAAGATCCGCCAGCCGATCGAGAGCAACGACGACATCGCCAACGCCTTCGACGGCATCACCTACAGCAAAGGCGAAGCCGTGATCGGCATGTTCGAGAACTGGATGGGCGAAGATGCGTTCCGCCGCGGCGTGCAGCGATACATTCGCCAATACTCCTGGCGCAATGCGACGGCGGGCGACTTCTTGGATTCGCTCTCCTCGACCGGCAGCCTGCCGGTTGGACGGGCGTTCTCCACGTTTCTGGATCAGGCGGGCGTGCCCCTGGTGTCTGTCGGTCTGACCTGCGGCGCAGCGGGCGGGGCCAGTATGCATCTGACGCAGAAGCGGGCACTGCCTTTGGGATCGCCGGGCGCGACGCAGCAGACCTGGCAAGTGCCGGTGTGCGTGCGCTACGGCGATGGCGACGCTGCGCATCGCGAATGCACGCTGCTGACCGAAGCTTCCATGGACTGGAAACTGAAGGAAGCCACTAGCTGCCCCGCATGGGTGGAGGCTAATGCCGACGGCAAGGGCTACTACCGCACGCGCTACGAGGGCGATTTGCTGGGTAAGCTGTTGGCCGGCGGCGCACCGCACCTCTCTGCATCCGAACGGGTCACGGCGCTAGGGGATGTGGACGCGCTCACCGCGATGGGCGAGATCAAAACCGGAGATGCGCTGGCGTTGGCGCTCGAATTTTCGGGCGATCCGGTGCGCAAGGTGGTGGACTCGAGCATCGGCATCATCTCGGGCGTACACGACTACATGGTTCCCAAAGAATTGCGGCCGAACTACGCGCGGCTGGTGGACAAGGCGTTCGTTGCGCGGGCGCGCGAACTGGGCTGGAAGGCGAAACCGGGAGAGGCCGACGAAACGCGCCTGCTGCGCGGCTCGATCGTGCCGCTGGTGGCGCTGTGGGGCCAGGATGGATCGCTGGCCGCCGAAGCGCGCCAACTGGCCACACAGTGGATCGCGGATCGCTCCGGCGTCGATCCGGAAATGCTCGGGTCGGTGCTGACCGTGGCGGCGCGCACCGGCGACGAGGCATTCTTCAAACAATTCCCCGCGGCGTTGGCCCGCACCGAAGACCGGCACCAGCGGGACCTCATCTTGAACGCGATGGGGTCTTCCAGCGATCCGCGCATCGCGCGCGAAACCATGCAGTTGGCGCTCAAGCCCGATTTCGATCTGAGGGAGTCCTCCACTTTGATCTTCGGACCGACCGGCGTGCCGGAGACCCGGTCGCTTCCCTTCGAGTTCGTGAAGGCCAACTACGATGCGCTGGTCGCCCGGGTACCCGCGGGATCCACGTTTGGGTTCGGCGAGTTCCTGCCATTCGTGGGGGGCGCCTTCTGCGACGAGCAATCGGCGGAAGCGGTAAAGGCGTTTTTCGAGCCGAAGGTCGATCGGTTCCCCGGCACCAAGCGTAATCTGGCGCAGACGCTGGAGAGTATTCGGATCTGCACGGCGTATACGGCGGCGCAGCGGGATAGTGTGGCCGAGTTTCTGAAGAAGTATTGAATGGGAGGCGACCGTGGCTCTGAAGATCTGGGAATTCGTCAGCATCGCTCTCTCGGCCTTGGCCGGTGGAATGTACTGGGGGCCATGGCTGGCTTTGAGCAGGTCCATGCGCACCTTCAAGCCGGAAGTCTTTCTCGACATCGTGGACCGGATGAACCGAAATATGGAGTCCGTCATGACCGTTCTGACGCCAGCCTCCCTGTTGTCGATCGCTCCAGTTCTGTTCTTCTCCTATAACGCGCAACCGATGACGTTCTATCTGACCCTGGCAGGATTCGCCTTGTTCGTCGTTGCCCTGCTTGTCACTGTGATCGTTGAGGTTCCTATCGTCAAGCAGATCGTGACATGGACAGTGGGAACGCTACCCGACGATTGGCAGCAGGTGCGGGATCGCTGGGGTGCGTTCCATGTCGTTCGAGTGGGTGCGGGCATGGGGGGGCTTGTGCTCCTCGTGGCCGGAGCGATCTTCTAAGCGTTCGACAACGGGAACGTGGCCTGTTATAGCGTCCCGCATGAGCCGAACATTTGTGGCGCGGATCTCCGCGGGCGCGATCCTCCTCACGGGCTGCTGGATCGCTTACACGCAAACCCAGGGCAAGCAGCCACCGGCGCTGACCCTCAACAAAGTCAAGGACGATCTTTACGAAATTGAAGGCAATGGCGATAACGTCGCCATGTACGTCACCGGCGAAGGCGTCATCCTAGTGGACGACAAATTCGAGCAGGATCACGAAAACATCATGGCGAAGGTCAAGAGCGTGACCGATCAGCCGGTGAAATACGTATTGACCACGCACCATCATTCCGATCACAGCGGCGGCAACGTCAAGTTCATCTCCACCGCCGAGATCATTTCGACGGCCAATGCGCGCGCCAATATTGTCGAGCACAAGCAACCCAACGCCCCGGCGAATATGACCCCGGCGCGGGTGGTCTTCACCGACGAATGCTCCGTATTTCTGGGCGGCAAGGAAGTGCGCGCGCGCTACTTCGGCCGCGGCCATACCAATGGTGACGCCGTCGTCTACTTCCCGGCCCTGCGCACCATCCACACCGGCGATTTGATGGCCGGCAAAACGCCGCTGATCGACTACACGGGCGGTGGCAGCCTGAAGGCGTGGACCCAGACTCTCGATGGCGCGCTGCAACTCGATTTCGATACGGTGATCCCGGGGCACGGGCCGGTGACGACCAAGGCGGGATTGCTTGAGTATCGCAACAATGTCGAGAAGCTGCGCAATCGCGCGGCGGGCCTGATCCACGAGGGCAAGAGCCAAGATGAGGTCGGCAAGGTCATGGCGGCCGAGTTCGGGTGGGGCACCGGCAGCATGCAGGCGCAATGGAGCCTGCCCGGGATGATGAACGAGCTGAAATAAATAATATCCGCAACCCGGCCTAACATTAATGCGTCTTAATGTGGAGGCCATATGAGAATCATACTTGCGGTAGTCCTTCTTTCGTTGCCGATGCTCGCGGCGGACCGTGCCTGGGAAATGGCGCCTGTTAAGGCCGCCTGCGGTCCCGACGATGTCAAATTCAGTGCGAGTTCTGGGGGGAAGCAATCCGCGGGGCAACCCGATCCCGGAAAGGCGCTGGTCTACGTTGTGGAGCAGTTTGAGAGTCCCACAAATGCCCTGGTCACGCCCACTGTCAGAGTCGGCTTAGACGGCGCATGGGTAGGCGCCAACTACGGCACGTCCTATTTGTTCGTCTCCGTCGAACCGGGCGAGCATCATCTTTGCTCGGATTGGCAATCGTTTCCACCTCTCGTACCAGACGTGCAGGCGTCGCTCGCCGGCCTGACGGCGCAGGCGGGTCGGACCTATTACTTCCGGGCGCATATCGTCCAGCACAGCTCCACCGGACCCTGGACCCTGGACCTCGAACGGGTAAATGACGACGAAGGCCAGTTGCTGGTGGATACCTCGCAACCCAGCGACTATCGTCAAAAGAAGTGACACGGAGACATCATGAAAACCCTACTTGCAGTAATTCTGATTTCGTTGCCGGCGCTGGCGGCGGACCCAACCCCGTCGGTGGCGGCCGTTAGAACCGCCTGCGGTTCCGATAACGTCAAGTTCAGCGTGAAGTCGATCGAAGGCCAGCCATCCGCGCCCCAACCGGAACCCGGAAAAGCGCTGGTTTACGTCGTGGAGCAAAACGACAGGCCCAGGAACGAATTGGGCAAGCCCACCGTTCGGGTCGGCGTGGACGGTTCCTGGGTGGGCGCAAACCGCAGCACGTCCCACTTATTCTTCTCCGTGGAGCCGGGCGAACACCATCTTTGCTCGGATTGGCAGTCGCTTCCACCGACGATAGCCCGCTTGAATCCGTCGCTCGCCATCTTCGCGGCAGAGCCGGGTCGGACGTATTACTTCCGGGCACGCGTCGTTGAAGTCAGCCTTTCGCTTTGGACCCTGGACCTCGAACGTGTAAACGACGACGAAGGGCGAATGCTTGTGGAGAGGTCGCCGCTCAGCGACTATCAACGGAAGAAGTGACATGGGCCATGACGAAAACCCTAATTGCGGTAATTCTCATTTCGCTGCCGGTGCTCGCGGCGGACCCAGCCTGGGACACGGCGGCTGTGAAAGCCGCCTGCGGTGCGAATGACGCCACATTCAAGGCGAACCCGAGTGGCCGGCGACCTGCAGCGCAACCTGAGGCCGGGAAGGCGTTGGTCTATGTCGTGGAGCCCTACGGGCGCTTGAATACACTCGGCGCGCCCACGATTAGAGTTGGTTTGGATGGTTCCTGGGTGGGCGCAAACCACCGCGCATCGTATTTATTCTTCTCCGTCGAACCGGGTGAGCACCATCTTTGCGCGGATTGGCAGTTATTACACGCAGCCGTCACTGGTGCACCTCACGGCAGAGGCGGGCCAAACCTATTACTTCAGTACGCTGATTACCGCGCACCCCGGCTTTTATGCTGCGGAATTCGCGCCGGTAGATAGCGATGAAGGGCGGCTGCTGGTGGAAATGTCGTCGCTGAGCGACTATCGCCCAAAGAAATGACGTGCGGGCCGCTCGGCCACACTTTGCGGAAGGCGGTCGAAATCGGAATCGTCGGCAGCGGGGCCACGCCGCCGCCGCTCCACGCGGGCTCCCGCACTCGCGACTGGCACATGGCGATATACTTGCAGTGTAGGGCATTGGCTACAGCGCGAAGAATACGGAGATGGCCGCCGACGTTAGAATCACGCGCCTGATCGATGTTGGTCCGGGCTATAGGATTTACTACGGAATAGACGGAGACGAAGTGCTACTGTTATGCGGCGGCGACAAATCCACTCAGGCACCGGACATCCTCCGCGCCAAAGAGTACTGGAACGACTACAAACGACGAAATCGCGCGCGAAAGCGCCCGCGGAAATGAGCCGGCCGGCTGAGGATGAACTGGACGGACTCCTGGCCAGATTAAAGGACCCGCAATCCTGCTCCAGGTATCTCTCTGCTGCCTTCCGCGACTCCCCAGATACCTTCCTGGCAGCGTTGCGGAATGTCGCGCGCGCACGAAAGGGCATGGGCAAACTGGCCGCTGAAGCGGGGGTCAATCGCGAGAATCTCTATCGCATTCTGTCCGAGGAGGGAAATCCGCGGCTCGACACCCTGTGGGCCGTGTTGAAAGCCATCGGACTGCGCGTTTCCCTGGAGCCGGCCAGCGCGCTGCGAAGGCCTCAACCCGGTGCGAGACTGACTTCTGGCGACAAGCGGGAAACACGTTCCGTCTAGCCCTGGGGGGCCAGAACCTCGAACGGCTCCGCAAATGCCCCGTGTTCCTTGGCTACCTCAACGAGCGCCAATTCAACTGTTTCAATCAACTGGGACTACCCTGGCCCCCCCGTAAAGCTGACGGCGCTTGCTCGGCAAAGTTGCTAGCCGGCCGCAGTTGAAGTCCTGGCTGCGCCGCCAAAATACTCCGCCTCCGCCTGCCGCGCCAACGGCGCCAGACTGCTGGCTCCGCTCGCTGATTTCGCGCGCGCCGTAGGCGCGTTTGCGCCACGCTGCCTTCCGCCCAAGTCGTCGATGCCCTTCAACTCGCGCAGCTTGAAGATCACCCTATGTGGCGTCCCCGGATTGAACTCGGTCGAATCCGCCCGCTCCAGACCACAAATATTGCGCGCGAACTCGATCAACATGGTCTGCCAATAATAGGAAGCCGGGCCCCTTATCCCTCGCGAGCCAGCGCCTCGAACTGGTCCTCAAATGCCCTGAGCGCTTTGACGACATCTCTCGTGCGCCCCTGCATGCCGAGGTGTTCGCCTATCCCGGCGAGCCTGGCATCTGGTTTGTAAATCGCCGAGTGCTCCACTTCCCAGAAGAGACCGGTCAGCATTGAGACAACCTGATATTCTCCTTTGACCCTATCGCTCGCCTTACAGTAGCCGTAGCATTTGAACGCCTGAACTTCGCCGTCGTCTTTGACAGGGTCTGGAGTCCATGCGCGAAATTCCGCGCGCAATAAGTTATGCACTTCCGCCAACCGGCTCCGCGGAAACGCGAGGACACGAACGCCGGCGAGATCGTTCAAGCTAGTCAGTGTATAGACCTCCGGCCGGCTCCTCTGGAAAGTCCCGGTTTCTTGGCGCGCCCGAAGCTTTTCAAGCGCGCTCTCGCAGGATTTAACCCGGCATTTCACAGCCAATCTTTCGTGCCTCTCCAGTCTTCCGGAGATTGGCAGCATGAGATACCTGATCTCAGCTTCGAGCCGATCGGCCACACGGTGAATCTCCGGCAGAAGATTGAAATACTCTTCTCGAAGCCGATCCTCGACGGTACGCTCAGCCTCAGCCAAGCGAAGCCTCAATCTCGCGTCTGACCTCTTCAGGCGGCTCACCGGAGTTTAAATAAAACTTCCATTCCTTGCCGTCGGTCTCTTCGCTAATCGCACTTTCGAGAGTCTTCTCATCTTTGTCCTCAGCAAATTGCACGCTGATGATCTTCTTGCTCTTCCGGTTGAAGTAGACCCTTCGGTCGAAGTTATACGCGAATCCGGCGTCATCCAAAATATTTTGTTTTGTGTCGAGCGTCCTCAATCCAAACCACCTCCCCTACGCTCAATTCTACCCAATTCTCTTCAAGCTCAATCCCCCCGCGCAAACTCCGCCTCCGCCTGCCGCGCCAACGGCGCCAACCTCTGGCTCCTGTAACGATACGCCGCGCCAATAAAGCCTTGAACAGCGGGTGCGGCTCCAGCGGCTTGCTCTTGAACTCCGGATGGAACTGACAGCCCAACATCCACGGATGCTCCGGAATTTCGCAAATCTCCACGTACGTCTGATCGGGTGTCTCGCCCGTAATGCGCAGCCCGCAAGCGGTAAGGCGCTCCTCATACTCCCGATTGAATTCGTACCGATGCCGGTGGCGTTCGCTAATTTCGCGCGCGCCGTAAGCGCGTTGCGCCACGCTGCCCTCGGCCAGGTTGCACGGCCAAGCCCCCAGCCGCATAGTCCCGCCCAAATCGTCAATGCCCTTCAGCTCACTCAGCTTGAAGATCACCCGATGCGGCGTACCCGGATTGAATTCGGTGGAATCCGCCTGCTCCAGTCCGCAGATATCGCCCGCGAACTCGATCACCATGGTCTGCCAAGTAATAGGAAGCCCACCCCTTATCCATCGCGAGCCAGCGCCTCGAATTGCACTTCAAAGGCCCTGAACGCCTTGGCAACGTCTCTCGTGCTCTTCAACATGCCAAGGTGTTCACCGATTCCGCTGAGCCCAAGACAAACGTGCTGTTGTGGGGGTTCACCGAGTATGTACAATCGGGCAATCGGAGCAGCCGCGACAAGAATTTCGACAAGTCGATGGGCGCCATTGTGGATGACGTTAAAAACCTGGTGACCTCGCAGGGCGCAAAGGCAAAGCCGTAGATTGACTATTTTGTCTAAAATGGCTAATATGGTTAGGGAGGTCAATGCAGATGTCTCCCCACGAGTACGGCGGCGGGCGGACGGGCGCCGCGCGCATTTCGGCAACGGTTGCGAAGAACAAGTTTGGCCACATCCTCGAGAGAGTGATGCAGGGAGGCACCGTGGTGATTACCAAGCACGACACCCCCAAAGCGGTTCTGATTTCCGTTGACGAATTCGACGCACTCTCGCGCGCCGGGCAAGTCAAGCTCGACACGCTGAGCGGCGAATTCGATGCGCTGCTCGCCCGGATGCAAACGCCGGCAGCCCGCGCCGGCATGCAGGCCGCTTTCGACGCATCGCCGAAGCAACTGGGAAAGGCCGCGCGCGCGGCAGCCCGCAAACGTGGCTGATCGCGTTCGGATCCCCTGCATCTATGTTTTGGCGGGCACCAATGGGGCCGGAAAAAGCAGCGTAGCCGGCGCCGCGTTCCGCGCGGGGGGCACCGAGTACTTCAACCCGGACGAGGCCGCCCGCCGGATCTTGTTCGCTAATTCCGGGATCACGCAGGAGGATGCGAATAGCGCCTCCTGGCGGCAGGGAAAGCGGCTCCTCGAACGCGCCATCGGGGAACCCTTGACCTTCGCGTTCGAAACGACGCTGGGCGGACACACCATTACGGCTCTGCTGGAATCCGCGCTGTTGGCCGGGATGGAGGTGCGCGTCTGGTACGTGGGCCTGGCTACCGCCGAGCTTCACATTGCGCGCGTGCGGGCGCGGGTCGACAAGGGCGGACACGACATTCCCGAGGCAAGAATTCGTGAGAGGTACGACAGCAGCCGGTTGAACTTGATTCAACTGCTGCCGAGGTTGACTGAGCTTCGCGTCTACGACAATAGTGAAGAGGGCGATCCGGCCGCCGGTGCCTCGCCCGAACCTGAGTTGGTCCTGCACATGGTGCGCGGGAAAATGGTGAAGTCGTGCGAGTTGGCCGCGGCGCCCCGATGGGCCAAGCCAATCCTTGGGGCGGCGATGAAGTCACGGCCGTGAGCCGAGGTGGGCGTCTCGCCGAGCCGGCCAGAATCGGTGGAGACGTTAAACACTTCGGCGCGCGCCAGAACTTACCCACCCGTACTTTCCAAAATTGACCCAGGCGGGCGGTAGCCAGCGGCAGGAATAGTGGCAGCCGCGGAGATTCCAACGGCAGATTCAGTTACCTTGTTGATTCG